>ERZ1643249.4944-NODE-4944-length-10902-cov-4.755693_pt1 | contig 10902 bp, 8 predicted proteins | sample MGYA00579263_ERZ1643249 | MGnify/ENA primary metagenome ERZ1643249 (study PRJEB29033, sample SAMEA4952264) | chicken gut metagenome | biome: Broiler Chicken; feature: Gastrointestinal Tract; material: Caecum | place: Ireland | collected 2018 | study: Broiler...
GGAGTGGCTCTGACAGAGGAATGTATCAGAAACGGGGTGGAAGTCTGCGCGGTAATCAGAAAAGACAGCGCAAAAAAAGGCCGGCTCCCTGCCAGTCCGCTGGTGCATCCCATATACTGTTCTCTGGAGGAGATGGAAACGCTGCCGGAAAAGGTGACCGCTTCCTGCGATACCTTCTATCATATTGCCTGGGGAAATACAGGGGTAAACAGGAATAAGAGTACCGTGCTGCAAAGCAGAAATATCGAATATACGCTGCAGGCGCTGCAGGCGGCAAAGGATCTGGGATGCGGCCGGTTTATCGGCGCCGGGTCCCAGGCAGAGTATGGGGTACTGGATCTGGAATCCATCGGGCCGGACGCGCCGGAGCATCCGACGACGCCCTACGGCGTCAGCAAGCTGGCGGCGGGAAAACTGGCTTTTCTGCGGGCGAGGGAACTGGGGATAGAATGTATCTGGCCCCGGATCTTCAGCGTGTACGGCATTTACGATAAAGAGACATCGATGATTTCCGACAGCATCCGTAAGATGCTGCGAGGAGAGGAGACCTCTTTTACGCCGGCCGGGCAGAGATGGGATTACCTGTACAGCGAAGATGCAGGCAGAGCTTTTTATCTGATCGGAGAGAGAGGACGTGACGGTGCCGTCTACTGTGTGGGCAGCGGACAGGCCCGCCGCCTTAGTGAATTTATCGGCCAGATGCGTGACGCAGTGGATCCGGCCATCCGGCCTGGCATCGGACGGCGGCCTTACCCGCCGGAAGCGGTGATGAATCTATGCGCCGATATCCGGACGCTGAAAGAGGATACGGGATTTGAGCCGGCGTTTTCCTTTGAGGAGGGGATCCGCCGGACGGTGGAGTGGTTAAGGAGAACAATGAGATGAGAAAGAAAATTTCTGTGGTGATTCCCACCTACAATGAGGAGGCCAATGTCATCCCGCTGGCAGACTCCATTGTGGGGGTGCTCACCGGGGAACTGGCGGAGTATGATTATGAGATTATTTTTATCGATAATCATTCCAAAGACAGCACCCAGATAAAACTGCGGCAGCTGTGCCGGGAGAATAAAAGAATCAAGGCCATTTTCAATGCCAGGAATTTCGGCCAGATGCGCTCCCCGGTACACGGCCTGAAACAAGCCACGGGGGACTGTGTGATCCGCATGTGCGCGGATTTTCAGGATCCGGTGGAGATGATCGTACAGTTTGTGCGGGAATGGGAACAGGGACATAAGATCGTGATCGGCGTGAAAAAGGCCAGTAAAGAAAAAAGAATCATGTATTGGATCCGCGCCTGTTACTATAAGCTGATTAGGAAAATTACGGATATCGATCATATCGAGCAGTTTACCGGATTTGGCCTTTATGATAAAGCGTTTGTGGATGTGGTGCGCAGCCTTCATGATCCCATGCCCTATCTGAGAGGCATTATTGCGGAGCTTGGATTTGATTACAAGGCGATTCCTTACGTCCAGCAAAAAAGAAGAGCCGGAAAGAGCAAGAACAATTTTTATACCCTTTATGATTATGCCATGGTGGGAATTACTTCTTATTCCAAAGTGGTCATGCGGCTGGCCACCTTCCTGGGATTTTCCGTGGCGGCGCTGAGTTTTCTGGCGGGCATTTTCTATCTGGTGCTGAAAATCATGTATTGGGACCGGTTTTCTGCTGGAATCGCGCCCATGCTGATCGGCATTTTTTTCCTGGGGGCGCTGCAGCTGTTTTTCATTGGTTTTCTGGGAGAATATGTTTTAAGCATCAATACCAGAGTGCTGGACCGGCCGCTGGTGGTGGAAGAAGAGCGGCTGAATTTTGAAAAAGGGGAGGGAAAACAGGAGGATGAAAGAGAAGATCAAGAAGATTAACTGGATGAAGGGACTTCCGGCTTTCAGTCTGCAGGAGATCAGCAAAGTGGACTGGTTTGTCATGCTGGCGGCGATGGCTTTTTTGTTTGTTGCCTTTGTGGAAGGAGACATCATCGTCACGGGGAACCGGTCGTTTCTATATTATAAAGGTTTTCTGGATGACTTTTACAAAGCCAGTTATGAGCAGTCTCAGGGATTTTATGCCAATTACCTGCCCAGTACCTTCCTGGCCTTTGCGATTTGGAATCTTCCTCTCTATCTGTTGGGGCGGATTCCTGCGGGAATCCTGCAGGATTCTTTTATCAATCTCATGTGGTATAAGCTTCTGCCGGTTATTCTGTATTTTGTGACGTCCCATCTTTTGTATAAAATTGCCATGGAAATCGGATTTGAAGAGAAAAAGGCAAAATTCTGCAAGTTTGCTTTTCTGGTTTGCCCCATCGGTATTTACAGTCAGTTTATCTTCAGCCAGTATGATATCTTCATGATTTTCTTCCTGGTACTGGGCGTTTATTATTATTTCAAAGACGGACTGTTCCGGTTCGCTTTGTTTTTTGGCATTGCGGCTACTTTTAAATATCAGGCGCTGGCCTACTTTGCGGTGCTGCTGGTGCTGCGGGAAAAAAGATTCCGCCATCTGGCAGTCTATGTGGCGACGGCTTTGGCGCCGCTGGCGGCTGCCATTCTGCCTTATATCCACTCGCCCTATTTCTACCGCTGCGTGCTGGGATTTCATGCCTTAAGTTTTGTAGACGGAGGCTTTCAGGTGGGCTTCATCTCCAAACTCAGCCTGATTCTGGCCGTGGGCGCATACCTGATGGTCTGGGCCTATGTAAAGCGTATTTCAGGAAGAGAAGAGTTTGTTTCCTGGGCGATATTCCTGTGCAACGGCGTCAGTTTTGTCATCTTCGGTTTTTCCAGGTGGAACCCCCAGTGGTTTCTGGTGATCGTGCCTTTCCTGGTGCTGGGTGTGATGATGAACCGTCACGGGAAGATGATGATCCTGATTATGAATATTTTCATTGTGGCGCTGTATATTTTCAGTGTGAACCAGTGGGCGGGCATCGCCGATCAGATCATGCTGAAAGCGGGAATTTTCAAGTTTATCCTGGGCGACCGTCCTTTTGCGGTGACCATGGCGGACGTCTACGGTTATGACAATATGGCAAACCTGGGGACATGTATTTTCATTATCATACTGGTTTACTTTATCTTTAACCATCCCAAGTACCATTCCCTGCGCCAGACAGAGATTCAGCCTTATATGATCAATTACCTGCGGACGGCGTTTCTGGTGGGCGTGCTGGCTTTTGTCATCCCGGCAGGCGTCTGTATGGTCCACGCCATGCGGGGAGAGGTGGTTTTCACAGACACTACGGAGACGGAAGTGGCCGATTGCGGGACCGTCAATATCACAGATACGGCGCAGATCCTGCAGACCTTTACTGCCGACGGGGATTATCTGACGGATATCCGCATCCGGGTGGGCATGCATAACCGGATCAACGATTCGACAATCGAGGTGACGGTGAGAGACAGTGTGACTCAGGAGGTGATCTACCAGGGACAGGTGGATACGCTTTCCATGGTGAAGGAAGAATCCATGTATCCGATTGTGAAGGGGAAGATACCCGTCGAGCCCGGAAGAGATTATGAATTGATTCTGAAGGGCTCTGACGGTCCGGACAACTGCGTGGCGGCTTACTACAGGGAAGCCGGGGATGGCGAAGAGGAGACGGCAGCCATCGGCGGCGTCTATGGGAAACAGCAGTTGATCATGGAAGTGAGAGGAATTGACAGCAGACAATAGGGAGCATAAAATTAAGAAGGAACTTATATGACGGATAAAGAGAGGAGAAGAAGAATGGGATTTGTGAAAACAGATATAAAGACCATTGAGAAAAATGTATTCCGCATGATCGGTGACGAATGGGCGCTGGTGACGGCAAAAAAGGACGGCCAGGTGAATACCATGACGGTATCCTGGGGCGGCATGGGCGTGCTCTGGGGCAAGGAGGTAGCTACGATCTATATCCGGCCGCAGCGTTATACGAAAGAATTCATCGATGCGGGGGAAATGTTTACGATGTCTTTCTTCGGCGGAGCATACAAAAAGGAACTGGGATATCTGGGCAAGGTATCCGGACGGGATGAAGACAAGATTAAGACGGCAGGTTTTGAAGTGGAAATGGTAGAGGACCAGCCGACTTTTGCGCAGAGCAGTCTGGTGCTTGTCTGCCGGAAACTCTATGAAGATAAAATCAAACCGGAGTTGTTCAAAGAAAGCTGGATCGATGAGAAATGGTATCCGGATAAGGATTACCACACGATGTATATCGCGGAAATCGTGGGAGCGTATGTAAGAGAATAGAACTGTGATTTTTTCAGAAGGGAGGCTGAGCGCCTCCCTCTTTTGATGTGAAAATATGTTCAGACGGCTTCCCACCGTCCCGAAGCGCCGCAGGGCAGAACCAATCCGCTGGAAGTAACCGGCAGGCCGATCTCCTGGGAGTCTACCCTTCCCTGGAATCTTTTCAGTTCTGTGGCGATCAGATAGGTCAGCACAGCCGGCGCCAGACCGGTGGTGTAGGAATTTACCAGGAAAAACAAAGGATCCTGGGATAAGAGGCGGGAACAAAGGCGAATCAGCGGGTGAATGGAATCTTCGATCTTCCAGATCTCGCCCTTTGGACCACGTCCATAGGACGGCGGATCCATGATGATGGCGTCATAATGATTTCCGCGCCGGATCTCCCGCTCCACGAATTTAACGCAGTCGTCCACCAGCCAGCGGATGGGAGCGTCTTTCAGGCCGGAGGAAACGGCGTTTTCCTTTGCCCAGGTTACCATACCTTTGGAGGCGTCCACGTGGGTGACCGCTGCTCCGGCTGCGGCTGCAGCCAGTGTGGCCCCTCCCGTATAGGCAAAAAGATTCAAGACTTTAACCGGCCTGCCGGCCTTTTTTATTTTATCCGAAAACCAGTCCCAGTTGACAGCCTGCTCCGGAAAAAGGCCTGTGTGTTTGAAGCTGAAGGGTTTTAAATTGAAAGTCAGATCTTTGTAATGAATAGACCATTGCTGAGGCAGGTCGAAAAACTCCCATTCACCTCCGCCTTTTTTGCTGCGGTGGTAATGGCCGTTCTTCTGTTTCCATCCGGGATGGGCATGAGGGGTATCCCAGATCACCTGGGGATCCGGACGTACCAGAATATACTCTCCCCAGCGTTCCAGTTTCTCGCCGGCGGAAGCATCCAGTACTTCATAGTCTTTCCACTTGTCTGCTGTCCACATAGTGCAGTTTCCTCCATACGTTGTTTGCCCTATAGTATATCATAAGGAGGGGGAAAGGGAAAGCGATGCTGTGAAAATGCAAGTTTTTGTTGTTGGAATTGCATAATGAAAAGGCTATCAGTGAATATAATCAATAATTTTTAATAAAAATGAAGGATGGGCTTGACAATAAGTCAGTTCTCCCATAGAATAGCATATAGTGTCACTACCATAAAAGTAAGAATAAAGAAGAAACATGCAAGAAAAATAAGGAGGCCTGTATGAAAGCATATCAGGAATTAAGCAGGGAAGAGCTTCTGGCGCTGAAGCAGGAGCTGGAAAAAGAATTTGAAGATGTGAAGGGCAAGGGACTGCAGCTGGATATGTCCAGAGGAAAACCTGCCAAGGCGCAGCTGGATCTGAGCAACGGCAGGATGGATGTTCTCAACAGCAGCTCCGATATGGTCTGTGAAGCAGGCGTGGACTGCCGGAATTACGGTGTGCTGGACGGAATCCCGGAGGCACGGAAGCTTCTGGCTGATATGTCCGAGGTGCCGGAGAAGAACATTTTAATTTACGGAAACTCCAGCCTCAGCGTTATGTTTGATACCGTTGCCCGTTCCATGACTCAGGGTGTTATGGGAAGTACCCCCTGGTCCAAACTGGACAAGGTAAAATTCCTGTGTCCTGTTCCGGGATATGACCGTCATTTTGCGGTGACGGAATATTTTGGCATTGAGATGATCAATGTTCCCATGCTTCCTACCGGCCCAGATATGGATATAGTGGAAAAGCTGGTGGCTGAAGACGAGGCCATCAAGGGAATCTGGTGCGTACCAAAATATCAGAATCCCACCGGTATTTCTTTCTCCGACGAGACAGTCAGAAGATTTGCCCATCTGAAACCGGCTGCCAAAGACTTCCGTATTTTCTGGGATAACGCTTACTCCATTCACCATCTGTATGACGATGATCAGGATGTGATCCTGGAACTTCTGACGGAATGTGAGAAAGCAGGAAATCCGGATATGGTTTATAAATTTATCTCCACTTCCAAGGTAAGCTTCCCCGGTTCCGGTATCGCGGCGCTGGCTGCTTCCGAGGCAAACCTGGCGGAGGCCAAGAAATACATGTTCTATCAGACGATCGGCCATGACAAGCTGAATCAGCTGCGCCATGTAAGGTTCTTCAAGGACATCAACGGAATGCGGGAGCATATGAAGAAACATGCACAGATTCTGCGCCCCAAATTTGAGACGGTGATCTCCGTTCTGGAAAATGAGCTGGGAGGACTGGGAATCGGTTCCTGGAGTAAACCAAAGGGAGGATACTTTATTTCCTTTGACGCAATGGAAGGCTGTGCGAAAGCCATCGTTGCCAAGGCCAAAGAGGCCGGGCTGATCATGACGGGAGCCGGTGCGACCTTCCCCTACGGCAAGGATCCCAAAGACAGCAATATCCGTATCGCGCCGTCCTTCCCCACACCGGAAGAACTGGCGGTGGCTGCGCAGATCTTTGTGCTGAGCGTGAAACTGATCAGCGTGGAAAAACTGCTGGAGAAATAGTAATTTGAACCTGGCATCATAATATAAAAAAAATATTAAAAAACTAAGGAGTTTTTGTGAATTCAAAAACTCCTATTTTAAACCCCTTTACCAGTGTTCGATTCAGTGCTAAAATAAGAAGAACTGTAAATAAACAGGAAAATAAAGTAAGGGAAGAAGAAATGAAAGACAAACGGAAAGCAAGGAAAATCGTTCTTGGAGTTTTAATCGGTTATGTGATAATCATGCTGATTGGTTATCTGGGCATTTCCTTTTATTATTCCAGTCATTTTTTTGAAGGGTCTGCAATTAATGGAATTGACTGCAGTAATTTGACAGTGGATCAGGTAAAGGACAAAGTAATCGAAGAGATCAACAGCTATACGCTGAAGATTGAAGAACGGGGAGGAACGACGGAAACCATCATGGCGCCTCAGGTGAAGTTAACTTATGTGGACGACAACCGGGTGGACGAGCTGATGGATGAACAGGAGCAGTTCAAATGGCCCCTTTCTTTTTCAAAGAGCAAATCCTATGAGATGGCGGCCAACACCACCTTTGACGAAGCGGCTGTGGATGAGGTGATGGATAATATGAGCTGTTTCCAGAAAGAGAACATCGTGGAACCGGAAAATGCCCGTATCGAAGAGACGGAAAACGGTTATGAGATCGTTCCGGAAGTAATGGGAACCAAACTGGACCGGGAAAAGGTTAAGGCGGCAATCATCGACGCCATTGAAGAGGGAAAGACGCAGATTTCCCTGGAAGAGCTGGGATGCTATGAAGATCCCACTATTTTAAGCGATGATGAGAATCTCAACGCTCAGCTGGAAAGTCTGAACAAGATGACGGCGGCGAACATCACCTATACCTTCGGTTCCCGTTCCGAGGTGGTGGACCGCAGCGTGATCCGTGACTGGCTGGTGCAGGGAGAGGACGGCAGCTATACGCTGGATACCGATAAAGTATCGGAGTATGTCAGACAGCTGGGTCTGAAATACGATACCTTCGGTCTGGAGCATGAATTTACCAAGCATGACGGAACGAAAATAACACTGGCTGCAGGGGGAGATTACGGCTGGTGCATCAATAAGACGGCTACTACGGACGCGCTGATCCAGGCCATCAATGACGGCGTGGTGGAGTCCAGAGAGCCGGTTTATCTCTATACGGCCAAAAGCCGGGAGGAGAATGACATCGGCGATACCTATGTGGAAATCAGTATTCAGGAGCAGCGGATGTGGTGCTATAAAGACGGACAGCAGATCGTGGATACCCCGGTGGTGACGGGAAATGTATCCAGAGGATTTGATACTCCTTCCAACGGCGTCTGGGCGATTGATGCCAAGAAACAGGACGCTATTTTGGAGGGGGAAGGCTACGCTTCGCCGGTAACCTTCTGGCTGCCGTTCAACGGCAATGTGGGTATTCATGACGCAGACCGCTGGAGAAGCGAGTACGGCGGTGAGATCTACAAGACCAACGGATCTCACGGATGTGTAAATACGCCGTATGAAAATGCAGAAAAGATATTCAACGCGGTGGATATCGGCACAGCGGTTGTCGTATATTAATCAGACAGCAGATACATATAAAGGAGCAGACGTATGAAAATTGTAGTTTTGGCAGGCGGAATCAGCACGGAGAGAGAGGTGTCCATCGTATCAGGCACCATGGTCTGTCGGGCGCTCAGGGAACGGGGACATCAGGCGATTTTGCTGGATGTGTTTTTCGGGAAAGAAGATATCCGTCCGGAGGAGGCGTTCGTCTCAGAGTATGATCCGGAAGCGGAAGCGGAATATATCCGTTCCTTTAACGGACAGGCGGAAGCGGCCCGGGAAGAAAAGAGAGATTTCTTCGGACCAAACGTGATCGCCCTGTGTAAATGTGCCGATGTGGTATTCCTGGCGCTGCACGGGGAAAACGGAGAAAACGGAAAAGTTCAGGCGGCTTTTGATCTGCTCCATATCCGCTATACGGGAACCGGCCATTTAAGCAGCGCAATGGCCATGGACAAAGGTTTATCCAAGAAACTTCTCAAGGCAGCCGGCGTACCGGTGCCGGAAGGCGTGGTGTTAAAATCCGGGGAAGAGCGCAGGACGCCAGAGGATCTGAACATGAAGTATCCGGTGGTGGTCAAACCCTGCTGCGGCGGTTCCAGCGTGGGAGTATTTATCGTAAATTCCGAAGAAGAATATGAAAAAGCGCTGGATGAGGCTTTCGGATATGAGGATGAGGTTGTGGTGGAAGACTACATCCGAGGCCGGGAGTTTTCTGTAGGAGTGGTGGATGGCGCCGTCTATCCGGTGATTGAGATTGCTCCCAAAGAAGGATTTTATGATTATAAAAACAAGTATACGGCCGGCAGTACGGTGGAAACCTGTCCGGCGCAGATCTCCGGGGACAAAACCAGACAGATGCAAAAGTTTGCGGCCATGGCCAGCCAGGCTTTGATGGTGGAGGGATACGCCAGATGGGATTTCCTGATGGACGGGGAGGGGAATCTTTACTGCCTGGAGGGAAATACCCTTCCGGGTATGACGCCCACCAGCCTTTTGCCGCAGGAAGCGGCTGCGCTGGGAATCTCATTTGAGCAGCTGTGCGAGCTGCTGGTGCAGGTCTCTTTGAAAAAATACGAATAAAGTTGGAGAACATATGAAGAATTTAACGTTGCGCAATATTGCTTTTGCCTGCCGGGGCACGTATCACGGACCGGAAGAGATGATGGATACAGAGGTAGAAAGCATTACCACTGACAGCAGGAAGGCTTCCGAGGACTGCCTGTTCGTACCCATCGTGGGCGCGCGCTCTGACGGTCATGATTTCATCGGCCAGGTGATGGAGAAAGGGGCGCTGTGCACCCTTTCAGAGAAGGAGCTGCCAGGGGAGGCGCACCCCTGGATCCGGGTGGATTCCTCTTTGCAGGCAGTAAAAGACATCGCGGAATTTTATCTGAAGCAGCTGGCGATCCCCGTGGTGGGAATCACCGGAAGCGTGGGAAAAACCAGCACCAAGGAAATGGTTGCCGCGGTGCTTTCTCAAAAGTATCGGGTGCTGAAAACCCAGGGGAATTTCAACAATGAACTGGGACTGCCGCTGACGGTTTTCCGGCTGCGGGAGGAGGACGAAATCGCCGTGCTGGAGATGGGTATCAGCGATTTTGAGGAGATGCACCGCCTGGCAAGAATCGCCCGGCCGGATACCTGTGTGATCACCAATATCGGTTACTGTCATCTGGAGAATCTGAAATCTCTGGACGGCGTGCTGAAAGCCAAGACAGAGATGTTTGATTATATGAAGGAAGATGGATGCGCGGTTTTAAACGGAGATGACGAAAAACTGCGCACCGTAAAGACGGTAAAGGGAAAGAGCCCGGTCTTTTTCGGCGTCGATACGCCCTGCGATTTCTATGCGGATCAGATTGTCAATCTGGGCCTGGAGGGCGTGTCCTGCCGCCTGCATACGGATATCGGCGCTGTGGATGTGAAAATTCCCACGCCGGGCGAGCATACGGTGTACAATGCCCTGGCGGGAGCGGCTGTGGGCAGACTTTATCATCTGTCTCTGGAAGAGATCAAAAGGGGAATTGAAAATCCGGAGCGGGTAAGCGGGCGTTTCCGTATTATCCAAAAGGCGGATTATACCATCATCGACGACTGTTACAATGCCAATCCCGTATCTATGAAAGCCTCCCTGCGGGTGCTGCAGGACGCTTCCGGCAGAAAAGCGGCTGTGCTGGGAGATATGGGGGAGCTTGGAGCTGATGAGGAAGATTTGCATCGTCAGGTGGGAGCTTTCGCAGCCTCCTGTGATATTCAGCTTCTGGTCTGTGTGGGAAAACTGAGCTGTCATATGGCTCAGGCGGCCCGTGAAACAAATCCGAATCTGCGAGTGGTTTACATAAAAGATCTGGAAGAACTGGAAAAGAGGCTTCCCACACTGCTTGAGAAGGGTGATACCATTCTCATCAAAGCGTCTCATTTTATGCAGTTTGACAAAGTGGTGTCCTGGTTTGCGAAAACAGAATAGAGAAAAGAAAATGCTTCACTGGCAGTTTTACAGCAGTGAAGCATTTTTTTTCAGCGTTTCGGATATGATGTTCTGCACGTAAGGACCGATGTGGCGCTGTTCTTCCCGGGAAAGGTGGGTAGGAAACACGGCTGCGCCGTATTCCAGCACGACATGAACCGGTTTTACCCGGGGAAACTGGGTCTCAAAAATGC
>ERZ1643249.4945-NODE-4945-length-10901-cov-4.078923_pt1 | contig 10901 bp, 13 predicted proteins | sample MGYA00579263_ERZ1643249 | MGnify/ENA primary metagenome ERZ1643249 (study PRJEB29033, sample SAMEA4952264) | chicken gut metagenome | biome: Broiler Chicken; feature: Gastrointestinal Tract; material: Caecum | place: Ireland | collected 2018 | study: Broiler...
GCGGTGTCAGCCGTATGGAAAGCTTTGAGATTATTCTTGAACGCTATGACGGCACTATGTCTGAAGAAGACAAAGTTAAATATACAACGGAGAAAAATGATATTTATAAAGAACTTCTGAAAAACATGTCCCCGGCGGATTTAAGTTCAGAAGTCAAAGAGACTTTGGATGCATTAAGGGCAAAAGGATTGAAACTTGCCATCGGTTCTTCCAGCAAAAATACACCGACGATTTTAAAACAGCTGGGGCTGGGCGATTATTTTGATGCGGTTTCAGACGGCAACAATATTACAAAGTCTAAACCGGATCCGGAAGTATTTGTTAAAGCCAGCCAGTTTGTAGGCGTTCCGGCAGATCAATGCTTAGTTGTTGAAGACGCAAAAGCAGGGCTTGAAGCGGCCATCGCCGGCGGTATGGACTGCGCGGCCATCGGCGATGCAGTAAAGAGCGGCCTTGGCACATATAATCTGACAACATTTTCAGATTTACTGAAAGTTGTTGAATAATCTTTAATTTTAGAAATTTCACAGAGACGCTTGTGCAAGTTTGAGATTTTAAGTTTTAAACTTGCGCAGGCGTCTTTTTATTGTGAATACGGGTAGGATTGCGGGAACGTCATGGGCGCGGAGCAATCCGTGGCTTTTATTTATCGTGCTGCCGCGTTTGGCGCGGCATGAGGGTTTGCGCGATATTCCTATAAACATTGGGAACTGCCCGGCTTTTGGACTGTTATAATAAAATCATCTATTTGTCCAGGGAATATCCATGGAAATATTTATAAAAATTCAGAGGAGGATGATTATGAAACGATTGAAAAAGCGGACAGCGGCTGTGTTGGCTGCGGTCATGCTGGCCGCAGCGTTGCCTGCTTCAAGTTTGATGGCACAGACAGCTTCAGATGAAACTGATACGATCACAGTTGAAACAGCCGCAGCGGAAACTGAAAGCGGGGCAGTTTTGCCGGAAAGTTTGGCGACCCAGACAGAAAGTGAGACAGCACAGCCGGCAGATATTGCCGTTTTGGCAGAAACTGATCAGGGTACACTGACTGCGGACGGTATCCAGCAGTCTGTGCCGACAGCGTATATTGAGCAGCAGATTGCTGACCCGTCGGTGTCAATGATCCGCATTAAGCTGCAGGATAACGGCAGTCAGGCGCTTTCGAGAGATACGCTGACAAAGCTGTATGACGCTGACAAGATGTTATCTATTGAAATGTACGCGCCTGAAAATGATGCAGAGCCTTATTATACATGGTTCATTAACGGAACTGCGCACGATTATAACGGCTATATACCATGTGCCGAACAGATATCGCTGGGTGTGACCATCGATGCGCCTGAGTTTCGCGAGAAGATTGACGGTATCTTTGGCTATGAAGCTCTGTACACATCGGTGGAGATGGATTATCAGGGACTGCTTCCGGGCGGGATTATACTTAGCGTTCCGACACAGCTTGATAGTTTTGAGGTAGCCGATGTCTATGAATATAATGAATACACAGAGTGGCTGGCTGATACAGTATACGGCGCAGGTTTTACGGATGCCAACACAAGCTACGGTTGGGTACTTGGAATAAGAATGAATAATTACTATGAATATGGCGGGAACTATATATTGACCAATGAACCGCTGCCGGTGCAGCCGATCGACCCGGATGATGTGATTTATTCAGATATCAATGAAATTGAGGCAAAGATTTTAAAAGACGCCGCCGATCCGGAAAAATCGGAGATTAATGTGAAAGCAGGCATATATGTGCCAAATATTGATACATATAAACTTTCCATCCCAACACTGGAAGCGGTCAGAGACAGCGGCAAAGTGCTCAATGTCACATTCCCGGGTGTGGAAGCTTCTGCGGAATATACGTGGACATTTGATGGCAGCGCGATGGGAGAAATCTTGCAGGAAGTTGACCTTGTGGTCACCTATCCGTGGCCTGTGGATGAAGTTGAGAGTATGATCACCAATGGCGCAGATCCGTTTGTGTTAAATTTCCGCCACAGCGGCGTGCTTCCTTCTGGAACCACTTTCAGAACCGGCGGCTTTGGAGGAGATGTACAGGACGGCAGTTACGGTTATCTGTATTATCTGGTTGATTCAGGAAAGGTTGATGTACCAAACCACATGGAATATGTGGGCGCCGTTGCATTCAGTACAGAAGTAGATGAGTATGATTATGTACACGGATATGCCACCATCAGTGGTCTGACCCACTGTTCCACATATGTGATCACTGAAACCCGGGCAGAAGGTCCGAATATTGTTTACCCGGAACCGGAACCGCCGGAAACAGGCGAAACAGAAGAGACGGAACCGCCTGCAACAGACGAAACAGAAGAGACGGAACCGCCTGCAACAGACGAAACTGAAGAGACGGAACCGCCTGCAACAGACGAGACTGAAGAGACAGCGCCGCCTGCAACAGATGAGACTGAGGAAACAAAAGAACCGGCTCAGACCGATGATTCAAAGGACAGCGGCAAAGACGAGAGCAAGGCGCCGGCAGATGAAAATACACAGGATACACCAAAAACCGGCGATCAGTTCCCGATGCTGGCATTGATGTCGCTGATGCTTGTTTCAGCGGCAGCAGCAGTGGTTTGCCTTTGGAAAAAATTTGAACACAAAATGAAATAATGACAGACAAAAAACGGTGCTTTGCAGCGATGCGGGCATCGTTTTTTTCTGTCATTATTCCATTGCTGGCTCAAATATGCTAGAATACAGTATAGAAATATAAAGAAGAAAGTTTAGAAGTAAACTTCCAAATCTGCCATTATTGACGCAGCAGGTGCGTCAGGAAAGAGGAAACGATGGTGATTAGAACTTATCAGCCGTCAGACTGCAAAGCGATTCTGGCGTTGTTTTATGATACAGTACATACAGTGAATGCCGCGGATTATACTCGGGAACAGCTGGATGCATGGGCGGATGGCAAAGCGGATTCCAAACAGTGGAATGATTCATTGACAGCGCATTACAGCCTTGTGGCCGAAGAAAACGGCAGGATTATTGCTTTCGGCGATATTGACAGCCGTACAGGCTATCTTGACCGACTGTATGTCCATAAAGATTATCAGAGGCATGGCGCTGCGTCGGCGATCTGCGACCGGCTGGAACAGTCGGCGCATGGAAAGATCACAACCCATGCCTCTATTACAGCCAAACCGTTTTTTGAAAAGCGGGGATATCATGTGGTCAGGGCGCAGCAGGTGGAGCGGCATGGCGTATGGCTGACAAACTTTGTGATGGAAAAATTTTAGGACTGGATGAAAACAGGAAGGAGGCGATAGCCGATGGGTATGCTGAATGTGGCGCTGCTGCAAATAATGCCGGGGAAAACACTTGAGGAAAACAGAGATATCGGGCTTGATGCCTGTCGGAAGGCAAAGGCGGCAGGTGCGGATATTGCGATGTTTCCGGAGATGTGGAGCAGCGGCTATGATATTCCGGAAGATGTGTCGGCGCTCCGGGATAAAGCCATTGGGGCAGACAGCGCTTTTATAAAAGCCTTTGAACAATGTGCCCGCGAATTGGATTTGGCGATCGGAATTACGCTTTTGGAAGCGTGGGAGCCGCTGCCGAGGAATACGCTCATTGTGTTTGACCGGCACGGTCAAAAAGTGCTGACGTATGCAAAAGTACATACATGTGATTTCGGTGAGGAGCGGCGTCTGACGCCCGGCGATGATTTTTATGCGGCGGATCTGGAAACCGGGGCCGGAAATGTAAAAATCGGCGCTATGATCTGTTATGACAGGGAGTTTCCTGAGAGTGCAAGAATACTGATGCTTAAAGGAGCGGAGATTATTCTCGTGCCAAATGCCTGCCCGATGGAAATCAACCGGCTTGCCCAGTTAAGGAGCAGAGCATTTGAAAATATGTCCGGTATTGCCACATGCAATTATCCTCAGGGACAGCCGGACTGCAACGGTCATTCCTCCGCCTTTGACGGTGTGGCCTATATTCCTGACGTTCAGGATTCAAGGGATATGTGCATTTTGGAAGCCGGCGCCGGGGCGGGAATTTATATGGCTTCTTTTGACATGGATATGCTCAGAGATTACCGAAAAACTGAGGTTCACGGCAACGCTTACCGGCATCCGCGGAAGTATCATCTGCTGACGGATGAAAGGATTTGCGCGCCGTTTATAAGGCATGACCGCAGAGATTGATTGTAAACTTATTTTATCATAGGATTGTGTTATATATTTATGATATTTTGCAAGAAATATGAGAATGACTTTGCTATACTGCTATTGAAATGAAAAAGCAATAAAATATTTTATATATTTTACATTGGAGGTATAAAAGATATGAGAAACATGCGTGCAGGAATCATCGGATGCGGCGGCATTGCAAACAGCAAACATCTGCCGGCAATTAAAAAAATGGGTAAAATCGATATGGTAGCTTTCTGTGATATTATTCCGGAAAGAGCTGAGAAAGCAAGAGAAGAATACGGTACCGAAGACGCGCAGGTATTCACAGATTACAAAGAACTTTTAAAACTGGATCTTGATGCGGTTTATGTGACAACACCGAACCGTGAGCACAGTTTTATTTCTATTGATGCTATGAAAGCAGGAAAGAACGTACTTTGCGAAAAACCGATGGCAAAGACATCAGCGGAAGCAAAAGCTATGCTGGATACAGCAAAAGAGACAGGCAAGATTTTAACCATCGGTTACCAGAACAGATACCGTGCAGACTCTACATATTTGAAGAGAGCATGTGACAATGATGAACTGGGCGATATTTACTATGCAAAAGCACATGCGATCAGACGCCGTGCCGTGCCGACATGGGGTGTATTTTTAAATGAAGAAGAACAGGTCGGCGGACCATTGATCGATATCGGCACACATGCCCTTGACCTGACACTTTGGATGATGAACAACTATGAACCGGATATGGTTATGGGTTCTGTATATAAGAAATTAGGCGATCAGACAGAAACAGCTAATGCATGGGGCGACTGGAATCCGGAAGAATATACCGTTGAAGATTCTGCATTCGGCTTCATTAAGATGAAAAACGGCGCTACGATCGTACTTGAATCCGCATGGGCATTGAACACACTGGATGTTGATGAAGCAAAAACATCTCTGTGCGGTACAAAAGCAGGCGCAGATATGAAAGACGGCCTGCGCATCAACAGAGTTAAATACAACAAACAGATTGTTGAAAAACCGGCGCTGGACGGAGAAGGCGTGGCTTTCTTTGATGCAGAAGGCGAAGAACCGAGCGTGATCGAGCAGGAAACATTCTACAATGCGGTCATGAACGGCAAAGATGTTGTCGTTAAACCGGAACAGGCTTATGTAGTGACACAGATCCTTGAAGCTATTTACAAATCTGCAGCTACAGGAGAAGTTGTTAAGTTTTAATTTCAGGAGGAAAAATAAATGAAAATTGGTGTATTTAATCCGGTCGTTCAGAATATGACATTTGATGAAGCATGCGCATATCTTTCAGGCAAAGGCGCCCAGATGATCGAAATCGGATGCGGCGGCTACCCGGGAAAAGCACACTGTGATCCTGATGTCCTTTTAAATGATGAAGGCAAGCTGAACGAATTTAAAGCCACACTTGAAAAATATAACCTTCAGATCAGCGCATTGAGCGCTCACGGCAATATGCTTCACCCGAATAAAGAGATTGCCGCTAAATTTGAACATGACTTAAACAACGCCATCCTTCTGGCAGAAAAGTTGAATGTACCGATTGTCAATACATTTTCAGGATGCCCGGGCGACTGCGAAAACTCTGAAAAACCAAACTGGGTAACATGCGCATGGCCGGAAGATTTTGCTGAAATTCTTGAATGGCAGTGGAATGAGGTGCTCATTCCTTACTGGAAAGAAAAAGTAAAATTCGCGAAAGCACACAATGTACATAAAATTGCTTTGGAACTGCATCCGGGATTCTGTGTTTATAATACAAAATCACTGCTCCGTTTAAGAGAAGCAGTAGGTCCGGAAATCGGCGCAAATTTCGATCCGAGCCATGTTGTATGGCAGCAGATGGATCCGGTCGTATGTATCCGTGAACTTGGAAAAGCGGGCGCGATCTTCCATTTCCACGCAAAAGATACTTTCGTAGATCCGTATAATACTGCTGTAAACGGCGTTCTCGATACAACACCTTATGGTGAATTCCTGAACCGCTCATGGACATTCCGTTCCGTTGGCTACGGTCATGACGCTTCCTACTGGAAAGCCATCATGTCTGAACTTCGTATGGCAGGTTATGACTATGCCATCAGTATCGAACATGAAGACGGCCTGATGAGCCAGAACGAAGGATTGACGAAAGCTATCGAAATGCTGAAAGAGGTATTAATGTTTGAAAGCACCGGTGAGATGTACTGGGCTTAAGATTGTATTCACAGGCGCAGGACGTATGCTCTGCGCCTGTTTCTGTTTAAATAAAGAGACAAAAGAAATGAGGAAATAAAGCAATGGCAAGAGAATTTAAAATGGCGATCGTCGGTTTTGGAGGCATGGCAAACTGGCATCGCGAATTAGTCGAGACGATCGATCACCTGACTGTGAAAGGTGTTTATGATATTAAGCAGGAACGCATGGATTACACAAAAGAACTGGGACTTAAAGCCTACGAAAGTCTGGATGATATTTTGGCTGATGACGAAATAGATCTCGTTTTGTGCGCAACGCCGAATGATGTTCATAAAGAAGTTGTGATTAAAACATTAAACGCAGGAAAATATGTACTCTGTGAAAAACCGGCAACAATGCATTCCAAAGATTTTGAGGAAATGATGGCGGCACAGAAAACATCAAAGTTGTTTGTTCATCAGAACAGACGCTGGGATGAAGATTACCTGACGGTAAGAAATATTTTGGACAAGAAGATGCTGGGGCCTGTTTTTAAAATCGAGTCGAGAGTTCACGGCTCAAGAGGTATTCCGGGTGACTGGAGAGGCACCGTGGAGCACGGCGGCGGTATGGTTTTGGACTGGGGCGTTCATCTTTTAGATCAGGCGCTTCAGATGTTCCCGGGAAAGATTACTTCTGTTTATGCCACAGAAACCCATGTGACCAATGAACTGGTCGATGACGGTTTTACAGTTAACCTTCAGTTTGAAAACGGACTGCTGTTTGTAGTGGAGCTTGGCACAAGCAACTTTATCAATCTGCCGAGATGGTATGTCATGGGCCGGGATGGATCTGCAGTGATTGAAGACTGGGATTTGAGCGGCAAATGTGTCTGCATTACGGATTGGGATAAAAATGACGCAGTCCCTGTGAAGACAGCCGCAGGTCTGACAAAGACGATGGCGCCGAGAACAGAAGATACGATCAGCACACAGCCGCTGCCAATCGTACACAGCGATATCAGAGATCATTATAAAAATTTGATGGCAGTGATGGAAGGCAAAGAAGAGCAGCTGATTAAAAATGAAGAAGTTTTAAGAGTCCTTCGTCTGATGGAATGCATTTTTGAATCTGCAGAGAAAAATCAAGTAATGCCCTTTGAATAATCAAGGCTGTATACAGGGGGATAACCGATGAAATTAAAATATTTGGGAACTGCGGCAGCAGAAGGCTGGCCTGCACTGTTTTGCAAGTGTGAGTCATGTGAGCGGGCGAGAAAATTCGGCGGAAAAAATATCCGCACCCGTTCGCAGTCTATTATCGATAACCGGCTTTTAATTGATTTTGGCCCGGATACATACTTGCATGTGCTGCAGCATCACATGCCGTTGGAAGATATTCATCATGTACTTGTCACACATTCCCATATTGATCATTTATATCCGTCGGATCTGATCAACCTTGCCGAGCCTTATGCCCACGGTGTGACGGAACCGATGACTATTTACAGCACGCCGGGGACGGGAGAAAAAATCCGCCTCGTTTTAAAAGCAGAGGATGACTCGGATAATCTGTCAGAGAGAATGATTTTTAAAGAAGTGACTGAGTTTGTGCCTTTTAAAGTAATGGATTATACGGTGACGCCGCTGCTGGCAAAGCATATGGTTCATGAAAAATGTTTTATTTATCTGATCACAGATCCGGACGGAAAAACATTGCTTTATGCCAATGATACGGCATGGTTCCCGGAAGAAACATGGAAGTATTTGGAAAGCTGCCATCTGGATGCGGTCAGCTTGGACTGTACGATGGTTTTTGAACCGGACTGTCTGACCCACATGGGCTTTGAAAGCAATATAAAAGCAAAGAACAAACTGCTGGCGATGGGCAGCGCTGATGCACATACGATATTTGTCGTGAACCATTTCAGCCACAACGGTTTGGCAAGTCATGAAGAAATCGAAACAAGGGCCGACAAAGAAGGATTTCTTACGGCTTATGATGGGTTTGAAATTACGATTTGATATTTGATAATACAGGGCTAAGAGCGAAAGCTTTTAGCCTTGATGTGATTCGATGTGATTTTTGTAAAAAGGGGCGGTTATATGATCAAAATTATTACAAGAAGCGATGACGCAGGTTCCAGCAAAGGTGCCAATCAGGCGATTTTTGAGGCAGTAAATCATCCGTTTGTCAAAAATATTTCCCTGATGGCTCCTGGGCATTATATTGAAGAAGCTGCACAATATCTAAAAGATAAGAAGCATATTTGTCTGGGCATGCATTTTACAATGAATGCCGAGTGGGACAACGTGAAATGGGGGCCGGTCAGTCCGGCAGAAGACGTCGGGGCAATGCTTGATGCGTCCGGCAATTTTCTCGCGGAACCCAAGTTAAGCAGCGCCAACGGAGTGACTATAGAAATGATCCGAAAAGAATGGAATGCTCAGCTGGATCGGCTGACCCGTCTCGGGCTGGATATCCGCTATGCGGATTCACACATGTTTCCTGAAATCGCGTTTGAAGGCCTTGACGATGAGATGAGCCGGTGGATACAGGAAAAAGGACTTGTGGATCACCGGTATTTTTACAATATTCTTCCGCAGATTGATGATATTTCACAGAAGGCTGGCCTGTTTGAAAAAGTTTTATCCCAGACAGCGCCGGGACAGTATTTTTATCTGACCCATCCTGCAGTTCCGACGCAGGATATGTATCTGACCGGAAACAGCGGCAATAAAACAGAAAATATTGTCAGCCACAGAGAAAAAGACTATCAATTCATTATTTCAGAAGCAGCGGTAAAATTGTGCGAAAAATATGATGCAGTGACGATCCGGTATGATGAGGCCGATGCTTCGGCAGGAGATAAAGATTCGGGAAGAAAATGGCTTCAGGCATAAATCGGAGGAGGAAAAGATTATGGCAAATCCATATTATACAGTGCATCAGATTGATGCGCATACATGGCATATAGAAGACTACTTTCATGATTATATGTATGTTGTGGAAGGCGGATCGCAGGCAGCCGTCATTGACACGGGCATGGGACTTCCGGGGCTTAAAGCGGCGGTTCAGTCAGTGACAGACCGTCCGCTGATTGTTTTAAATACTCACGGACATCTGGATCATACCGGCGCCAACGGGGAGTTTGACGAAGTGTACATTAATTTAACCGATGAGGCGCTGATGCACAAACACAGCAGCGAAGCTTACCGCAAAGTGTCGATTCCTGCTTTTATGGAGGAAACAGGGACAAAACTGCCGGCTGATGTGACGGATCGACTGATTCATCTCCCGGATTTCCCGAAAGTTCACCCGCTGACAGACGGACAGATCATTGATCTGGGAGGCAGATTTCTGAAGGTAATCGCCGTGCCGGGACATACAAAGGACAGTCTTGTTTTTCTTGATGAAGCAGGCGGGATGCTTTTTTCAGGCGATATGATGTGTACCATGGGCATTATGCTCAACTTTGAGGAATCCACCGATGTCAGCACATTTATTGCCTCGATTGAAAAGCTGAAGCAGGAAACGCAGGATAAAGTAGAAAATATTTATCCGGGGCATCATGTGATCCCGATTTCCACAGAATATTATGACAAATATATTGCGTGCGGGCATAAACTGCTCAAAGACAGTACCGGTTCGGTTGTAGAGCATGGCACGTTCGGAGATTTTTACCGGTTCCATGATGCAGATATCAGTTTGACTTTCGTAGAAAGTACGCGGAAATAGTATGAATATTATACTGATGCTTGGGGTGACAGCCTGCTATACGATCAGTTCCCTCAGTGATAAGTATGCGGTTTCTAAAAAACTGAATCTTACAGGCAGTATCATATGCGTCATTGGCGTGGCTGCATTTCAAATTCTATAATTCCAATTCTATTTACGGCAATATGTAAAGGCTGCACAGTCCTGTCCGTGCAGCCTTGCATGATTTTAAAGTGTTTTTGAAGTAAACAGCCCTTTGACATGAGCAACTTCCTGAGGAGATGCTTTCTGTGCAGGGACGTAATATTGTTTTTCTCTGGCAATTTCATAAAGTTCTTCCTGAGAAAGTTCACAGTTGTTTCTGATCTGTTTTAAAACAGATTTTAACTGGGGATTTTCGGTCTGAGGAATCATATCGCCGAACATTTTCAATTCGCCGTTCAGTCCGGTTAAGGCATCGGCCACCATTGTTTTTTCATTGATCATTTTAAAAACCTCCTATAAAAACTGCATCAGCTGCTGTTTCGTCTGCATGGCCGACTGTGCCGATTTTTCAAAAAATTGTTTGATTTTAGGATCAGTGGCTTCCTGAGCGTAAGACTGCATTTTACAGTGGGTCGTATCGCATCCGCCGATGAGATGACGAAGATTTTGTAAGTCAAGAATAGATATTTCGTTCATGCAAAAACCTCCTTTGAGAATCGATTGACATTCCTTAGTATGGCATATTTTTTGCTTTTTAATCTATGACAGTTATGATAAAATTGAAATTAATGAGATTAATAAATGGAGGACTTTTATATGGCATTAAATTTAAAAAATGACAGGCCTTCAAAA
>ERZ1643249.4946-NODE-4946-length-10901-cov-3.678407_pt1 | contig 10901 bp, 9 predicted proteins | sample MGYA00579263_ERZ1643249 | MGnify/ENA primary metagenome ERZ1643249 (study PRJEB29033, sample SAMEA4952264) | chicken gut metagenome | biome: Broiler Chicken; feature: Gastrointestinal Tract; material: Caecum | place: Ireland | collected 2018 | study: Broiler...
CCTTTTTGAAAGTCTTAAAGAGGCGGGCGCCGATATTATTACGGTACATGCGGAAGCGTGCAGGCATCTGCACAGCACGATACGCCATATTAAATCGCTGGGTATGCGCGCAGGCATCAGCCTGAATCCGGCAACACCTTTATGTGTGCTGGACTATGTGCTGGAGGAAGCGGATATGGTTTTGATCATGTCTGTAAATCCGGGCGCCGGCGGTCAGAGTTATATTCCTGCAATGAACGCCAAAATTAAAGCCCTGAGAAAGATGATCACAGACCGCGGCCTGAAGACAGATTTGGAAGTGGACGGAGGCATCGGACTGGACAATGTCAAAGAAGTGCTTGACGCGGGCGCCAATGTTATTGTTGCGGGGTCTGCGGTATTCCGTGACGATCCGAGAGAAAATGTCCGGAAATTTTTAAATATCTTTAAAAAATACGGAGCATAATATGAATATTTTAATTGTAACCGGGGGCAATATCGAAATCGATTTTGCTCTCGATTTTTTGAAAGAAAAGAAATTTGATGAAATCATTGCTGTGGACGGCGCCTTGTCTTTCTTTGACAAAGTGGGTGAAAAAATAAAAAAAGTCGGAAAGCTGACACATATTGTGGGCGATTTTGATACGATTTCAGCGGAAATACTTAAAAAATATCAAATGGACGCCCATATACGCTGCCACAGCTTTAATCCGGAGAAAGATTATACAGATACAGACATTGCACTGAAACTGGCACAGCGTATGATCGGTGCGGCGGGCGGTACGGGCAGCATACTTATTCTCGGCGGCACGGGCACGCGGCTGGATCATACACTGGCCAATATCCAAATGCTCATCGGGCCGATGAGGCAGGGAATTGAGTGTATGATCGCCGACAGTCATAACTGTGTGCGGATGATACAAAAGGAAGCGGTGGTCAGAAAACCTTTCGGCAAATATATTTCACTGATTCCGGTGACGGAATGTCTTAAAGGCGTCGATTTGGAAGGTTTTAAGTATCCGCTGCGGGACAGAACAGTTTATCTTGGAGAAAGTCTGTGCGTCAGCAATGAATTGGCCGGGGCGGAAGGAAAAATCCGTATCAGAGAAGGAATTGCGCTGCTAATTGAATCAAAGGATTGAAAAAAGTCTGTAAATCATGTAAAATATTCTATGCAGTGCGCATATGAGAAAAGAAGTCCCTACAGATGAGGGCTGTGAAAGGAATAGATAAAGATGAAATTAGGAATCGTAGGTTTGCCTAACGTGGGCAAAAGTACATTGTTTAACTCCCTGACAAAGGCAGGGGCAGAATCTGCAAACTATCCGTTTTGTACGATTGATCCCAATGTGGGTATTGTGGCAGTGCCGGATCACCGTCTTGACGATTTGGCAAAGTTATATGACTCCGCAAAAATTACGCCGGCGGTCATTGAATTTGTAGACATTGCCGGACTGGTCAAAGGAGCTTCCAAAGGAGAAGGACTGGGCAACCAGTTTTTGTCAAATATTCGTGAAGTTGATGCCATTGTTCATGTTGTACGCTGCTTTGAGGATTCAAATATTGTTCATGTGGATGGCAGCATCAATCCGCTCAGAGATATTGAAACGATTAATCTGGAACTGATTTTTTCGGATTTGGAAATTCTTGAAAGACGCTACGCCAAAGTATCAAAACTGGCTAAAAATGTAAAGGATGCCCAGAAAGAAGCAGATCTTGTGAAAGCGCTGATGGAGCATCTTGAAGACGGAAAGCCGGCAAGAAGTTTTGAGCCGGCCGATGACGAGGCACAGGCCATGCTTGCGGGATTTAACCTGCTCACCTATAAACCGGTGATTTACGCAGCCAATGTGGCAGAAGACGATCTTGCGGATGACGGCGCCGGAAACGGTTTTGTTGCAGATGTGAGAAAATACGCCGCCGAAGAAGGTTCTGAAGTTTTTGTGATATGCGCTCAGATTGAACAGGAAATTGCAGAACTTGATGATGATGAGAAAAAGATGTTTTTGGAAGATCTGGGACTTAAAGAGTCAGGGCTGGAAAAACTGATCAAAGCAAGCTACAGCCTGCTTGGACTGATCAGCTACCTGACGGCAGGGCCGACAGAGACAAGAGCGTGGACAATCAAAAAAGGAACAAAAGCGCCTCAGGCTGCGGGAAAAATCCACTCGGATTTTGAAAGAGGATTTATTAAAGCCGAAGTCGTATCCTATGACAACCTTATGGCATGCGGCAGCTACAACGCTGCAAAAGAGAAAGGGCTTGTTGCCATGGAAGGCAAGGACTATGTCGTTAAAGACGGCGATGTGATTTTGTTCAGATTTAATGTTTGATCAGGAGGATGCTGCTATGATTGCAGGCGCGAGTATCCGTTTTCCTCATTTGGGTATTGAAATCGCCCATATGAGCAAAAGTGTGTCAATTTTCGGCTTCAGCATTGCTTATTACGGTATTATTATCGGAATCGGTATGATGGCGGGCATTGTTGTAGCGCTGCTGGAGGCAAAGCGGACAAAACAAAATACAGACCAGTATATAGACTTGGCTATTTTTGGCATTATCAGTGCGATTATCGGCGCACGGCTTTATTATGTGATTTTTGAGTGGGATTATTACAGTCAGCATTTGCTGGAAATTTTTAACACCCGCAGAGGCGGACTGGCTATTTACGGCGGTATTATCGGCGCAGTAATCTGTGTGATCATATTCTCGAAAGTGAGAAAATTGTCTGCGTGGCAGCTGTGTGATACGGCATGTCTCGGCCTGATCACAGGACAGATTATCGGCCGTTGGGCCAATTTTGTGAATATGGAAGCATTCGGAGGTTATACGGATAATCTGCTTGCAATGCAGCTCAATGTAAATGAGGCGTATTATACGACGCCGGATTTGCTGGAACGTGCAGTGACTGTTGACGGTATTCAGTATATTCAGGTTCATCCCACATTTTTGTATGAATCCTTATGGAACTTGGGTGTACTGATTGTTTTGCTTTTATATCGGAACCATAAGAAATTTACCGGTGAAGTATTTTTAATGTATATTGCCGGATATGGCCTTGGACGTTTTTGGATCGAAGGACTCAGAACAGATCAGCTGTTGATCCCGGGCATTGGTTTTCCAGTGTCTCAGCTGCTGTCTGCGGTTTTGGTCATCGCTGCGGCGGGGCTGATTATTTATCGCCGAAGAAAAGCTAAGAGAGAGAGAGAGAGGGCTTGATATGGCAACAATTCAGGAGATTGCCGAAAAAGCAGGCGTATCCAGAGGCACTGTGGACCGTGCTTTAAATAACAGGGGACGTATTAATCCTCAAGTGGCGGAAAAGATCCGTCAAATTGCTGATGAATTGGGATATGTGACACGGTCGCAGCGCAAGGGGGAAAGACCGGCCGAAAAAGTCAGGATCGGGGTCATCACCCAGCTGGCGGGCGCATCGTTTATGCTGGAAATCAACCGGGGTCTCAGAGAAGCTCAGGCAGAACTGATGCAGTGGGGCATTGAACTGATTGTGAAGGAAAGCATGACGGTGAATGAAGAGGAACAGCTGAAGACGATTGATGAACTGCTGGCTGAAGGTATTCGCGGCCTGGCTATCATGCCTGTGGATAGTACGGCGATCAGCCTGAAGCTGAATGAAGTGATCGAGACCCACAAAATCCCGGTTGTTACGTTTAATTCGGATATTGCCGGGACGAAAAGAACTTGTTTTATAGGGATGGATAATCGGCGCAGCGGTCAGACGGCAGCGGGACTTTTCGGAATGCTTACGGGCGGCGCCGGGAAAATATTGGTAATTACCGGATATTTCAGTAATAACGTAGACAGTCAGCGCGTGGATGGTTTTATAGAAGAAATTAAGAAAAGTTATCCCGGCATAGAAGTTGCGGGTGTCCATCCCAGCTTTGATGAAGCAGGCACTGTGGAACATATTATTGAAAGTGCTCTTTCGGGAATTCCGGATATCAACGGCATCCTGGTAGTGTCCGGCGGTCAGGCCGGTATCGGAGCCGCTTTTGAGACACTGCATCTGGAAAAACGGCCGTTTGTGATTATTTATGACCAGACCCAGAAAAATGAAAAGGTACTTCAGGAAGATAAAGCGGATTTTCTTATAGATCAAAACGGATACAAGCAAGGTTATTTGGCGCCGTATGTATTGGCAAATCTGCTTGTTAAAGGAGAGACTCCGGCACAGGAGTGCCTTTTTACGGATATTATTATAAAGACAAAATACAATTTATAACGGCATTTATGTTTAAGAGCCAATTATACGAGTAAAGAGACCCGGCAGCGGGAGAATTGTGAGAGAGCTGCCGTCCCAGTTTGAAAAAGACCGGGGCGGCAGCTCTTTTTGGCGTGCATTTGCGTGAAAATGCGTTCCAAAGAAAGGTTAATATAAACAAAATGGTAAAATCAATTTTCAAAATAATAAAAAATTTAACAAATATTTTACACAAAATTTGTCCAATATAGAGAAAACAACATTAATTAGCAAAAAACACTTGCACAAAATGCCTAAACGTTCTATGATTAATACATGATTTAAAAACGCAAAAGCACATCAAGGCACGCCGAAGCACACGACGTACGAAGCGTGCATATATGGGCAGCAGCACTCACATAATTAGGAGGAAATGCTATGGTAAAAGTAGGTATTATCGGAGCAGGAAGAATCGGAAAGGTTCATATCGCCAGCATCTCTAAAGGGGTCAGGGAAGCTGTAATTAAAACAGTTGCAGATCCGTATATGAATGAGGAAACGGCTCAATGGGCAAAATCGATGGGAGTTATGAATACGACGAAAGATCCTTCAGACATTATGAACGATCCGGAAATCGATGCCGTATTGATCTGTTCGTCGACAGATACACATTCAAGTTTGTCTTTGGAAGCAATTAAGGCAGGCAAGCATGTATTTTGTGAAAAACCGATTGATCATGATGTGGACAAAATTAAAGAAGTTATTGCGGCGCTTGAGGGCACCGGCTTAAAGTATCAGGTCGGCTTCAACCGCAGATTTGACCACAATTTCGAGGCGCTTCAAAAAGCAGTGGCTGACGGCAAAGTCGGCAAACCTGAAATTATTAAAATCACATCAAGAGATCCGGAACCGCCGGGAGTTGATTATGTTAAAAGTTCGGGCGGCATGTTCCTTGATATGACAATCCATGATTTTGATATGGCACGTTTCCTTGCGGGATGTGACGCTACAGAAGTGTATGTTCAGAGCGCTAATCTTGTGGATCCGGCTATCGGCGAAGCGGGAGATGTGGATACGGCAGTGATTACACTTCAGATGGAAAACGGCGCTCTTGTCGTTATTGATAACTGCAGACGTGCTGCATATGGTTATGATCAGCGTGCAGAAGTATTCGGCTCTGAAGGTATGGCGGCAATTTCAAATGACAGTGAGTCATCGGTGACAATTGCAAATAATCAGGGGGTTACCGGCGAGAAGCCGCTGTTTTTCTTCCTTGAAAGATATATGGACGCTTACAGCAAAGAAGTTGCGGCATTTATTGATGCGATCATCAATGACAAAGATACACCGCTTGGCGTTGAAGACGGATTAAAACCGGTATTGATGGGGATTGCTGCGAAGAAGTCCAGCGATGAACACAGACCTGTGAAAATATCTGAAGTTATGTGAGGGTGACTAAAATGTTGGATAAGGTAAAAGTAAAATTGGGGATTGCGCCGATTGGCTGGACGAATGACGACCTTCCGGATCTTGGCGCAGAAAATACATTTGAACAATGTGTGAGTGAGATGGCGCTGGCAGGTTTTACAGGATGTGAAGTCGGCAATAAATACCCGAAAGATCCGAAAGTGCTTAAGGAAGCATTGGATTTAAGAGGTCTTCAAATATGCAACCAGTGGTTTTCGTGCTTCTTGATCACGAAACCGTTTGAGGAAGTGGAGAAGGACTTCCGTGCACAGCTGGAATTTTTGAAAGCTATGGGTTCAAAAATCATCGGCGCTTCCGAGCAGAGTTACAGCGTTCAGGGGAAACAGGATGTACCGATTTTCGGGCACAAGTATGTGATGAACGATGACGAATGGCGTACTTTCTGTACAGGAATGGATCGTCTCGGAAAAATTGCAAAAGAAGATTACGGTATTGCACTGACATTCCATCATCATATGGGTACGGTTGTTCAGGATGAGGACGAAGTAAAACGTATGATGGAAAATACAAATCCGGACTTTGTAAGTCTGCTGTATGACACGGGGCATTTCGCTTACTGCGGTGTAGATCCGCTGAAAATGGTGAAAACATACGCAGATAGAATTAAGCATGTTCATTTGAAGGACATTCGTCCTGAAATTGTGGAGAAGGTTAAAAAAGAAAATCTGAGCTTCCTTGAAGGTGTACGTATGGGGACATTTACAGTACCGGGTGACGGAAGCATCGATTTTGAGCCGATTTTTAAGGTATTGGAAGAAACCGGCTATGAAGGTTATATGCTTGTTGAGGCTGAGCAGGATCCGGCCAAAGCCAATCCTCTCGCTTATGCGATCAAAGCGCGCAAGTATATTGCGGAACATACGGGGCTGTAATTGTGCAAAAACATGCATTTTAGCTTTGTATCATGGGAATATAAGGCTAAAGTGCATGATATAGATTCGGAAAGCGAACAAATGATATGATAATAAATTGGTGTAAATGCATAATTTAATCATAAAAATTTGAAATAAATATTGCATTTTTTATAATTTATTATTATAATATATTCATTGATAAACGTGTGAAAATCATGTTCTGAGGAAAGGAGCGATGAAGGCGAGAAGTGTTATTTTTTTATAAGTACCGGCTGACAGGGAGTTGGTGCTGACAAGTAAAATGAGAAAGTGGGTGGCAGCTATTATATGAAACAGAAAGGTTTTTTCAGAACTATTGAACCGTATTTGTATTTGGTACCAGCAGGAGTCCTGTTTATCCTGTTTGTATTCTGGCCGTTTTTTAACACATTGAATCTGAGTTTGGCCAGAACAACGCCGCTTGGCGGTGTGGCAGAGTATATCGGGTTTCAAAACTATATAAATATTTTTACAGACGAAAGTTTTTGGCAAAGTATTTTTGTATCGTTTGAATTCAGTATTTTAATGGTCATTTTTTCAATCGGTATCGGCTTTATTTTGGCGATCGTCAGCAACGAAAGAATTCCTGGCAGAGGTATTTTCAGAACAGTTTTCTCACTGCCGATGGCAATTTCCGCGGCAGCGGCATCTGTTGTGTTTATGTTCATTTTCCACAGTTCTATGGGTATTTTAAATAAAGTGCTTGGAACGAATATCGGCTGGCTGACAGATAAGAAGTGGGCGCTGATCGCGGTAACGATTGTGAGCGTTTGGATGAATATCGGTATGAACTTTATTTATCTGACAGCAGCGCTTCAGAGTGTTCCTCAGGAACTTTATGAGAGCGCTTCTATCGAAGGCGCCGGATTTTTCCAGAAACATTGGAATGTGACGATTCCGAGTATTTCACCGATTCTCTTTTTCCTGCTGATCATCAATGTGATCAATTCACTTCAGGCATATGCCCAGTTTAAGATGATGACACAGGGCGGACCGGCAGGCGCAACGAACGTTATTGTGTACGAAATCTATCAGGAAGCGTTTATTAACAGCCGTTTTGGTGTTGCCTGTGCAGAGTCAACAGTTTTATTTGTAATTTTGATCATACTGACGGCTTTACAGTTTAAATTGGAGAAGAAGGTGACATATTAATGAAACACAGCAAAACGTATATTGTAATTATTTATGTTTTAAATATTATTTTCGCATTTATTGTCCTTGTGCCGATTCTTTACTGCTTTAATGTTAGTATGATGGATATGAAGGAAATTTATGCCGGAAAGTTTTTCCCTAGTGGTGTTTCCCTTGAAAACTACATCAAAGCGTTGGATCTTGCGCCGCTGTTTACATTTATTAAGAACTCGCTGGTCACATCGCTGATCATTACGGCGGCACAGATCGTTACAGGCGCATTAGCTGCATATGCATTTTCGATGATGCGCTTTAAAGGGAAAAATCTTCTCTTTATGCTGATGCTGGCGACGATGATGATTCCGAGCCAGGCGATCATTATCGCAAACTACCTGACAGTTGCCGGCTGGGGTTTAAGAGACAGCTACTTGGCTTTGGTTCTGCCAAACCTGGCAGCAGCGTTTGCTGTATTTAATATGCGCCAGGCATTTATGCAGCTGCCGATGGAAATTAAAGAGGCAGCAGAGATTGACGGATGTTCTAATTTTAAATTTTTCTACCGGGTGGCGCTGCCGCTTGTTAAACCGAACATCGGCGCACTTGGTATTTATGTATTTGTACAGAGCTGGAACTACTATTTGTGGCCTTTGCTCGTTACAGACAGTGTTGAGATGAGAACTGTTCAGATCGGTCTTGGTATGCTTCAGGGTGCGGAGTCCACGGACTTCAGACCGGTTATGGCAGGCGCGATGATTATTTTGATTCCTTCTATATTGGCATTTATCCTTGGTCAAAAACAGCTGATCAGCGGTCTGACCGCAGGTTCAGTCAAAGGCTGATATCGTTTGCATTGGAAACACATAACACATATTTATAAAAATAAAAAGGAGATCAGAGATGAAAAAATTTACGAGATTTGCAGCAATTTTATTAAGTGCAGCTATGGCTGCATCACTGGCAGCATGCGGCAACAGTGCAGGTCAGGACAGCACAGGGGCGAGTGATAATTCAGACAGTTCTTCAGATGCTTCAGGAAAGACGACAATTACGATGTGGCACGCTATGGGCGGTGTCAACGGCGAAGCACTTCAGGAAATGGTTGATGATTTTAATGCATCCCAGGATGAAGTTCAGGTCAATATTGAATATCAGGGAAATTATGATGATACTATTACAAAATTAAAAGCAGCTATGCAGTCGGGAGAACTTCCGGATATCTGCCAGATGTACGATGTTGGTACAAAATTCATGGTAGACAGCGGGCTTGTTATTCCTGTAGAAGATATGTTTGAATCTACAGGTTATGATAAGAGCACAGTTATGGACGTGATCACGAGTTATTACTCCGTAAACGGCAAACAGTATTCTATGCCTTTTAATGTGTCCACACCGATGCTTTATTACAATAAGGACGTTTTTGAGGCAGCGGGACTGGACCCTGAGACACCGCCGACAACTTATGCCCAAGTGCTTGATTATGCAAAACAGATTGTGGACAGCGGCGCAGCCAATGTAGGGTATGCTCAAGCTATTTACGGCTGGTTCTTTGAACAGCAGCTGGCCGGTCTCGGACTGACATACGGCAACAATGACAACGGACGTACTTCTGATGTGACAGCTGTAGATTTTGACAGCAACGGCGGCGGCTTAAAGGTTATGCAGATGTGGAAAGATCTGTATGATTCGGGCTACACGGCGAATTACGGCACAAATACAGCAGATACTCAGACAGCTTTCTTCAGCGGCGAGACAGCTATGATGATCGAGTCTACAGCTGTTTTGAAAAATGCCACAGATTCAGTAAGCTTTGATCTTGGCACAGGATATCTGCCTGTTATTGAAGAGAACGATGAAGGCGGCGTTATTATTGGCGGTGCATCACTCTGGCTGATGGATACAGGCAATGAAGATACAGAAAATGCGGCATGGAAGTTTATCGAATATACGACATCAGCAGAGGCGCAGGCAAAATGGTCTATGGAAACAGGTTATTTTGCAATCAATCCGGATGCTTATGAGACAGAAGATATGAAAGCATACATTGAAGAAAATCCGAACTTTATGACAGCTATTAATCAGCTGAACGATTCTCCGGTTAATAATTATACAGCCGGCGTACTTTCTGGTGTACAGACAGAATCCAGATTGGTGTTCAATGAAATTATTCCTCAGCTGTATGACGGTTCATTATCACCGGAAGAGGCAGTGACAAGTCTGGCAGATCAGGTGAACACATCAATTGAAAATTATAATGCGTCTATTGAATAAACCAAACAATTTGCGCAGTATTTCTGCAAAGATAATATGCCGGGCCATCGCCCGGCATATTATTTAGAAGCTTTGCCATAATGTATTCATTGACAATTATTTTAAATTATGCATTAATATTTATTAATAATATAAATTTATGGAGAAAAGCGATGATTGATTACAGAGTGTACACATTTTTGACGGTATGCAGAGAAATGAATTATACAAAGGCTTCAGAAATCTTAAACATTACGCAGCCAAATGTAACGCAGCATATTCGCTGGCTGGAAGATCATTATGGAAGAAAGCTGTTTGATTATCATAAAAGAAAATTGTCTCTGACGCCGGCAGGCACTTTGCTCAGAGACGCAGCGGCAGCGGTGGTCCACGAGGAAAAAATGCTGCAGCAGCAGATGGCCTCTGGTAAATTGGAATCAAAGAACTTTTCTTTCGGAATTACCCGTTCAATTAATGAAGGCGGTATGAAGGCGCATATTATGATGCTGCTGAAGGAATATTCGGGGCAGAACGTTCAGTTTTATGTTGATAATACTAAGAACTTGCTGGAACGGCTTGATAATATGTCTCTGGATTTTGCAATTGTCGAGGGGAATTTTGATCACAAGCGTTATGACTCTATAGTACTTTCCAAAGAAAATTTTATCCCTGTTTGCGGCAAAGATCATCCATTGGCGGGGAGCACGGCAAAACTGGAAGATTTATGTGCGACAAGACTGATTATTCGAGAAGAAGGCTCCGGTTCACGGGAGATATTGGAAAGCCTTCTGAAAAGCAGAAATTTTACATACGATGATTTTGAATCCGTTTCGGAAATCGGAGATATTTCTGCCATTAAAATGCTGCTTAAAGAAGGATGCGGCATCACATTTATTTATGAGACAGCGGTTGCAAAAGAATTGCAAAGCGGTGAGCTTGTCAGGATTTCTGTGGAAGATTTG
>ERZ1643249.4947-NODE-4947-length-10896-cov-5.937183_pt1 | contig 10896 bp, 16 predicted proteins | sample MGYA00579263_ERZ1643249 | MGnify/ENA primary metagenome ERZ1643249 (study PRJEB29033, sample SAMEA4952264) | chicken gut metagenome | biome: Broiler Chicken; feature: Gastrointestinal Tract; material: Caecum | place: Ireland | collected 2018 | study: Broiler...
TGTGATGTGCCGTTGACACAGAAGTTTATGTGCGACGAAGATTGTGTTTATTGCGAGAAGGAAGAAGCTGAGATCAAAACGGAATCCGTTAAGAAAAGTTAAGGAGGAATGACATGATTGAAAAAGATTATTATAACGGATGGAATGACGAAGGTAATCTTAACAAGATTTTATCTTGTCCATTTTGCGGAGGTAACGGAGAACTTTTAGACAATGGGTACGAGCATCCGGTGATTGATGAAAACGGTGCTTACGTGGATATGGATATTTTTGAAGGAGACACATTTTGGATTGAGTGTGAAAAATGTGGAGCAATGATGACAGAAGCAGATACGCCGGAAAAAGCCATTGAAGAATGGAACAAAAGAACAGGCAGCGGATGGATCCCGGTGGAAGAAAGGCTGCCGGAAAAAGAATATTATACAGCGCTTTGCGTTACAGACAAAAATCATTATTGTGTTGCAGTGCACAACAGAGAATATGGATTCAGGACGGGAGACATTGACGTAGAGGGCGAAATTATTGCTTGGATGCCACTTCCGGAGCCATACCGCTCGGAACCACTCGAAACTCGAAAAAACTCGAAAGAAGGTGTTGAAATAATGTCATACATAGATTGTCCTTGCTACAGCTGCACAGAGCGCACGACAGGAGCCAAAAGAGTAGCCTGCCATCCGGACTGCGAGAAGTTCGCGACCTGGAAGGCGAAACAGCAGAAGGCAAGGGAGAAGAAAAAGAAGGATAAGCCATACCGGTCTGATACGATGGCAAAATCCATCAAACGGAAACAGATGAACCAGAAGGCGGGAAGGAGATAATCAATGGACATAATTTTATTTTTACTAGCATGTGGACTGGCAGTGCTTGCCTCAGGACTGGCGCGGGAAAACAACGAACTGAGAGAAACCATCGAAAAACAACAAGAAATAATGCTCGAGTTTTTAACAGAAACTGAGCAGAAGCAATGAAAAAACCATGCAAGGCCTGTGCAGAATACTGCATGGGCTTATGCCGGGAAAGAGCAAAGTATCTGGAATGGTACCAGGAATATTGTGACAGAGTGAGGCAACAAATAAAAGATGTAAGCAGGAGGGAACATGACAGAGAAAGAACAAAATGAAAAGAAAAAAGAATATTTGAACCGATATAAAAATGCAGTCAGAAAGTATGAGTCCCTAATGGAACAGGAATATGCTCTCCGACAGGAAATGGAAGAAGCAAAACCAATTGAGTATTCTGATATGCCGAAAGGTAATAAACAGACAGATCTGTCAGACTATATGGTCAGATTAGATAAAGTTCTTACTAAAATCCAGGCAAGAAAAGAAGAAATGCAGAACATCCGGTTAGAGATTGAAGAAAAGATTGCGGACCTTCCTGATGGTCTTCAAAGTAAGGTTTTATATCTTCGATACATATCATTTAAGAGCTGGGAGGATATTTGTGTAGATCTTGGATACAGCTGGCGCCAAATTCATAGAATCCATGCTGCAGCTCTTAGGAATTTTAAAGTGGCATAGAATGGCACACAATGGCATTGCATGGCACACTAGATCTATGATATAACTATTCTAGAACGAATAGATAATGAATCAATTTGTTCTCCATACAATCATTTTTAGGACATCGTAGGAATACGGTGTTCTTTTTGTGCATTTTGACCATTGTGGTATACAAAAAAATCTTTTATAATTAGATTAGAACAGGTGTTCTCCGAAGTCATTGAGATATTTTATCGAAATATGTAGTATAATATATTAAATAGTGGTAAAATGTAGAAAATGATTGTATGGAGGAGAAGATGGAATTTAATGATAAAGGATTGATGGAACCTGGATTTCATAGAATCTGTTTGAAAGATGTAGAGCAACAATTTGTACTAGATTTTCCTACATCAATAACAAGAAAGAGAAATTTTTCAAATTTTTTGAAATGGCTAAATTCTATTTGTAAAGAATATCCTATATATGAGATTTGGATTGATGGTAGTTTTGTCACAAATAAAATTAATCCGAATGATATCGACGTTGTTATATTTTTTATGCCAAAAGAGTATTTAAAAATTGCGTCTAAGTGGAATATTATAAGAGAGTATGATTATATAGATGCATATTTGGCGATGGCAATATGTGATGAGAGTAAAAAAATTTTCTATGATCAAGGATACTTTCAGGAATATTCTCAAATGGTAAATAATAGGAACTACTGGAGAGGTCAATTTGGATTTGATAGAAGTGATAATCCTAAGGGGTTACTTGTGGTAGACGGAAAAGAAGTGGATGGAGGTGATTCTAGTGTCAATTAGTGAAGTAATGACTATTAAGAAAAAAATACAAGAAACTGAAAAAGAAATAGAATCACTTAGTTTATTTAAAGAAAATCCTTTTATAGGAATACAACTTGAAGAGTTGCAAAGAAGAAAATCTGATTTATTATTAGAAAAGAAAAGAATCGAAGATGCGTGTTCAAAGGAGAGTTTATCTTTGAGAGTGTATGGAGAAAACATTGAAGAAGGGCGCATTTCTAATAGAATCCTAATAAATGTTTTATCTGGCTTTCAGGAAATGCTGGATGATATAGCGAATGTTGATATTGGAGAAAAAACAGAAAGAGGTAAAGTACAGAAAAAAATTCGAGATATTTGTGATTTAGAGATTTGTGGAATGTTCGCTGGGTCTTTTGGAATTAAGTTAGAAAAAAAATATGAACAGGTTGAATTGACAACAGACAATTTAATTACAAATAATATTTTATCTGATTTTTTTGATATAGTTGAAAACAGTTCAAACGAAGAAAAATTAATTGAAATAATATCACCATTTGGTGCGAGAACTGTGCGAAAATATGAAAAATGGCTTAAAGAAATGCAAAATGAATCTGTCAATTTGGAACTAAGATGGCTTGATGAAACATCAAGTTATAGAAAATTTGATATAGAAAGCGCAAATATTCAAGGTATTGTATCTGCATTAAAGAGCATTAGAGATGTTAAGACAGAAAAAGTTGTTACAATTGGGAAGATTACAGGAATTAATGTAAGAAAAAATTCATTTGAAATGCAACTGAATAATAAAGAATTGATTAAAGGGAAAGGAGTTTACGAAGTTTTAATAAAAGCAAGAGAAAGTTTAGGTGAAGAAGTAGAGGTTGAATTGACGAAAAATATGACATTCTCTTCTGCGTGCGGCGAGAAAGTAACATGGATGCTTAATAATATTCATTAAGAGATGGAAAATGTTTTTATTTTTCTTTTAGAGTAATTAATTTTATAAACATAATATTGATTAAGGCACCCCTCCTTGGGTGTCTTTTTTATGCCATTTTATTAAATATATGGTATGATAAAAGAAAACTATGGGAGGATATTATGACAAAAGCAGAATATATTAATAGGTTTTGGTTATATTATTTGAGTTTAGAAGATGACTTTCTTGCTACGATGAACTATGTTGAATTTTCACCGGATAATTATGATACGTACTCAAAAGAGTATACGAAATTATTTATTTCTTTGGGATCAGAAATTGATATCATATTTAAAGCTCTATGTAGAGAAATTGATCCAAGTAACGAATATCGAAATATTTCAGATTATGCAAGGGTTCTTTGTGATAGACTAGATTTAATAAATTCAAAAGTGGAAGTTGTAAATTCGGATGAGAATTTTCAACCTTTTTATGGATGGCAAGTAGGAAGCAATCCAAGATGGTGGGGAGAATATAATGATATTAAACATCATAGGGCAGAAGAAGATAAATTTCGTAAGGGGAATTTGGGAAATGTAATTAATTCTTTATCAGCTTTGTTTGTATTAAACAGATACTTGTGCAAAAAAATATGCGCAGGTCGAACTATGAAAGAACCAGAAATCAGATCTAAATTGTTTGAAATGGCAGGATGGGATATATGTATTTACGAAGGAAGAAATCTTGTTAGGGTATTGAGGACAAATGGAAATATGACAATAATGTCTGATAGATAAAATTTATATGAGTTAGAAAGTCTTTATGGAAAGAAAGAGAATAAAGTTAAAGGCACCCTCCGGGGGTGCTTTTTTCGCACCTATTTTGTGGGGTAACCTGATATACATAATAATTAAACCAGTTGAGGAGGTGAGCCTGATAGCATTGACAGAAAAAAAGAGAATATTTGTAGATGAATTTCTAATAGATCTAAATGCTACAAGAGCATATAAGGCGGCATATCCAAAAGTAAAGAACGACGATGTTGCTGCAGCTGCTGCCAGCAGGCTCAAAAAAGAGCCAGAAGTTGCAGCGTATATAGAAAAGCGAATGAAAGATAGGCAAAAGAGAACAGAGATTACACAGGATTGGGTATTGGAAGAGTTGAGGAGAATCGCAGATGTAAATGGTTCTGATTTTGCCAAAGTAGTAATTAAAGACGGTTATCCGGATGTAGAGTTGATTCCTACAGATGAGCTTTCGAAAGAAAAGAGATCGGCTATTTCAGCAATTAAGCAAGGAAAATACGGAATCAGCATAGAGTCATACGACAAAGTGAAAGCCTTGGAACTCCTTGGCCGTCATCTTGGTATGTGGAATGACAAGTTGGATATTAATAGCCCTACATTAGATGATTCCATCAAAGAAATGGAGGAATATTTTGAACAGCGGAAAACAGGCGGTTCTGGACCTCCTGTGGAATGAACCGTATAAAATTGGACATTGGATCGGATTTAAAGACCTGACCAGCTTACATAATGAGTGGTTGAGGTCTTTTCTTTATGCCGAAAAAGACCAGACCCTCCTTGCTCATCGAGGTTCTTATAAGACAACGGGCTTATCTCTATTCTTGGCAATCCACACAGTGATCAGACCGAATGAGAATGTGATGTTTTTTCGGAAAACAGATGATGATGTGACAGAAGTAATGATACAGACGCAGAAAATCTTAAAATCAGGGTGTATGAAGCAGATCATCCAGACGTTATATGAAACAGGACTGCAATTTGTACGGGAAAATAATTCAGAGATTCATACGAATCTTTGCACATCGACCAAAGGCGTATCTCAGGTGGTTGGTTTAGGTATCGGAACTAGTATCACTGGAAAACATGCAGATATTGTAGTCACGGATGATATTGTCAACCTGAAAGACCGAATCAGTAAGGCAGAGAGGGAAAGAACGAAGACGCAGTACATGGAGCTGCAGAATATCAAAAATAGAGGCGGCCGCTTTATCAATACCGGAACCCCATGGCATAAGGAAGACGCTATATCGATCATGCCGAATGTCCGTAAATATGATTGTTATTCCACCGGGCTGATCACCAGGGATAAGCTCGAAGAACTTCGGCAGTCGATGTCAGACAGTCTTTTCGCTGCGAACTATGAGCTGAAGCATATTGCAGATAAAGATGCTATGTTCCAGAATCCACAATTTACCAAAGAGGAACAGCTTATTTATGGAGGCATGGCTCATATTGATGCGGCATATGACGGAGAGGATGGAACGGCATATACGATTATGAAAAAAATGCCGGATGGCCGGATCATCGGATTCGGGAAACGATGGGATAAGCATGTCGATGATTGTCTGCCTCAGATTGGTGTTTATCACAAACGATTCAGGGCTGGTTCCATATCCTGCGAAAAGAATGCAGATAAGGGATATCTGGCCAAAGAGCTTATGGGGCTTAGATATCATGTATATCCGTATAGTGAATCAATGAATAAATTCCTGAAGATATCAACGTATCTCAGGAAGTACTGGAAAAATATTATATGGCTGGAAGAGACCGACTCAGAATATATCAATGAAATCTTGGATTATTCCGAATTTGCAGAGCATGATGATTCTCCAGACTCTGCAGCAAGTCTGATTCGGAAGATGGAGACAATGACATATTACAATCCGGTAAAAGGAGGGATTTAGAGTGTACCGTTTAGAATCAGAAGAAGAATTGACAAAAGATAAATTAGGAGAGTTTTTGAAGAAACACTCTAGTGAAGTGCTGAATAGATATAAGAAGCTCTGGGATGCTTATCGTACCGATTACCCGATCTTTCATCAAGCACCCAAACCAGACTGGAAGCCGGATAACAGGATCGCAGTGAATTTTGCGAAATATATTGTCGATACGATGAATGGATTCTTTATTGGGATACCGATCAAATTGATGTGCGACGATGAGAAGGTAAAAAATTACATAGAATTTCTGGATCAGTATAACGATCAGGACGACAATAACGCAGAGCTGTCAAAGTTATGCAGCATCTATGGAAAAGGGTATGAGATGTATTATGTGGATCAGCTGGGAAACATAGGTATCACATACGTATCTCCAATGGAAGCGTTTATGATCTATGATGATTCGGTTTTAGAGCGTCCACGATATTTTGTCCGGATCTATATAGATTCTGATGGAGTCCTTCATGGAAGTGTATCAGATGAAGAGAAGATAAGATATTTTGTCCAGGAAGGAGAGATAAAATTTCTGGATGAATATGAGAAAGTCCACGGATTTGATGGTGTTCCGGCAGCAGAATACAGAGAGAACAAAGAAGAGGTCGGGCTCTTTGAACCGGTCTTGAGTATGATTGACGCTTATAATAAAGCAATCTCAGAGAAAGCAAATGATGTGGATTATTTTGCAGATGCTTATATGAAAGTTCTGGGAGCTTTATTAGATGATGAAACATTAAAGACAATACGAGATAACCGGATCATAAATTTCCCGGGAAATTTGGATGGGAATCTGGAAGTTGATTTTCTGCAGAAACCGAATGGCGACACAACGCAGGAGAATTTGATAGAACGTTTGGAAAAGCTGATATTCCAGATCAGTATGGTGGCAAATATATCCGATGAGAATTTTGGCACATCTTCGGGAATTGCCCTGCAGTATAAACTGCAGTCTATGAATAATCTGGCGAAAACGAAAGAAAGAAAATTCACCAGTGGGATGAACAGGAGATATATGCTGATCTTCAGTAATCCGGTATCAGGAATGGAAAAGGATGATTGGATGAAGATAAAACCGAAATTTACACAGAATCTGCCAGCAAACCTTCTGGACGAGAGCCAGATTGCGGGTAATCTCTCAGGCATCACATCGCAAAGGACGCAGCTGAAAGTATTATCGGTTGTTGATGATGTTGACGAGGAATTGGAACAGATAGAAAAGGAACAGGATCCGGAGGGATATCAAACGGATTATCCAACAGGGAGGATAACAGAGAGTCAGGATGAATTATTGGCAGCGGAGACAACAGCAACTGAATAAGCAGTTAGAGAAGGACGAAGAAAAACTGAAGAAGCGGATCTCGTCCTATTTTGATGCAGAATATCGGAAATTAGAGAAGGATATAGCAGCTTACTATGAACAATATGGAATAGACCATGTGATCCAGTATCGTAATCTGATGGAAGAACTTCCGGAAACAGATAAACGTCTCCTGATGGAGCAAATGGATGAGTTCGCAGAAAGATATCCGGAATATGTTTCTCTGATGCCGGTCCGGGAATCTATCTATCGTTTGAATCGTTTAGAAGGCCTGCAATATTCTGTCCGGATGCAGCAGCTGGAAATCGGGGCAACAGAAAACGAACAGATTTCAGAGCATTTACAGAGAAATGCAGAGCGGGGCGTCAATGCTGCAGCTGAAACTATGGGATTTGGAAAGAATTTCTATGCCAACCATCCGGATATAGCCAGATTATTTGTTAATACAGCTTGGTCAGATGGAGAGAATTTTTCACAGAAGATATGGAACAATACATCGAAACTGGCCAATTACCTAAATACGGATATTGCTCAGGGATTTGCCAGGGGAGATTCCTATGAACGGCTTACAAGGAAACTCAGAGAGAGATTTGGGAAAGTAAGCCGTAATGATGCCTATCGTCTGATCTATACAGAAGGTACTTACATAATGGCAGAAGCTACGATGCAGCCATTTACAGATAATTTTGAACAGTATCGGTTGTCCACGGCAGCAGATGGAAAGGTTTGTAGTATTTGTAGAAGCATTGCGCAGGAAGTGTTTAATATCTCCGATCGGCAGCCTGGGATCAATTTCCCGCCGTTGCATCCATGGTGCCGATGCACATTTACGATCGAGGTGGATGATTGGGATGCCTGGGTGGATGAATATGAGCAGAGACATAGGGATGGACAAGCAAAGAAGATTGCGAACAGATTAAAGTCTGATATAATTGACGTAACAGATGAAGAGAGATATGCGTTAAATGAATATAAAAGTTTTAGAGGATTTGTAATCAATGAACAGCTTCGAAAGAATGGTAAAGACGGTCTTTCCAAAGAGGATAAAGCGATTATAAATCATTTAGATAGCCTTTTAAGAAAAATGCCCAAATATAAAGGAAATTTGTCACGATCGTTATTATTTGAGAATGATCGGAGATTAAATGAATTTTTAAATGAGCATAAAATTGGGAAAACAGTTTCTTATGCAGCATATACGAGCACACGGAGAAAGGCTGGGCTTCATAATGAAAAAGGCCAGGTACAGATTTTTATAGCAGATGCGAAGAACGGAAGGGATGTATCGGCATATGGACCAGAAGAATATGAAGTGCTATATGAAAGAAATCAAAGTTTCCAGGTAATAGATAGAGCGTTCGTAAATGGAACGTGGAATATCCTGTTAAAGGAGGTTGAGTAACATGGCGTTAACTGCAAAAGAATGGCTATTATTGCCAAAGGAAGAGCAAGAAAAAAGAGAAAAAGAACTTTCGCTTCATGAGTGTTATTTGCTTCGCTCAATATATGACCAGTGCCATTTTACAGAAGAGCAAAAAAATAATATGACGGAAAAGGAGAAAGAAGAGTTTTTAAAGGAATCAACTAAAGAAGAACAAGAAGCGTCAATAAAATCACAAGAAGAGGTATTAAGAGGATGGGGATTGTTAGAATCAGGAGAAATATTGGATGATTGGTACGATAAATAACTTGAAATACAGGAGAGATATCCTGTAACTGTTTCTTATATCCGTTTAAGGAGGCATTCTATGAAAAAACTGTTATTCTTTCATGCTCCCTGGTGTCCGCCGTGTAGGATGTGTATACGGGAATTTATTGAACCAGTAGAAAGAGAATTGCCGGAAAGGGTGCAGCGAATCAATGTTCAGGAGAATCCTTTCCTGGCAGATCGGTATCATATTACAAGGATTCCGGCAGTGTTGGTAGAAGAAGATGGCAGGGTAATCCGTCAGACACCAGGAGGATTTGAAGTAAAAGAAATGTTGGAAATTTTAAGAGGAGGGTGAACAAATAAAAGAACGTTTCCACCAGTCAGAAATGGCCGGTGGTATTTTTATACCCATTTTTAAGAAAGGAGAACACATGAAATTAATTGAATAATGGGAGAAGTCCTGTCAGGGTACGCTCCTGTCCTCCCCAAACAGCCACAGGGCGTAGCGCAATGCTGCGTCCTATTTTGATGCTCAAAATTCAACAGAAAGGATTGGAATTATGTTAGTAGAAGTAAGGCGAATCAGTAAAACAGAAATGACAGTGGTAAGCAGTTTAGATGTGGCAAGGACGTTTGAAAAAGAGCATCGTAGAGTGCTACAGGATATTAGAGAATTGGAGTGCAGTGATGAGTTTAGAGAGCACAATTTCGTGCAGTCCTCCTATGTTAATGTGCAAAACAAAAAACAACCAATGTACCTTATTACCAGAGATGGCTTTACCATGTTGGCTATGGGATATACCGGAGAGAAAGCCATGCGTTTTAAAGAAGCGTACATAAAACAGTTCAACGCAATGGAGAAAGCGTTACAGGGCAAGCTGATTGAGAGAGAAAAAGGGATTGCTGTCAGGCAGTCTCTTACAAAAGCGTTACAGCAGTCCACAGAAAACGAGCGCATGCACGGACACGCTTATTCTACTTATACGAACTGCATTTATAAGGTCCTCTTTGGGAAAAATGCAAAGCAGTTAAGAGAAGAACTTGGCATCAGCAAGAAAGACAATTTACGAAATTATCTTTCAGCAGAGGAATTAAAAGCGATCCAATCTATGGAGTGTCTTGTCAGTGGGCTTGTAGACTGCGGCTGGGGATATGACCAGATAAAGGAGTTTATACAGAAAAACAATACAGTGCTGCAGATTGTGGCGTAGGTTTTTGAGAAAGGTATGGTGATCCAGATATCTCCCACCGGCGGGGAATGTCCGGAATACGGAAAGGATGTGTGAGATTGAAAATATCGATATTGGGAACAGAATACGACATAAACAAAAGACGAGTAGAAGACGATATATTGCTGGAGAGTAGAGCTGGATATTGTGATAATACAACCAAAAGTATTATTACGTGTATATTGAGACCAGAACTTGGAAGTTCAGTTGACGTAGAACCAGAAGCAAAAAGACTGCTCAGACATGAGATTATACATGCTTTTATGTATGAAAGTGGCTTGGACGAAAACAGCAAATGGGGTGCAGATGAGGAACTCGTTGACTGGATTGCTATTCAGTTTCCGAAAATCTTGAAGGTATTTCAGAAGGCAGGATGCTTATGAAAAAACTGAATATGAACAGTATAATTAAGGTTAAATTGACTCCTTTTGGGGCGGATATATTTTACCACCAGTACGATGAGTTAAACAAAAAAGTATTAAATGCTGGAGGAAGACCAATACACCCCAGAATGCCACAAATAGATAACAAGGGCTTTTCAAAATTCCAGTTGCATCATTTTATTAATTTATATGGCGATTATATGACGGTTGATCAAAAAAACGTTGTTGAAGATATATCTATATACATTGATGAGGACGATTTGGAGTGAAATGATACAGAAAAATTGGAAGGAGTGGTGTGATTGATTGCGGTACGTGTCCGGGAGGACGGAGTAACAGTGTCCGGCCATGCTAATTATGCAGGAGTCGGAAAAGATATTATCTGTG
>ERZ1643249.4948-NODE-4948-length-10893-cov-4.927293_pt1 | contig 10893 bp, 9 predicted proteins | sample MGYA00579263_ERZ1643249 | MGnify/ENA primary metagenome ERZ1643249 (study PRJEB29033, sample SAMEA4952264) | chicken gut metagenome | biome: Broiler Chicken; feature: Gastrointestinal Tract; material: Caecum | place: Ireland | collected 2018 | study: Broiler...
AGATAGCTCAGTCGGTAGAGCAGAGGACTGAAAATCCTCGTGTCGGCGGTTCGATCCCGTCTCTGGCCACCAAAATAAAATTGCGGGAATAGCTCAGTTGATAGAGCGCCGCCTTGCCAAGGCGGAGGTCGCGGGTTTGAGCCCCGTTTCCCGCTCCATTTTTTTATATTTTTAGTAATATTTTTTTGTTATTTTAATATAATGTAATATAAAATATCTGGCGCCTTAGCCAAGTGGTAAGGCACGGCTCTGCAAAAGCCTGATCATCAGTTCAAATCTGATAGGCGCCTCCATAGTCACAAATTTTATGATTTGTGATTTTTTTATTTTAAAAATAGGAAGTCATCTTTTAATGACTCCCTATTTTATAATAGTTTTTTCATATTTTTAGCACTTAATATTATATTATCCAATTTATTTATATACTTACTATATTCGTTAATAAATTCCTCTGTAAGTTCATCACTCATTCTTTTAAATAAAATATTTCCTTGTATTCTATCTGCACCTTTTTTAATGCAATAATTTAATTCTTTTTCACTTTCTATAGAACTTATTACAATTTTATAATTCATATTTTTACAAAGTTTTATTATATTTTCTAATATTTCAGGATTCAATCTATTTTCATCATATACATAACTTGCTGATAATTTTATCTCATTTATAGGTAAATCAGAAAATAATTTAATTGCCTCATACTTTATTTCCATGTTATTTACTATAATATCTGCTCCACATGCTTTTAATTTTTCAAACATAAGCTTATATGATTCAATCTTTGAAAGTTCTAACGTATCAGTTATTTCAATTTGTATTTCTCCTGGATCTATAGAATTTTCATTTAAAATATTACAAAGTTTATCTACAAAGTCTTTTTTTGAAGCATGTCTACTTGAAATATTTACAGCTATTTTTATATTTTTATAGCCTTTTTCTTTAAAATATGTAAGTTTTTTACAAACCATTTCAAGTACATATTGGTCTAATTTTATAGTTAATGCCATTTCATCAGCTTGATGTATGAAATATGATGATGTTATTTTCCCAAGTATAGGATGATTCCAATATAGCAAAGCTTCAAAATATATTTTGCTGGTATCATTAGTATCAATCCTTGGTTGCAAATCTATCCCAAACTGATTATTTTCATAAGCTATTTTTAAATCTTTTTGCATTTTATTTTTATTATCTAATTTTGCTTTTAATACTTTATTATGAAAATAATAATCGTTTTTTCCATGCTCCTTGATATAATACATTGCATCATCTGCAAACATTACTAAATCCTGTCTATTGTCTGCATCATCTGGATATATAGCTATTCCCAAACTATATTCTATTGAAATACTTGTATTTTCTATAATAAAAGGCTTATTTAACTTTTCTCTTAATGCATCTAATACCTTTGTTATATCCCCTGTTGTTTTTACTTTTTCAATGATTATAGCAAATTCGTCCCCACCTAACCTATAAGCACTAGCATTAGATGGTAGCTCTTTATCAAACGTATTAGCAAGTGCAACAAGTAGTTCATCCCCTGCATCATGTCCCATAGAGTCATTAATTTGCTTAAATCCATCTAAATCCATAAAGCATACAGCAAATTTTTTATCTTTTTTTATTAGTGTATCTATTACAGAAAAAAATTTATATCTATTCCCTCTTCCTGTAAGTTGGTCAGTAAAAGCTTGTAATTTTACTTGCCTTGTATTTCTTCTATTTCTCTCATCAAATACTCTATATCCTAATATTCCTAATAATAAACATACTAAACCAACTATAACATTTATAGTTAAATTTAATACTATTGGATCATTAAAAAAATATTCCAAAAAACTCACCCTTTTCTCTAATTATAGTAAAATTATCCTACTACAATATTTACTATCTTCTTAGGTACTACAATTGTTTTTCTTATGTTCTTATCTTTTACATATACACTTAAACGTTCATCATTAAATACTGCCTTTTCTACTTGTTCATTTGTTGCATTTTTATCTATTTCTATTTTAAATTTAACATTGCCATTTATTTGAACAGGTATTTGTATAACATCTCTTTCAAGCCATTTTTCATCTACTTTTGGATATAACGTATTAAATACTGAAAATTCATTTCCTGCTCTTTGCCACATTTCTTCACTAAAGTGTGGTGCAAATGGTGCTATTACTTGTATAAATTTATTTAACATTTCCTTTAATAATTTTACATTTTTTTTGCTATCTTCTATATTTTGTTCATATTTATATAACGCATTGGTTATTTCCATTATTTTTGCTATTGCAGTATTAAATTGCATTTGCTCTAAATCAAATATTATTCCTTTTAAAGAGTTATTAAAGACGTATAAAATATCTTTTTCATCTGCATTTATCTCTTGTATATCGTTATCTTCTAAATCTATTATTTTTTCTAATATTCTTTCTAGTCTATTTATGTATTTAGCCATTGCTGTAACCCCTTCTTCACTCCATGGGCCACCTTCAATATAGCTAAAGCCAAACATTAAATACATTCTAAATACATCAGAGCCATATTTATTTACGTAATCATCAGGAGAGATTACGTTTCCTTTTGACTTACTCATTTTATTTCCATCAGGTCCTAATATAAGGCCTTGATGTACAAGAGATTTAAATGGTTCAGAAACCTTTGTAAATCCTGCATCTCTTAATACTTTAGTAATAAATCTAGCATATAAAAGGTGCATTGCTGCATGTTCAGGTCCACCAACATACTTGTCTACTGGAAGCATTTTATCAATCCACTCTGTATCAAATATTCTTGAACTATTTTTATTATCTGGATATCTAAACTGATACCAAGAAGAACATACAAAAGTATCTAGAGTATCTGTTTCACGTCTTGCTTTTTTACCACAACGAGGACAAACAGTATTTACAAATTCTTCAGATTTTGCAAGTGGACTCTTCCCATCTGGTTTAAATTCAACATTATATGGTAATTTTACTGGCAAATCTTTTTCAGGTACTGGAACTATACCACAACTATCACAATAAATAATTGGTATAGGTGCTCCCCAATATCTTTGACGTGATACTAACCAATCACGAAGTCTATATGTTGTTTTAAACCCCCCCATATTTTTAGATTTCAAATACTCTGTAATTTCTTTTTTTGCCTCTTTTGTAGTAAGCATATCAAATTTTCCAGAATTAATAAGTATTCCTTCATCTGTAAAAGCACACTCATCTATATTACAAGATACATTATCATCTTTTGGCTTTATTACTTGATTAATTTTTAAATTATACTTTTTAGTAAATTTGTAATCTCTTTCATCATGTGCAGGAACCGCCATTACACATCCTGTACCATAAGTTGCAAGTACATAATCAGCTATCCATATTTGTACTTTTTCACCTGTTACTGGATTTATAGCGTAACTTCCTGTAAATACACCTGTTTTTTCTCTATCTTCTGAAAGTCTATCAATTTCTGTTACGAGTTTACACCTTTCTTTGTATTCATTAACTGCTTTTTCTTGTTCTTTAGTTGTTATTTTATCAACTATTTCATGTTCTGGCGCTATTACAACATAAGAGACACCACATATTGTATCAATTCTTGTTGTAAATACATCAAAACTTAAATCCATCCCATCAACTTTAAATGTTGCAATAGAACCTGTTGATTTTCCAATCCAATTTTTTTGAATCTTCTTAGTTTTTTCAGGCCAATCCAAACTATCAAGATTATTTAATAATTCTTCAGCATAATCAGTAATTTTAAAAAACCATTGTGTTAAATCTTTTTTTGTTACGACACTACTACATCTTTCACAAAGTCCATTAATTACTTGTTCATTTGCAAGCACAGTATTACAGCTTGGACACCAGTTAACATTTGCTTTTTTTCTATATGCTAGTCCCATTTCATAAAGTTTTAAAAATAGCCACTGTGTCCATTTATAATAATCTTCTTTACATGTAATAACTTCAGCATCCCAATTAAACATTGCACCCATCTCTTTTAATTGATGCTCCATTGTATCTATATTTTTCATTGTTGAATCATAAGGATGAATTCCTGTTTTTATAGCATAGTTTTCAGCAGGAAGTCCAAAAGCATCAAATCCCATAGGTTGAAAAACTTCATATCCTTGCATTTTTTTAAATCTTGCAAAAGTATCAACTGGGCCATAATTATACCAATGCCCAACATGAAGTTTTGCACCAGATGGATATGAAAACATTTCTAAACAATAATATTTTTTATCTATATTTTTTTTATTAAAACTTGCAATTTTTGAGTTTTCCCACTCTTTTTGCCATTTTTCATCTATTTTTTTTCCATACATATATATTACTCCTTTTTACACTTAATTTCTTATATATTTTTTAAATTGTCTTTCAAAAAAGTTATCAGTCATTGAAGAAATATAATCTATAACCTTTTCATCAATAGTACTCTTATTTAGATATTCTTCGTTCATATCATTTAAAAAAACTGTATATATATCATTGTCTCTTTCTTCTTTTTTTATTATGTCTATGTAATATTCATAAAGCATATTAAACATATACTCTATTTTTTCTTTCCTATTTTTGCTCATAGCTTTATTATATATATATTCATAATTAAAAGCTTTTAAATTGCATACTTGCTCATATACTTCATTTGACATCTGGATGTATTCTTTACCAAAACTATTTATAATTACATCAGTAATAATATTATTCATTATTTCTACATTTTTAGTTCCAAGTATAGTTTTTATTTTATCTGGAATCATACTCGTGTCAAAAAGATTTAGTTTTTTGGCATCATCTATATCTTTACCTATATATCCTATTATATCAGATATTCTAACTACACAACCTTCTAAAGTCATTGGAATTAATTTTTTTATTTTACTTTCATCTTCAAAGCACATATCATATTCTTTTAAAAAATCTTCTTTACTCTTCTTTATTGGTGCATATTCTTTTTGCACAAATTCTCCATTATGACACATTATACCATCTAAGACTTGCAATGTAAGATTACAACCTTCGCCACATTTTTCTACATCTTTAAAAACTCTTACACTATTTATATTATGTGCAAAACATTTACCAGTTCTTCTTTTTGAAATGTTATTTAATAATCTTTCTCCATAATGACCAAAAGGTACATGGCCAACATCATGTCCAAGAGAAATCGCCTCACATAAATCCTCATTTAGTCCTAAAGCTCTAGCGATAGTTTTCGAGGCTCTACTTACAAATTGAACATGAGTCATTCTTCTTGAAACATTATCGTTTTTTATATTAGAATATACTTGTGTCTTATCAATATATCTAGTATAAGAGGAGGTATGAATTATCCTATCTATATCTCTTGCAAAATCTAATCTTATATCTTTTTTTTCTTTTTTTAATCTTATTGCATCTTCAGACTTAGTAGCATATTTATTTAAGGCTTCTTCAGATTTTAACATTTGCTTTCTTATACTATTATAAAGTTCTTTATTTTCCAAATTTACACCTTCTTTTTTTTATAAAAACATACTAAGACCACTTTTTATACATTTTACTTCTAACGGAAATTTTGGACCTTCTTCTCCATCCACATCTGGATCGTCGCATTTACCTCTTAATTTATTTATTTTAATCCAATCTTCTTTTAAATATATTATGTGTTTATCTTCAAAATGCTTACCAGATAAGACTTTTGTAAGTAGGTTTGGCATTTCTGCAACTTTACATTTTTTAATAATTAACACATCTAATAGTCCATCGTGTATACTAGAATCTATTGTAAATTTGTCAATTCCTCCCGCACTACTACCATTAAATATTAAAAAAAGATTTATCTTCTCTTTTTCGTAAACTCTATCTTTTGTTTCTATTCTAACATCAAATGGTTTAAATTTAAATAATTGATCTACTGCCGTTATAAAATAAGAAAGTTTTCCTATCACATTTTTTAAATTTACATCTACCTTTTGTGATGCATTAGTAAAAAGTCCTGCTGAACAAACATTTATAAAATACTTATCATTTGCAAGTCCTACATCAACTTTTTGAATATTTCCTGCAAGTATTTTTTCTACACACTCCGAAAAGTTGTTTGGCATTTTTATATGTTTTGCAAAATCATTTGAAGTTCCTGCTGGAATAACGCCTATAGGTGTTTTAATATTATTTTTCATAACAACATTAACCACCCTATTTATTGTTCCATCGCCGCCTGCTACCACTATTCCATAAGTTCCATCTTCATCACTATCTTTTAAATATTCATATAAATTAGTATTTTTTCCTGCTCTAAAAACAGATACTTCTATATCATTTTGCATAAATTTTTCTATTATAGGATCTAAAAAATATTTAAATTTACTTTGCCCTGCTCCCGAGTTATATATTAATTTTATTTTTTTCATCTTATCACCTTTCATGGCATAATATAATAAGTATATTATATTATATAAATATTCAAAATTCAAGAAAAAATATTAAAAAGTATAAAAAAAGCGCTAAAAATAGCGCTTTTTTTATGTAAGGAAAGTATACTCATCACTTTCCGAAAAAATTATGTCCTCCTCCTCTATTTCATATTTTATTTGAAATGACACACCTCTAAAGTTTTCATTTTTCTTTAGACTTAAAGCTGTTTTTTCACTACCAAGTATAATATATACTTTTTGAATGTTATATACTTTTTTAAGCAAATTTATTATATATAACATTCCTTTTTCTTCATCTAAAGAAATTTCTGAAATAGCGATATTATTATATTTGCCTAAATAATATTTTAACTTTCCGTTCTCACATACAATTCCATCTCTTCTTTCAATTTCAAATTTCTTTAGATATTCAGAAGTGTATATATATACTTCTTTTACTTTTGGTATTACACTTTTTAGTTCTTGTAATTTTTTTAGTAAATCATAAATTACATAGATTAAACTACCAACTACCAAAAAAGTACCTAACCGTATTTTTTTCATAATTATTCCTCCTTTAACAAAATATTACACCTATTTTTCATATCAAGACTAATGAAAAAATTGTTTTTCTTTTTCCATTTTTTCAACTTATGGAATTCCTCTATATTTCTTTTCATAGAATATTCTATCACTTTTGACTCATATTTTACATCCTTTACTTGAGATATAACTAAATATATACTTGCAAGAAAACCTGGTAGGGCGATAAGTGCTACGAAAAAGTTAGATATCACACCTTCAAGGAATGGTATACTAAACAAAAAAGCAAAGATAAAATTCCAAAAATATCTAGTCTCATCTATGCCTTTTTTATTATTTTCATGTAGTACTCTTACTTGATATAAAGCATCCAATACTTTGCTTAAACCATATGGGAACCAAAATACGTAACTTTTAAAAAGGAAAAGACTAATTATTGATATGATTAAAAACATACCATAAAAAAGTTTTAGTTCACTTCCATATTTAGTTAAATCCATGAAAAATCCCTCCTATAATTATATTTGTTTTTATATATTTTTCATAATTATACATTTTTATTTAATTAAAGTCAAGAAAAAAAGAGAATAAATTTTATGTTATTTATCCTCTTTAAAATTTCATATATTATTTAATTTTTACTTAATCCTTTTGTATCTTTTTTGGTAGATGTAACCTCTTCATAATTATCAACCACAAACTCTTTTAACTTTCTTTTTGTTACTTGTGCCATAAACTTAGTATCATAGTTATACAAATATACGCCCATTTCATTTTTTACTTTATAAAATATAGTATTATCAACATTTTGTAATATTTCAACACTCATTGAAATTACCTTTTCCTTTTCTTTTGTGTCTAAATTTATTCTCCATAATGTATTTCCATCATCTGTATTAATATAATAAAGGAAACCAGAATTTATAAACATATATTTTTTGCCATCTATTTCTTTTATTTCACCTTTATCATAAACAGTTGAAATATCATCAATTTTTTGCTTATTACTACCATCTTTATTTACTTTATATATTTTATTAGCATCATTCTTATTTACAAAATAAATACTATTTTCATCTAGTATTACATATGATACATTTTCATCTTCTACTAATGCTTGTTTATTTTGTCCTTCTTTATCATATTTTAACAATACCTTTTTAGTTTTTTCATCCTGTACTACAAATATATTATTACTATCAACTACTATTTCTGATATATTTTCTATTTGTAAATCTTTTGTTTCATTAGATTGTAAATTATAATAAAAAAGCTTATTATTAGTTGTTGTGATATAATATATTCTATCACTTGTAAGAGTATATTTTAATACATCTTTTTCTACTAAAGCTTCCATGTTCATTGTCTGTTTATTTATTCTATAAAGTCCATTTTCTTTTATTCCGTAAATATAATCTTTATCTATTTGTATATCTGTAAGACCACTATTTGAATATACTGATTTATCATTAAATCCATCAGAATGTATACTATTTAAAGAATAAACAGGATCATATGTATAACCTTCAGTTACATAATATACATTATATACTTTTTGTTTATTTACATCATCATCTGCTACATATTTAAAATTATTTGTTTTACTATACACATAAAATTGTGTAAATACATATATACTAAGGAGTACTAAGACAGCTATTACTATATAAGTAATTTTACTTCTTTTCCTCGCAAAATTTGCTTGTTTTTTCTTTCTTTTTAAATATTCTTTTCTAGTAAGTTTTTCATCAGGATTAAGTTGTAATCTTTGCATATTACCAACCCCTTTTCCTTTGTTTTTACTACGAATATTATATACTAGTTTCGACAATTTGTAAATATTTTTGGGTTATTTTATATATTTATTTATATCATATTTACTTAATATTACATCTGCACCTTGTTTTATAAGATAATTAGAAAAATAACTATTCTTATTTGTTATATTTCCAGGTAAAACTAGTATATTTGACGACATACTTACTAAATTATCAATTATATTTATTATTACACTTTTTTTATTATATTTTGCTTCTAAAATAATAGTTAAATTACATAAACTACTAAATATTTCCAATATACCAATTTGATTGCAAAATGGTATATATATTTTTAAAATACTTTCATTTTCTTCTATTTTTATATATTCTTTAAAGTATTCTAATAAATATTTTTCTTTTACTTTTTTTAAATATATTTTTGCTACATTAATATTTCGAATATGTTCTAAAAAATTATTATATACTGTTTTTATGTAAGTACTACTCTTATTTTCTGTATATATAAATACAGATTGTTTATCTAATAACTCTTTATCACCTGTTACTAGAATACAAAATGGTGGGGATTTTAAAAGAAATAATCTTGATGGATACCCCTTACTTTCTATATTTACAATTTCTATTTTATTTATCTTTAAAAAAATATATAACTTATAACTATTTTCTTTTATTTTTTTATCAATTAATTTTTCTAGTAAACAAGATGAAATATTATAATTAATTGAATTAAAAAAATCTTCTAATTTTTGCCTTGAGTTTGTAATATAAAAAAACTCTTCTATACTATTTATTGATTTTATTATATCTTTATATAACCAATATTTTATTTCTTTTATATATGAAAGCCATAAATATATATACTCTTTTATTTTTATCACCTATTTAAAGTATACGCTTTAGTTTAGTAAAAATCAAGAAAATATCATCGCAAATTTCGTCAAAAAAACTTAAAGACATTTAAATCTTTAAGTTTCTTCTTCTATTTTATCATATGTTATCTTACCTATTTTACCATTTTTTAAATCATCTAAAAAACATTTTGAAGCCTTTTGCATATCTACATTTCCACCACTTATTAAACACCCTCTTTTTTTTCCTATTTTTTCTAATAAATCATAACTTAGTTCATCTTCTCTTATAGTTTGTAAATTATATTTTTCTATAATTATTTTTTTATATTCTTCGTCTTCTCTTAAAAAATCTATGCCATTACATGCAAGTTCTTCAACATCCAATATTTCCTGCTTTATATTTCCTGTAAGTGCTAGTTTTATTCCTACTTGTTTATCTCCTAAATTAGGCCATAGCAGACCTGGTGTGTCTAATAAATCTATATTGTTTCCAACTCTTATCCATTGTTTCTTTTTTGTTACTCCTGGCTTATTGCCTACCATAGCACTATTTTTTCCTGACATTTTATTAATTAAAGTTGACTTTCCAACATTTGGTATCCCAATTATTAGTACCCTATATATTGGATTTATTTTTATGGCTTTATTTTCATTTTTCTTTTTATATATTTTTTCACCAACACTTTTTATAGCATCTATTATTTTCTTTATATCTGCTGTATTTGAAGTATTACATGGGATGCTTAATATTCCTAATTTTTCAAAGTACTTCATCCACTCTTTTGTTTTTTTCTCATCTGCTAAATCTGCTTTATTTAATACTACTATTCTTTCTTTGTTTTTAGAAAGTTCCTTTACTAGTGGATTTTGACTTGATATAGGTATTCTTGCATCTAAAATTTCTACAACTATATCTATTAATTTTAAATTTTCCTTTATTTCATTTTGTGCTTTAACCATGTGTCCTGGATACCAGTTGATACCAATTTTATTAACCCCCTCTTTTTTATTATCATTTGACATATAAATCACTTCCTCACATAAAATCTATTTCATTATATCATACTTTTTAACCAAAAGAAAAAGTAGACATTAATCTACTCTATAAATTGTAATTTTATAGTTAGATACTATATATAAATCCAACCTCACAATATTTTTTCCCACTTATTTCAAACTCTCTTTCTTTAATAACTTTTCCACCCATTTTGGTATAAAACTTTTTTGATGGTTCGTTTTCTTTCAAACACTATAATATCATTTTTGTTTTATTTTTGTTTTTGAACTCATTTACAACAAATTGAAATAACTTTGTCCCTATACC
>ERZ1643249.4949-NODE-4949-length-10893-cov-4.366765_pt1 | contig 10893 bp, 10 predicted proteins | sample MGYA00579263_ERZ1643249 | MGnify/ENA primary metagenome ERZ1643249 (study PRJEB29033, sample SAMEA4952264) | chicken gut metagenome | biome: Broiler Chicken; feature: Gastrointestinal Tract; material: Caecum | place: Ireland | collected 2018 | study: Broiler...
CAGACAGACAGACAGACAGACAGACAGACAGACAGACAGACAGACAGACAGACATGGTTTTACGATTATATTAGAATGACTGATGATGCAGAAATAAAATGGACTCATTTTATTAAGGATTTTGTTTTTCAGCATAGAGTACGCTATATGGTATATTTTAGAATAAGCCAGAATACTACAAATAAAGTTATTCGGCTATTTTGTGAATACAAATTATTTAGGTTATGTAGGAAATATGGCATTGAGATAAAAACCAAAACAAAAATCAAACCAGGATTTGTTATGATACATCCATATAATATTACAGTTTCACCATTTGCTGTAATTGGGAGAAATGTTAATATTTATAAGGGTGCAACGATTGGTTTAAGCGGTGGAAAGTATCCAGGCGCACCTCAAATTGGAAATTCTGTGCAAATTGGTATAAATTCCACGGTGATTGGGGGGATTAAGATAGGAAATGATGTATTAATTGGACCCAATACATTAGTCAATCGAGATGTACCTGACCATAGTATTGTAATTGGAAATCCCTGTAAGATTATTCATAAAGAAAATGCCACAGAACAGTATGTGTATTATAAAATATAAAAAGTTTTAATGTAATTGAAACAATTTTAGGGCAAGAATACGATAATCTTAGTGACGACAGATCTTATTTGTCATGGAGTGCCTTCACCTAAGGTCTGGCAGGCATATATTGATTATCGTTCCAAAAAAGAAAATAGCGGACAGCGGCCGGCTCAAATAAATATGAGATCCAAAGAAAGTGGATGGAGCAGATATGGATATTCTACAGAATTCGTTTATAGTCTGGATTATATAACAAGAATAAAAAACGGACAAGATTTATTTATGAAAGCTTTTATCGGAAACATTTGTCTCCGTAAGTCCTGTAGCGATTGCAAAGCAAAAGGCGTAGAGCGATGTACAGATTTTACACTCGGTGATTACTGGGGAATTTGGAACCAGTATCCTGAATTTGATGATAATAAAGAGACCAGCGTTGTTTTCGTACATATAGAGAAAGGACGACAGATTTTAAATAAGTTACAGGATCAGATAGATTCTATGCAGGTTAGTCTTGAAGACGCTTACAAGGAAAACGTAAGCATGGTAAATTCATCAAAACCACATGAGGCAAGAGATGGATTCATAAAACAGATGACAGCCGACAATTTTGAAGAACTGGTAAATCAGTACCTCCCGCCGGTTGAGGTGAAAAAGCCAGGGATGATGCAGAGGATAAAAGGAAAAGTAAAAAGAATCTTAAATGATAGGGGAAAATAAAAGTATTTAAAATAATTTATGGGGAATATGGGGATATAAAATCCATGAAAGATGAGAGGAAAAAGCTTATATGAAAAAAGAAGAAACATCTATGAAACAAATGCTAAAAGAGCATATTATGGGAAGCAAACCATTTCGATTCATATTTGGTATTCTTATAGTCTGTATTATTGCACTGGCTGGATTAGTAGGACTTACTGTAAAAGAAAACTATAGCATGAGTGCCAGATTGCAAAAACAGCAGAACCAGTATGAGCAGCTGAAAGATGAAAAGGAAACATTATCGAAAAATTATGAAAATTTGCAAGATGATTATGACAGTCTGGAATATAAGATTACATATTATGAAGATCAACAGGACACAATTAAAGAACTGGAAAGCAAAATTGAAGACCTGGAAGAAAATAATAAGACAGAAACAGTAGAAACATCAGAAGAAAATCAAGAAGACAGCTTTGTAATAAATAGCGAAACCTCAGGAACTGAGGATACAGATACAAGTTCAGCAGATGATTCTTACGGAACGATGGTATGGTTGTCTGAGACAGGGACAAAATATCATAGCTATTCATCCTGCGGGAACATGAATCCGGCAAAAGCGAGACAAGTTTCAGAGTCATCTGCAAAAGCACAGGGGTATCAAGCATGTAAAAACTGTTGGTGATTATTATCCTATTAAACTAGAAGATTATCTGAAGAATAATGAAAAAGATGGTGCGTCTACCCCATCAAGCAGGCAATAAAAATGCAAATCTTAAGATGCTGGTCATGTCAGGCAGGACTGGCTTACCAAGTCCTGTCTGACACTGTATACTTTTTATCAATGTGGATTGCTGCTATTATTTGTCAAAACCCATTTTGCATAACGCTTACTTCCTACAGAAACAATTCCTTCATCTTTCATTGCCTGCAATAAGTTAGAAACTTTCTTTGACTTTTGATCCTCATTAAGTACCTCTGGAAGTGCTTTTTCAGCACTTCCCATTGATTCCAACGCCTTGATGATCAATTGCTTGTAAATATCATCATCTAAACCTTTATTGTGGACGTAAGCAGCCTTTTGTCCAACGATATCTGCAACCTTAAAAGAAACAAAAAATATTAGGATAACGTCCTTCCACAAGACCTTTTTTCTTCAAGTCTTTAAAACTCTCTTTAGAAATAATCTCCTGGTAACTTTTACTCTATTTGTCGTATTTAAATCATACGTGGGTAATGAAAAATACTTATCACGTTGAATTTGATATATCATTGGTATTCCCATAGAATTCGTATCAATCATATACAAATTGATCATTGCATATCATCCGAGCTATTTTTTCTTTTAACTGACTGTCTGTATAATCATATTATTCCGCTTTCTTAAATTTTCTATGACTAAATTCTATGACTAATCTATGACTAGTTTTATCTTACTTTTAGTCATAACTCAAGTCTGCAAGTCAAGGACATCCTACATACATTTACATGGAAATATGACAGCTGAAAAACAAGGAAGAGGAGAAAACATTTCGCCTAATTTTGGGAATCCTCATAATCTGTATTATTGCACTGACTGGATTAGTGGGACTTACTGTAAAAGAGAACTATAATATTTGTGCCAGACTGCAAAACAGCAGGATCAGTAGAAATATCAGAAAAAAATAAAGACGACAGCATTGTAACAAAAGGTGAAACCTCAGGAACTGAAGATACAGCTGCAAGTTCAATAGATGATTCTTATGGAACGAAGCTTTTGGACAGGGGTTTTATTATTCAAAGTTCTTTTGGCATGAAATAGAAATAGTTATAAAAAAGTAGTTGTCTTATATTATTTTTGATATACTATAATTAAGGATAGCGAAAGGAGGATGAATGATGCCAAAAGTAAATGTGAACATACAACCGGCAATTATCAGGTGGGCGCTTAGTCAAACCAGCGCAGAGGATTTAGGTGCAAAACTTATGGACAATATTAAGCATTGGCTTGATGGTACAAAAAGTCCTACTTTTCATCAAATTGAAAATTTCAGTAAGAAATCCCATATTCCTTTGGGTTATTTCTTTTTGAAGACACCTCCAGAGGAGCAGATTGATTTATTAGAATATAGAACAGTTGATAGTACAGAACTAATGAATCCGAGTCGTGATTTAATTGATACGATTCATGAAATGGAAGTTGTTCAGGATTGGATGGTTGATTATAGAAAAGAATGGGATTACGACGTGATTAGTTTTGTTGGAAGCTTAAAGGATGTTACGGATATAAATGAAATTGCAGATATAATCCGTAATGATTTAGGTTTAGGCGTTAAATGGCATAAAGAATGCGCAAATTCTTCTGAAGCATTTAATAAAGTACGAAGTCTTTTGGAAGAATGTGGAATTATTGTGATGATAAATGGTATTGTAGGCAAGAATACGCATCGAGCATTGGATGTAAATGAATTTAGAGCATTTGCAATGGTAAACGAGTGGGCTCCGTTGATTTTTATTAATGGAGCAGATTCTGCAGGTGGAAGATTGTTTTCTCTATTTCATGAAATTGTGCATCTTTGGATTGGGGAAAATGATTTGTATAATGACAGAAGGTATTCTGCGAATGTAAAGCCGAATGAGGTTATCTGTAATGCGGTAGCAGGAGAGTTAATAGCACCAAAGGCAGTATTTCTTGAAAGATGGAATAGTAATACAAATAGTGATATACATGAAAAGATTAAAGAACTTGCCAGAATATTTTGTTGTAGTGGAAGTGTGATTGCTCGCAGAGCTTTGGATAATAATCAGATTGATCAGATTTTGTATGATCAGATAATAGCAGAAGCTATTGAGGCATATAACCAGGCTAAACTGGAAAAAACTTCTGGTGGAAACTATTATAGAACTATGTGCAGTAAATTGGACAGTGTTTTTGTGCGTGCATTATGTGAAAGTGTAAATAGTGGCAGGACTTCTTTTACAGAAGCTTATCGATTAACGAATACTACCAGCAAAACATTCCCTGAAGTTGCAAGCAGACTTGGAGGTGTTTTATGGTAAATTCATCAGAAAAATTTTTGATTGATGCAAATACATTGATGACAGCGTCAAGATTCTTTTATGCCTTCGATTTAATTCCTTCTTTTTGGGAGACTTTCGAAGATGAGATAAAAGCTGGTAATATTGTTTTACTTGATATGGTAAAAGCTGAAATCGATAGAGGACAGGATGAATTAAAAGAATGGGTATCTGAAAGAGAAGACGATTTTGAAGTTTGCAATCACATAGATTCGGAAATAGTTCCTAAATATGCGGAAGTAATGCAGTATATCCAAGAATGTGGGTTTTATAATGAAAAAGGACTGAATGAGTGGGCAAAAAATGAAGTCGCGGATCCATGGTTGATTGCGGCAGCTGCCGCTAAGGGATATAAATTGATTACTTTTGAACAGCCTGCAGGTTCATTAAATATTAGAAATAAAAGTGGACGTGTGAAGATACCAGATGTTGCGAAACATTTTGATGTGGAGGTACATAATTTGTATCATATGCTGCGTCAGCTTAAGATTAAAATTTAACAATAATCAAAATGGAAGATTAGAGTATCACTCCATTATCGAATTCGGTAATGGAGTGATTTCAATGTTGGGGAATAGTCATACAGGAAATCGTCAGAAGTCTATTCTTACCACTTTGGAATAGCCACATGAACGATTAAGTCTGAGTCCTTTTTGCAGAATGGATAGCGATAACTTCAACTGTAGTACTCGAATAAGTGAGACCCGGAGATTAAGAAATCTGTAGGAATATTTGGCGCTTATTTTTGAGCTGAAATGTTGACAAATCCATAACGAACAATAGAATCTGCTTCAAGTGCAATTTTCATATTATTGGCGCCGGCTAAATCAATATCAATGTTGGTGAGGACTTTTTCAGCACTGATTTTATAGCTGCCAGATAATTTGTCATCTAAATAAATTTTAATTTCTGCATCAGTAACAGTAGAATCATCAATTCTACCCACATCCATAGTTACTTTGGAATAATTTCCATCCAAGTTGAAAAGTGCAAATCCATTATTAGATATTTCGAAGGAATCATTGTATGTTTTTCCACCAATAGATATACTTTCGTCATTATTAGATGAAAGATATTTATCATAACGTTCCCCATCATATAATGAGTCGATGAAATCGCTGCTTTCTAAATCAGCAGCATCACTTTTTTCTTGGTTATTTCTTAAACTTTCCTCTAGCTTTTGATTATCCTGTTCTAATTGCTCATTGTCTTTTTCCAATTGCTCATAATCGTCTGCTGTGATTTCGATTTCTTTACCATCTCTGTTGATAATAATTGTGTTATTACTGGTATTTGTATTAACATTGTTATTGGTGTTGTGGTTGGTTACTGTATAAGTAGCCGCTGACCCTCCAACAGCACCTATAATTCCAGTAATGATTGCAGTAATTAATTCTTTTTTCATATAACCTCCTCAATGTTACTTTGATTTATACGTATATAAATGAGTATATCATAATAATAATTTTCATAAATTGACAAATAGAACAATAAATTGACAATTTATATTCTGTCGATATAATTGATTGAAATTATTGTATAATATGTCTCATAAATAAAAAATATTAGGAGACAAGAGTATGGAAGTTTCAAAATGGATAACAAAAGTTTTCGTACCAGTAGTTACAGCTCTAATAGGTGCTGTGGGAGGAAATTTTTACGGAGAAAAACAAGGTGAAGAAAAAATAATTAGTAAAATTAATCAAGAAACAAATGTCAATGTAAATTTGGGTAATTATCTGGATGTAGTAAATAAGTTATCTGAAGAGAATGTTAATTTAAAAACAGAAAATGAGCAGTTGAGAGAAGATAATGATAATACTGCCCAGGAGACAGAAACAAGTGCAGAAGAAAGTAGTAGTGAAGGTAGTTCACTATTGGAAGTGTCAAAAGCGATGAATGCATGTGGTGGATATGAAGAAGTAAGAGATAGTACAATGTCTCTTCGAGGGACAAATTATTCAGATGGTTTTATACTTCGATATAGCAATAGAGACGAAGGAGTCGAATTTAAATTGAATAAAAAATACGATACTCTAAGTTTTGATTTGGGGCATTTGGATGAAAGCGATAAAGAAGGAAAATTTACTTTGATTATATTTGCAGATGGAAAACAAGAAAAAGTAATTACACAAAATCCGGAGGATCCCGTAACACATTATGATGTTAGTATTAATAAAGCTGATATTATAAAAATAGAATGGTCTCCAGAAAGATATGCTGATTTTGGAATGGCAAATGTGAAAGTAAAATGATGTAGAAAAAGAACTATTATTTTCAAATAAATAGAATACGCTAATAAAATATTTTTTAAGATTTTGTACGCCATTGTAAAAATAGAAGAATAATTATCTATTTTACAATGGTTGTTTGTTTTAATATATAAAAGGCCGGTTATTATTTCAAATTTTTGCCGCTATATTTAAAAAAGTTGCTATGCAAGCATCTGTAAATGAAATTAGACAAAGAATGGTTTTGGCTTGTATATTAATCTTAAGGTGAGAGATGAGAAGGAAAATGAATACGGGGAATTTATACCGGCATTTGGTTATTGGAGCGGAAAAGTGCCAAAAGGGACGAAGGTTATCTGTACTGTAAAACGTTGGGCCAGAGAGAATAAAAATATCCTTGTTAGCATTGATTCTGTAGAATACGACAATAGTAGAAAAACAGTTGCATAAAGTGAAAAATCTATTGGTAAGTTAAAATTAAATGCTGTATTATTATATTATGAGGGGAATACAGAAAGGGGAGATAAATATGATCCAAGTTGAATATCCAAAATATGATGCGTTTATCAGTTATACGCACAAAGAACTAGATAATTTTGTGGCAGAAACACTTCACAAAAAGATTGAGAGATATCGTATTCCTAGAAAGCTACGTAAAACAAGCGGAAAGAGCAGATTTTCCAGAGTTTTTCGGGATAGAGAGGAACTTTCGGTATCTTCGGATCTTTCGGAAAATATTTGCAGGGCTTTGCAAAACTCAGAGTACTTGATTGTACTTTGTTCACCAGCGGCAAAAGAATCAATATGGGTTCAGCGGGAAATTGAGTATTTTCTTGAATATCATGATCGTGAACATATTTTAACAGTTCTATTACAGGGAGAGCCGTCGGAATCATTTCCTCAAATACTGTGTGAAAGAAAGGTTGTTCAGACAGATCGAAATGGGGAGAAAAGAGTTTCCAAAGAGATTTTAGAACCTTTAGCAGCTGATGTACGGGGAGCCAGCAAGAGAGAAGTATATGAAAAATGCAGGACAGAATTTTTGAGATTGATTGCGGTAATGCTGGGATGTTCTTATGATGCGCTTAAGCAGCGGCATCGAGAATATGTTATGAAACGAGTTGTGGCAGTGTTAGGTCTGGGATTAGTGTTAAGTATTGGCTTTGCCATTTATGCAGTAAATCAGCGGAATCAAATCCATTTGCAGTATCAGCAGGCTCAGAAAAATCAGGCAAGGTATCTTTCAGAAAAAGCGAATCAGCAGATGGATGAAGGTGATCGAATAGGTGCCCTTTCAACGGTATTGAAGGTTACTCCGGAAGATGATGATGCGACAGAAGCAGTTGTACCGGAACAGATGTATGTATTAAACAGGGCTTTATACACCTATCAGCACAGTCAACAATATATATATCGCCCGACAGTCATGATGGAACAGGAAGGATTGAATACAGAAAGTAGCGGTTTTAATCAGAATGGGAATATGTTTTTCAGTTTGGATGACCTGGGGAATGTCTATTTTTATGATACGGAAGACCAATCGCTTCTGTGGAAAACTACAGCACAGAAGTTGGACGAAGACGAAACAGAAACTTTTTTGTGGGGATACTTTTTTGATCAAGCAAAAGTTGTACTTGCAACAACGGATAAATATTACATTTTAAATATAAACAAGAAGAACTGCGAAAAGAAGATAAAATCTGATGTTATGAACGACAAAGAACAGATTTCAACGATTCATGACAATATTTTGGCGGTTTCGTGTGAAACAGACGAATATGTTTATCTTTATGATTTGAAGCAGGGTAGGGAGATAAAGAAACTTTCTTGTAATGGTTTGAAAAATGAAATATTAGAGGAAGGAAATACGATTAGCGCGGTAACATTTTCTGAAGATGGAAAAAAACTCGCTGTTGGTGTGAAGCAGAATACGGCTGATAAAGATTCTGATAGCTTGTTTGTGTTTGATTGTGCATCAGGAAATATGCTTACATCTTTTTCTGAGGATAGTATAGCAGCGGCAGAATTTGTTGGTACAGATAAACTGGCTGTGATTTCATATGCCAGTCCGAAAAGCAATCCTTTTTCTATTATGGACTATGAGTATGAATATGAAAATCGAGTCTTGGATCTTAATACCAAAAGGACATTATGGAATAGCGAGAAATATAGAGATTCATCTCAGTTTAATCAGGAGCCAAAAGGAATCAAAAATATTGGTTCTTTTACAATTAATACCGATACTGCACCAGTTCTTTTGTTCTACAATCAGAAGTCATTTACAGCAATTGATACGAATCAATGGGATGTTTTGCGGGAACAGACTTTCGATGGTAATATTGTGAATATTGAAAAGATAGATGAGAATAACTTGCTGATAGGTATATCGGATGGGAAAATTTATCGTTCGACGTTAGCAACATATTCTACTGCGGTGACAATGAATGAACAAGTGAGTAAAATGTACTATGATGTGAAATCAGATACACTTGTACAAATTGCGTTGCATAATATTGTATTTTTAAAGAAACCTATGGACGAGAGTATGTCTTATTATGGAGCAGAAATCCCATCTAAAGTGGAAAAACAGGCAGAAGAATCAGAACTAGACGAGACAATGACAGTAAAAGGGAAAAAATATAAAGCACAGTTAGTTGATAGAAATATCATCGTAACATCGTCTGATGATTCAGAAAAAATTCTTGTACAGCTTCCTGTAAGTGATGAGAGTGTGTTATTTAATTTCATTACAGAAAAAGAATATTTGATTGTGTATGACTCTGGTTTTAATCGAATCTTTATATGGGATATAGAAAAGTCAGAGATGGTAACCGATCAAGATTTTGATTTAGACTCTTCTTATAAGTCGCAGCTTATTATAGACGAAAAAAACTGCCGTTTTGCTTTAAATTTGGGATCGGGATCTGTTATTGTAACTGATAACGGGACAGAATTTAGATGTTTGGATATTTTTACATGGGACGACGATTTCCAAATTTATCATTTTGCAAGTGTTCCTTATGGAGACGTGGATTTTAGTAATAATAAAATCTACTGTTCAACCCATGAAAATGACAAGTCAGTTTGCTATGTTTCAGATATCTACAATTATAGCGAATTAAGAAAGCGAGCAGAAAATATAAAAAAAAAAGGAAAAGATGAATCATAATTGATTTCAGTGAAAGCTTAGCAAGGAGAAAATGGTATGGCGAAAATAGGGGATTATCGATTAAAAATATATGAATTATTTTACGAAAAGCCAATTTGTAATTATAAAGAAACGACAGAACAGAATGTATTAATACTCGGAAATGGGTGGGCTGGCAACGAAGCATTTAAGGCTTCGTTCTGGGCCGGACAGTCACTTAATAGCCAGCTTAATATTACGATTGCGTCCCAAAATGCGTTGGAATACGAGAAGCAGGTGCTTTCAAATGAACAGGGCGCCGTGCTTCCGGCATTAAGTTTGTATGTCAGGGAAAAGCATTATGCGAATCTGCGTTTTATGAACATTAATATTAAAGACGGTGTGGATGAAGCTGGTCTTGTACCGTTGAATTTGGGGGAAAATAGATATAATTATATAATTGTAGCTCTGGGAGATGCAGAGTATAATTGGCTGGCGGCTTCCGAACTGGTGGCTCAAATCAGCGGTGTCAGAGAAAAGAGTGCATTATACAATGGTAAGATTATCATAAATGTATTTAATGAATTTTCAGACGATATTGAGACGGATGATCAGGAATCATTAATACAATATGGAAAGGATAATGGAATAGAAGTTCACTTCTTTGGAGAAGAAACCAGAAGTACAGGAACGGAACTGGACAGGCTTGCGCGCAATATAAATTTTAGTTATGAGATGAAATATAACCAAAGAATAAGCAAGATAGCTGCAGATGAACGTTTTGAAAAAAGCAAAATGGCAGAATTTGTTCATTCGCCGTTTGATTATGAAAGAGGGGATCTTGAAATTGTTTCTAATTTTGTTGGAGGCGAATATAATGCAGATTCTTCTTTCGCTTTTGCGGTGCATATTCCTGTCAAACTTGCGGCATGCAGAGAAATGTTTCCGGAGAGAGATCCAGTGATTGTATTAAGGGAAGCTGTTCAGGAAAAAAATGATTTATATTGGAAACTTGTTGCACTGGAACACCGACGGTGGAATGCCTATGCTGTTATGCGGGGATTTCGTGCTCCAAATGTGAAGGAAGAGGAAACTTTATTATATCATAATGGAAATACCCATCAGGATAAACAGCACCTTCTCCACATGAGTCTTTGTGAGTGCGGCAGAAAAGGAGTGTTAAAAAACAATTTTGACCAGCAATATCGA
>ERZ1643249.4950-NODE-4950-length-10893-cov-3.874885_pt1 | contig 10893 bp, 7 predicted proteins | sample MGYA00579263_ERZ1643249 | MGnify/ENA primary metagenome ERZ1643249 (study PRJEB29033, sample SAMEA4952264) | chicken gut metagenome | biome: Broiler Chicken; feature: Gastrointestinal Tract; material: Caecum | place: Ireland | collected 2018 | study: Broiler...
TCTGTCTTTTTGCCACTTTGGATTCCCCACACATAAAAAACTCTATATCAATGGTTTCCCGTTGACATAGAGTTTTCTCATCTTTCTTTACAATCAAATCTCACTTTCTATTCTCTGATGTATAAAACCGGATACATTTTCAATATCCATTACCAGTGCTGCCGCCAGTTCATTGTAAAGCTGCTTTTTAGCAAGCTTATAATATTTGGCATCAGATACCATTTCCTTTTTCCCTGAAAGCCGTCTTGATTGTCTGTGTTTATAAATTGTTTTAATCATCTGCGCCAATTCCTTTGGATCACAGCTCTTTAGAATTTTCTTGTAGGCCTCTTCTTTCTTCTTTTCCGACGGAATCGCTAAATCTCCCAGTGTCTTCATACTATCGATTAAATCCAGTGCCTCATCTTTTGTCATCACATAACGCATGATCATCTTATTGTTATCTACCGGTGTAAAAATCTGAGCGTTTCTGTCGTCGACCGGCGTTAATGTATAAAACATCCTGTCGCTTGACGAAGCTTCAAGTGTACCGATTTTTTCCACCTTGCAGACACCATTATGACCGCAAACAATATAATCGCCTACCTTAAACACTTTCATTTCACCTCTGTTTTTGTTGATCATTTCACGCTTACATATATAGTTTACCACCTTTTTTTAATATTTGTAAGACTTTTCAGATATTTTCAAAAACTTCGGTAATTTATACGATATTAATGCTTTCTATATTTATGAAAAATGACTGTACCTGTAGATACACAAAGGAATCCGATGCACAAGCCTGTAAATATAAATTTATTTACAAAATCTTTCTTAATTTCCCTGCCGATAAACACTTCGTATGTCTTAGCGCACCGATTGCCTGCCTCATCCTCGGCCGTCAGTGTAATTTTCTGTTTATTTTTTCCGGCCTCCAAAGGAATCAAAAATTCTCCGTCCGCTTCGTCGATCATTTCACGATGATATAAAGCTTCCGTATGTCCGTCTATAACGACTGAAGCACACACCGGTACTGTGCGGTCCTTGACAACAAATGTAAACCAGTGTGTTTCTTCTTCGTATACTGCACCGTTTTCCAAATCGGAAACAATCAGCGACGGAGGCGTACGGTCGACCACGAATTCGATTTTTTTTGATTTCACTGCGTTGGTCATTGTATTGTCTGCCCTGTCTTCTGAATAAATATAAACGCAGTACATACCTTCCCGTTCAAAACATCTGCGGCTGATCGTATACATATACTGCTTCCACTGTCCCGGTATCTCCTCGGCTTTCACTGTATAGTCCTCACCTTCTTTCAGGCGGATAATCGTGCCGTCTGTACTGCAGGTGATTTCTCTAAATACAAGGGTATCTGCATTCACCTCCCTGACAACTAAATCCGGCGGATCATTTGTATATACATCAGCCAGCAGCTGTTTTGTTGCTTCATCAAACTCATAAGCCGAGCCGTTCCTGTTCACGGAAAATACAATCTGCTGCTTGGCAGTATTCCCCGCATCATCCGACGCACTGGCCGTCAGCGTATAAATATCGTCCATCTGTTCCAAAAAATCATCAAAGGTAATGACCATATGACGCTGCCCTGCTTTTTTTGAAATCACCATGTCAATATCTGCAGTTCCCTGGCGTACACCCGTCAGCGCAACGTCAATACTATTCAATGCCAGATAATCATCTGAAAAAGTGATGACCGGCTTCACATGCCCGCGATTGGACGAATAATCCTCCACCCCGCTGATCTGAATTTTTGGTATGATCGTATCAATAATAAAATGCTTTTTCAGCCGCTGCTCACTTTGATTGCCCGCAAGGTCTGTACACCAAACCTCCAGTTCATAAACACCATCCTGTTCAAAAATAACAGACGCATGGTGTCTGCTGCCTTCCGAAATCCATTGTCCGCAGCGCGGAGCAGGAATCGGCTTTCCCTGATGCTTGGCAGAAACTTCCATATGGACATTGTCAGCGCTGAAATTTTCTTCGCTGATACAAATTTCCAGTGTTCTGGCACTGTCAAAATACAGCGCTCCACTCGCTGTGCGCCCATTTTCCTTCACTTGCACCTCCGGCGGTGCCGTATCAATAACAAACGGCTCCAAAGTTTTTGGTGCTGACCGATTTCCGGCCGTATCTGCACATTCAAAAACAACCGAATATGTCCCGTCTTTTATAAACGTCACCGTTCCTGTATGTTTTTGTCCTTCGGTACGCCAGCTGTCAAACTTAAAGCCGTTTTCACAGGAAGCCGTCACCTTGGGCATATAAGTCCCATCAAAGTTCTTCTCATCAATCTTAATCGTAAGCGTTTTTTCTTTGTTGAAATATTTTCCTCCGATACAATCCGACACATCAAAAATGAACTCAACCTCCGGTACATCAGTATCAACTTGAAAAGGCTGAACAGTTTCACAGGATATATTGCCCGCCCAGTCTTGTGCCATGATACGCACAATAACCTCACCGCCAAATTTTTCTGTATCGATATCCAGCGTTCCTGTCCACTGGCTCTGTTGAAGTTCCATCGCAAACGAATCTAAAACACCGGTCTTTGAATCACCGGATTCCCTGCATGTGATTTCATAGCTAATCGTCTTTAAACCGGCAAAATTTTCTTCGTAGTGGGGCTTAGATACATCAATGTCAATATACGGTCTGTTCGCCGCGCTGTATATGGGCTGACTTTGACCCGATTTTTCCGGCATCACCTGCGCGGTAATAGAAACCGGCATATCATCGGTCATGACCGGAGCCGAGTGCATCCACGTCAGATTTCCCGAATAATCTTCAACTTGTGCATAGATAATCACCGGGCTCCTGCTGATAATGACAAACGGCTCGTCTTTGCTTTCATTCCAGTCTGATGCCGCTTCCAGCTCGGTCCTATCAAGTATTCGATCAGAAATCATGTATTTTACTGACTTTACACCGGACACATCATCATCTCCGGATACAGATGCATAAATTTCTTGGTTGGATATCCATCGGTCTGTCTTTGACTCCTCTTTTTGATCTGTACTTTGAAAGATCATCCGGCTCCCGTCATCGCCTTTGCCATACAGTTCAATTCTGCCCAAAGGCGGCGTTTTGTCGACAACACAGTCCGCCGCATAAATTTCAGAGTGATTGCCGGCCCCATCTATACAGCTGATTTCCAACCGGTACGCCCCTTCATTTTCCAATACAACCTCCGCCGTATGTATATTTGCCTGTGAATGCCAAGCCGCAGGCAGTTCCCAAGAAACTGTCTGCTGCCTCGTGTCCGTCAGCTTCACGCTTACGCCTGACGGTTCAAAATTTTTTTCAGTGATTTGAATTGTTGCCCTGACCGGATCGCTGAAATACTTTTCATCGGCTGTTCCGTCAAAATTTACCGCAATCTGCGCAGGCGCCGTATCAAATTCAAATGTCAGCTGCTGTTTGGCCGTATGTCCCAAAAAACTTCGTGCTGTAATAACTGCGGTCATCATCTGGCCCTCTTCCGGCATCTGTGACAATTCATCAGCAGCGCACGGTATCGTCAGCATCATATGCGACGGCATACCCGCATTATCCTGTGATGGCGGTTCTGATCTGTCCTGCGAATATAAAACCATATCTTCCAGCTGGTGATAGATATGATTTTCCTCCGGCCGGCCGTAAAATACAGAATACTCAACCTGAGCCGTATCATCCTGCCAAGAACTGCCGCCTGCCGAAAGGAAATCTATGTCAATAATAACGTCGCTGCTGTATAAATTTTGTCCGCTGCTGTTTCTGATTTTTGCGGTGAATATCTGATTTTCATAAAGTTCCTGCGCGGCAGTCTCCATCGGCGCCGCTGCCGTAACCGCAAACAGTACCGCAGCTGCTGCTATAATTTTTATAAAGCCCACTTCAAATCACCTCATCTGTATGTATGATCATCAGGCTCCTCTCCACAGAAAATAAAAATCCTGTATCACTTTCCACACATATTTGCTTCTGCACCTTTTCGGTATCTTTCTTTTGCGCCGCATAAAGTGCTTTTCCAGCCGTCCGGCCTGTAAGTTCTCCGATCACTGTTAAAATTCGCATCTTAAAAAATATCACTGCAGATACAGCTGCCCACGCGGCTGCCATCCCTGAAGAAAGGCACTTTATCCCGCGCCACACAACGACTGCATCTTCAAATTTTGTCATCCCGCATAACCTCCTTTACTGATATACCGCATCAATATGCCTGCGCGCAGCTTCGATGTCCGTCTGAATATCTTCAATCAGTGTCTTCACCATCTCCTGCTGTGTCCCGGCCATACGACTGATGCGCCCTTTAATCTCTTCAATCACTGCTGTCAGCTGTGTCCTTTTTAGTTCTGCCTCATTTTTAAATTCGACGGTCCGTGTATATATCTGATAAATAATCTCATGATACAGACGAAGTTCTGTGACTTGATTATCCTTATCTGCAATGTCTTCCGCCATCAATGATGTCAGATCATCCCAATAATCTTTGTAGGAGACTTCCATGTCCCCCATCTTATCGACGGCACCCAGCTGATATTTATAATAGCTGCTGATCCGTCCTAAGATTTTAGCCCGTGCCTGCCAGCGCTCTTTATAAATATCATCTTTTCCAAAGTCCAGCGACTTCATATCTGCCTCGGCCGCCGGAGCAAACCAGCCGGCGGCCGACGGTTTATCCCCCTCAGGGCCGGCCATATAGTAATAGGCAAGTCCCATCTGATAGGCAAATGCAACATAGCCGCTCACATTGGACTGAAGATATAATTTATTTGATCTGCTGCGCCCGCTGCCGCGGCTGTTTAGCACAGAAAGCATCTCTTGTTCATCCTGTTCGGAAAAATCATGATCCATCGTCAAAGTCTCAAGCAGTCCCAAATATGCCCGCTCATCTGCCGGTTCAAGCGCTATAGCCTTTTTATACAGGACCGCCTTCTCGCTGCTTTCCTCTGTCGCTGCCTCATTTAAATAGTAATCGCATCCGCCCCGTACCGATAACTTTTCCATATGCCATCCGACAAGTGCCGCAGCACTGAATAATACCGTCATTCCCGCACTGATACCAAATGCAGCCGCCTTATTTTTCAGTTTTCTGCGGTAGGGGCTGCTCAGCTGTTCCGGGTGTTTAAGATCATATTCCAGTCTTTTGCAGGAAGGATACCGCGCGGCTGCATCATAGCTTGTACAGCGATCAATAATCGCTTCCAATCCAAAAAGCAAGTCTCTGTCCTTTTTGGGCGTCTCCCAAAGCAGCTGCGGCCGGCACTGTGTGATTTTCGGAAAATGAAACGGCGTCTCCGAAGGATTTCTTCCTGTCACAAGCTGATGCAACGTCGCTCCAAGACAGTAAATGTCCGTCCGCGGCCCGGTCTGCCCGCTGCCGCCGTACTGCTCAGGCGCCGCATATCCGGGAGTACCAAGACAAACGGTATCCTGATCACAGCCGTTTTTAAAAATGCGTGCTGTGCCAAAGTCAATCAATGATATATCGCCGTCAGGCTTTAAAATAACATTGGCCGGCTTCATATCCCGATAGATCACCGCCGCTTCCCTCGTATGAAGATAATCAAGAACACAGCACAGCTGCGCGCCCCACCGGCATACATCCGCCGCATCGATCGGCCTGCCTCTGATCTCCATAGATTCTTTTAAAACCGCTTTCAGAGACTTCCCCTGAATATAATCCATGACGATCAGAAACGTCCCGCCGTCATCAATAATATCTGCAATTTCGGGAAGATATTTATGTTTTAACTGCTTCAAAATCCGGGTCTCGGCAATGAGACGGTGCCGGATTGTCTCCCCGCCGATCACAGCATCTTTACGCACCTCTTTAACAGCCCACATCTTATTGGCCCGCTCATTCATCGCCAAATACACTATACTCATGCCGCCCTGCCCGATTTTATCTAAAATCTTATATTTGCCGTCAATCACTGCTCCGATTTCTGCCATGTTCCCCTCCTTTAGACAATCTTACTGTACAGCGGCTTTTCCTTTGAACGACGGCTATACATCCTCAGATACGGTTTTTACAAGTATTGATGAAATATTATCTGTTTCATGACGCTGCTTGTTCAGTTCTGTCAGATATACAAGCCTTTCTTCCATCATCTTCTCACTGCTGATGCTCTCCGGATGCAGATGCGTCAAAAACTCTTCCTGACTGATCTGATGTCTGAAGCCGTCGCTGCAGAGCATAAATACTGTCTCCGCTGATAATGTGCCTTCAAAAAAATCCGGCACCGCCGTCTCCGAAGCGCCGATACAGCGAATGAGTATATGCCGCTTCGGATGACATCGTGCCTGTGCGTCGGTCATATGACCTTTATCTGTCTCATATCGGACAAACGTATGGTCTTTCGTCAGCAGATGAAGCCCTCCGCGGATCATATAAATTCTTGAATCACCGATGTTGGCCGCAAAATACCTGCTGCCCATCATAAAAAGCACTGCGGCTGTCGTCCCGAGACGGCAGCTGTACTTTTGTCCATATACCCGCAAGCGATGATGAACATCTCCAATGACCGCACGCCATTGATTTCTGAAAACAGATGAAGCTGTATCCGTCCGAATGACCTTGGGAAGCTGTCTACAAAACCACCGGTCAAAAGCTCTGACAACTGCTCCGCTGGCTTTCTCTCCATGATCCAGACCGCCCATGCCGTCGCATATCACACAAAGACAGCACTTTCCATACATGGTCTGCGCGGTTTTTACAAGCAGGGCATCCTGATTGATCTTTTTTTTAATTCCGACATCCGTATGTGCCGCGATCAAAAAATCCATCTGTCACCTCCTTGAAGTTGAATTAAAAGTTGTTTTGTAAAGTTGGGAACTGATCGTACCGACAGGTACATGATTGATTTGATTAAGATGTTTTTATTTTATATCGGGCATTTCAAAAAAGATAGCCCCTTTTTTAATTTTTTTATTTTTCTTTTTAATACAAAACGCAGCAAAGGCAGCCGCAAAAATGCTGCTGCCTCCCTGCCAAAATTTCTATGCGCCAACACGTCTGAAATAATAAATATACGACGGATACTCTTCCATTTTTACCGGAAGAACCAAGCCCGCATGCATCAGTGCTGCGCCGCTGTATCTGCGCCCGCTCTGCATATCTTCATATACACTGTTTTCATCAAGGCCTTTCAGGCGGATATAATTCACATTCATATTACCGTGAGTTTCCAAAGCAACCGCTTCCATCATCACTTCACTGCCGTCTTCCGATACGAAAGACCATGCGCCCACTGCACGATCATACGGATTTGTCAGGCGATAATACAGTCCGTTTTGAATCAGCGGTGCGAACCGATGATAATCTCTGATCTGATTTCTGAGTTTGCGCGCTTCGTCTTCTGTAATTTTGTTTAAATCCAATTCATATCCGAAAGTTCCCGCCATGGCAACTGCCGCCCGCGTTTCCAGAGAAACGCTGCGTCCTGTCTGATGATTTGGCACAATGGACACATGGGAACCGACTGCACTGATCGGATAAACAAATGATGTACCGTACTGAATACGGATTCTGTCAACAGCATCTGTATTGTCGCTGCACCAGATCTGTGGTGTATAATAAAGCATGCCGGCATCAAATCTTCCGCCGCCGCCACTGCAGCCTTCAATCAGCATATCAGGATACCGGCCGATCAGACGCTCAAGCAGGTCGTATACACCAAGCACATAATCATGAAGAACCCGTCCCTGCTCTTTTGGGCCGTGTGAATAGACATCGGTAATACTCCGGTTCATATCCCACTTCAAATATTCTACCTGTCCCTGATCAAGAACTCCGCAAATCTTCTCGTAAATATAATCTACAATTTCTTTTCTGGAAAAATCAAGCACAAGCTGATTTCTTCCCCGCACCGGTTTTTTTCCCGGAATTCTAAGTGCCCAGTCCGGATGGGCTCTGTACAGTTCGCTGTCCTCGGAAATCATTTCCGGCTCAATCCACAGTCCGAATTTCAGCCCGAGGCCGTGAATCTTTTCTATCAGTTTTTGAAGCGTGCCGCCAAGTTTCTTTTCATTGACAACCCAATCGCCAAGCGCACAGTTGTCATCGTTTCTCTGCCCGAACCAGCCGTCATCCAAAACAAGCATTTCTATGCCTGAAGCTGCGGCCTTTTTGGCCAATTCATACAATGCATCACCGTCGAAGTCAAAGTAAAAAGCTTCCCAGCTATTGATGAGCACCGGCCGCACTGCATTTTTATATTTTCCGCGGCAAAGATGATTTCTGAAGCACCAATGGAAATTGTGGCTCAGTCCGGCAAGACCGGCCGTGCTGCAGCTCATCACCACTTCCGGCGCTGTCAGACTTTCACCGGGCTCCAGCGGATAGCTGAACATATCCTCCTGAAATCCCATCATCATTCGTATTTGATCGTACTGCTCCAACGACACTTCTGCCTTAAAACCGCCGCTGTAAACATAGACCATGCCGTAACATGTTCCAAAATCCTCTGTTGTCTCGTGTTCGGCTAAAATCAGTGCCGGATTATATTGATGACTGGAAGTTCCGCGGCGGCTGCCAATGGAAAAACTGCCGTGTCCAATAGGCATTCTCTGAAAATTTCTTTCCATGGCATGCCGTCCGTAAAAGCTGATCACATCATAATTGCCATAGAGAAAGTCCAAACATGCTGAATCCAGCTTTTCAACATATATTTTTTGACCGCCCTCATTAATCAGCTTCACACTGCGGGTGATTATATCTTTCTCTTCAATCACGCCGTAATAAAGGACTGCTTTGACTTTCATGACTTCATCCTTTAAAACAATTTCCAACGTATCAGCCTCCCTGCTGTCTGCATAAACTGCAGGCAGCCCTGTGAGGCCGTATTTGCCTTTATAAATTTTGTGCTCACTGTAGCGAAGGTCGCAGTTGAAAAAGCCATCTAAAGTCTTAATAATTACGGCTGCGCTTCGGAAATCTCCGTTGCCGCAGCTGGGAAATTCCTGAGGCAGGCTGTCCATCGAATAGCCCCGGTTATTGCCTGCATCATAAATATTTCCCGAAAATCCGCTCCTGTCATAATATGTCAGCAGATAATCCATAGTCCCTTCGCAGCGCGGCCCGTAGTATAAATGAAGCAGCATACCGTAGGCATCGATTTTCATTTGATACGTTGTCCGCTTTGTATGTAATGTCAATATTTGATTCTTTTCATCAAAATGAATTGCCATCATGCCTCTCCTTTATCATTATTTTTATTTTACAGCGCCACTGACAACACCATTTAAAATCTGTTTCTGGCAGATGACATAGAAAATCAAAATCGGGATTAACGCCAATAAATATGACGCAAACGCCAGATTATAATTCGTACCGAACTGTGACTGGAAGTTCAGCTGAGCCAAAGGCAGCGTATTGCTTCCTGTACCCGACATAATAACAAGCGGTGTCATTACGTCATTCCAGACACTCAGTGCTGTAAGTACAGCCACCGTCGCATGCATCGGTTTCATAATCGGGAAAATAACTCTCCAATATGTTTTCCATGTGCTGGCGCCGTCAACTTTTGCAGCTTCCTCAAGCGCCATTGGAATGTTTGTCAAATAGCCTGTATACAAAAGCACATTCATCGGCATATAGAAAACGACATACAGTAAAATAACGCCGACCCAGTTTGCCAATCCCATAACTGCTGTCTGTTTTGCCAAAGGCATCATCAAGATTGCAAATGGTACAAACATACCGCTGACAACAAACAGATAGACGAATTTGTAAAACTTGCTGTGTGCTTTATTTCTTCCTATAGCATACCCCATCAGCGAATGAAGTACAACAGATAAAACAACTGTAACGATTGAAATCAGCAAACTGTTGCCTAAAGAATGCCAAAAATCGGTAACTTCCATCGCCTGCGCAAAGTTATCTAAGCTAAAATGCTGCGGCAGTGATAAAATGCCGGAAATACTGTTTGTCATTTCCGAAGGCTGTTTAAATGCAATAACAACTGTCATATACAGCGGGAACGCAATTGTGATCAGACCGAGAATTAAAAGAATCGTCACCGGCCAGTTTGTTCTTTTCTTATCTTCCATTATAACTGCTCCTCCTTACGTCCTGAAATAAGCATTTGTGCTGCTGAAATTGCAACAATGACTATAAAGAATATGACCGCATTGGCACTCTGGAAGCCGAACTGGCCGCCGGAAATACCATTGTTATAAATCAGGTAGGAAATGGATTCCGTACTTTGGGCAGGGCCGCCTTTGGTCAGAGCCATAATCTGATCAAATACCATCAGGAAATTTTTCACACACAATACCATATTAATTGTGAAGAATGGAATAATAAGCGGAAATGTCAAATGCCAAAACTTCTTCCATCCTTTTGCTCCGTCCAGAGAACCTGCTTCATATACGTCTTCAGGTACTGTCTGAAGTCCTGAAATATAAATAATCGTATTCATTGCGATCGACTGCCATGCACATACAATAACAATGGCAATCCACGCTGTATTTCTATTTGACAGCATACTGCTGCTCAGTGCTTCCGAACCGATCATTTCTCCCATGGCTGGAAGAATATATGTAAAAAAGTAACTGAAAATATAACCCACAACCAGTGCTCCAAGAACATTGGGAATAAAATATGCACCTCGCAAAAAACTCTTAAATTTAATATGGCTGTTTAAGCCAAGAGCTAAAATCAAGCTGATGACATTGACAACAATTGTAGCGACAATCGCCAGTTTAAATGTAAATAAGTAGGAATTTCCTACTCTCGGGTCTTGGAATAAGTCAATATAGTTTCTCAGACCAACCCAGTCAAATGAACCGAATCCTTTAAAATTTGTAAAGCTGTAAATCACGCCCTGAATCAGCGGAACCGTATTGAAGCATACAAACAATGCCAGAATCGGTATCGTTATGAGCAAAAAAGTTCTTTTTCTTTCA
>ERZ1643249.4951-NODE-4951-length-10891-cov-4.679679_pt1 | contig 10891 bp, 9 predicted proteins | sample MGYA00579263_ERZ1643249 | MGnify/ENA primary metagenome ERZ1643249 (study PRJEB29033, sample SAMEA4952264) | chicken gut metagenome | biome: Broiler Chicken; feature: Gastrointestinal Tract; material: Caecum | place: Ireland | collected 2018 | study: Broiler...
TCGGTTCCGTGCAAAAAGGGCCGGAAGCCTTGTGCCGCAGCGCCTCCCACAACCGTCCCACACCGGCCTGAAACCCGCCGGGAGGGGCAGGGACTCTGCCCCTCCCGCAATCGGGGCACACAGCGGCCCACAGGCGGTCACGCGGGGTTTCCTTGCTCTTGCAGGAGTTTCGCCACTCGCTGGTGTTCCGTTGCCCGCTCCAGTTTGTCTATCTGCCGTCGATAGAACGCATCCGCCGCTTGCTGGATGGGCAGGATCGTGTAGAGATTATTGCCGTTCCACTTCATGCCGTTGCTGTCGATGTAGCTGGTGCGCTCCACCGTGATGAGTTGTTTATCTGCCAGCGTAGAGATGTGCTTCATCACGGTATTGACGGCAAGGCCGACTGCGGAGGAGATGGTGTTATAGCTGGGATGGCATTGGTGAGAGCGGCGATCTTCACAGCAGAGCAGATAGGTGTAGACTGTGATTGCTCCGTGGCCAAGCCCAAGGTAAAACACTTCGTCAGGCATGGTGAAAAATCTGCCACCGTGTACACCGGACAGAATTGGGACGAGATTGGCAGTGAGCAGTCCACTGTGGAGCAGGGACTCAACACTGGACTGGGCCATCTCAACGCTCATCCGGGTGTGCTCCGCCAGTTCCTCCGGCGTGGCAGTGCCACTGAACTTCCGGCAGTGACGGTACTGGAGATACGCCAGTATCGCAAAGGCAGGAGGTTTCAGTTTCCACTTCCAGATCTCATTGGGCAGCGGGAAACGATGCTGCTTTGCGTCACGCTGATATGGGAAAAGCTTCACTGGCAGCCTCCTTCCGCCTGGACAGATACCCACGCCATGAACTTTTCCTTGGACACCACCATCCGGCTGCCTACCCGCACCACCGGGAAGTCCGGCTGGTGCATCAGTTCGTATGCGCTGGAGATGGATACGCCCAGCACCTTTGCCACTGTCTCCGCATTGAGAAACAGCGGCAGGTCATCGTAGCTTTTGTAACTGGATTCCCTCACAATAACGACCTCCTATTCAAAATTTTCTCCCATTTGTATAGGGGAAGATCGAGCCGTTTTGACAACCCCCGAGAATAAAATTCGGAGATATGACTAAAACAAAGCGCCTTGATTTAGTGGTCTTGCCGATGAACAGAGCCTCTGGAATCTCATGCCTTCAACTTCCCCTCTACTTCTTTCCCGAGGACACTTACTGTGTGACATAGAGTTGACACACTTGCCGATTGCCGTCTGATTTTCCCTTCCACTTTCTATTGCAGAAAGTATATCTTTTTGACATACGATTGACAGAAAAACGGAGCGCCTGCTTTGTCAGCAGACACTCCGCTTGGTGTTAGGTCAGTTCAATTTTGTGCTGGTTTCCACAGGCGGCATTTGCCCTCTGCCTCGTCCCGCTCTTTCAGAAGCCGGGCCAAGGCAGAGAAAAACTTTTTTTGCAGGTAGTCCACACTGCCCCGGTTGAGTTGGTGGGACTCAGCGTATTTGCGGATAGACAGGCCCTCCACGAACCGCTCCCGGAAGTAGTCCTGGTATTCTGACAGGACTGTTTTCAGTGCATTTTCCAGAAACTGTAGGTCCTCTTTCAGCTTGGTGAAGTCGCTTCGTGTGATGGCGGCGAACCTCTTTTCATTTACGCAGAGGCGATATTTGCTCCGGTCAAAGTTGTAATTCTCACACAAGTCTTTGGCGTATGTAAGGTAGGTGAGAGACTGCTGATACCTGCGGGAGTCGTATTCTTCCTCCAGCTGCCGCCGCTGCCTTTTCCGCACCGGCCCACGGAAACCTTCATCTTCCAGTCTTTCGATGGCGGCCTCTGAGATCCTCATATTTGTCAGCCGCTTGTACTTGGCTTTCCGCTTTCCGTCCACTTCTACGAAGGAGCAGAAAGACTTCTTGTTGGAGGTATAGTACTTGGGGACATCCGCGAAGGGATAGGCGGTCCAGATGACAGTTTCCTCGCCGGTGTCGGCATCCGTGGCCGTGGAGATCACATAGACTGTTTTGTCATCGTATCGCCGGTAGTACCCGGCGCAGATCCGCCTGCCTGCCATTGCCCGCACCCCCATTTTGTTTTTCTGCATTCAGTATAGTGGAGCAAAGGGCTTCTGTAAATGGGGAAGGGTTTCTTTGTCAACACTGTTGCAAAGGTCTTGCTTACAAAATGAAAACTTGTCTGTGCGTATATTGTTGGATTGAGGAAATTGAAAAACCCTGATATAATAACTATAAGTTTGGGAGAAAACGGGGTGACAGGTATGGCCCACAATGAGAATTCACGCGTCAAAATTCCGGCGATTGCGCACCTAACTCGTCTTGGGTATATTTATCGTCCACTGAAACAGTACAAAGGCGAAATCTGCCCAGACACTAATATTTTTAGAGGGCTGCTGCATAGCGCTGTCAACCAGTTGAACGGAAGAAAGCTTTCAGTTTCGGAAGTTGATCACCTGATTGAGGAACTTACAATCAAACTGGCTAATGACGATCTGGGCCGTGCATTTTACAAGATCCTTTTGGATGGCATTGACGGTTTGCGGATCATTGACCTGGATGATACTTCACGAAATACATACCATGTTGTCACAGAACTTCCTTATCGAAACGGAGATGATGAATTTCGGCCGGATATCACGCTCCTGATCAATGGCCTGCCCCTGGCTTTTATTGAGGTCAAAAAGCCCAATAACCGGGACGGAATCATTGCGGAGCACAAGCGAATCAACAGCCGATTTGAGAAGAAGACCTTTCGACGCTTTGCGAATATAACGCAGATTATGGTGTTCTCCAACAACATGGAGTACGATGACTCCGAGGTAGAACCTATCACGGGAGCGTTCTATGCCTCCAGTAGCTATGAAAAACTGTTTTTTAACCGTTTCCGTGAGGAGGAACCGCAGATTCAAACGATGATCCCCGTTTTGCAGGAAGATGCCGAGGAGCTAATTCTTAGAGACAACAACCTTGTATCCATCCGCGGTACCAAGGAATATCAGACAAATCTGAGCGAGTTAACGCCGACAAATCGGATATTGACTTCACTATTTCTGCCTGTCCGCTTTTTGAAACTCCTGAAATACGGCTTTGCCTATGTGGAACGCACAGATAAGGATGGTATCAAGACACTGCAAAAGCACATTATGCGATACCCACAGTTTTTTGCTACGCTGGCAATTGAAAAGAAGTTGGATGCCGGCATCAAGCATGGTGTTATTTGGCATACCCAAGGGAGTGGGAAAACCGCTCTGGCGTTCCACAATGTCCGTTATCTTCGGGACTACTATCAGCGGCATGGAAAAATCACGAAGTTCTATTTTATCGTTGATCGCTTGGATCTGCTAACCCAGGCAGGAGATGAATTTGCTGCTCGTGGTCTTCATGTGGAGAAAGTAAACTCCAAGGAGGAATTTATTCAGAACATCCGCACGATTGGCACGGCCAACAATACAGGTGAGGATACCATTACGGTGGTGAATATCCAGAAGTTTTCCTCGGAGTCCATCGTCCGGAAAGCGGATTATGATGTGAATGTGCAACGGATCTACTTCCTGGACGAGGCTCACCGGAGTTACAGTCCCAAGGGTTCCTTTTTGGCAAACCTTATAGCGTCCGACCGGGAAGCGGTGATGATCGCCTTGACCGGTACGCCACTGATCGGCGATGGCTATAACACGAAGGATGTCTTTGGAGAATACATCCACAAATATTATTATAACCGCTCTATTGCAGACGGCTATACGCTGAAATTGATCCGTGAAGGTATCAAGACCGAATACCGCACAAAACTTAACGCTGTCTTAGAAGAACTGGAGGCGCGGAAAGGGTCTCTGAAAAAGAAGGATGTCTATGCGCACCCCAAATATGTATCAGCGTTAGTGGAGTACATTGTAGATGATTTCTTGCACAGCCGTATTGCCATGGGTGATCCTACCATCGGTGGGATGATTGTTTGCGATTCCTCCGATCAGGCGCGGATGGTGGACCAGGAACTAAAACGGTACACTGAGGTCAGCCATGTGCTGATTCTCCACGATGTGGAGGACAAGGAGACCCGCCGCGGATACACGGATGATTTCAAGAAGGGCAAGATCGATCTGCTGGTTGTCTACAATATGCTTCTAACTGGATTTGACGCACCCCGGCTGAAAAAGCAATACCTGGGCCGTATCATCAAGGATCACAATTTGCTCCAGACATTGACTCGCGTGAACCGCCCCTATAAGTCCTTCCGGTATGGCTATGTGGTCGACTTTGCCGACATCCGAGCCGAGTTTGATAAGACCAATCAGGCGTATTTCAAGGAATTGCAGGCGGAACTGGGCGACGAGTTTCAGAGGTACAACAACATCTTCAAATCTCAGGAGGAAGTCGAGCGGGAACTGCGGGCGGCCCAGCAGAAGCTGTTCCTCTATGCCACAGACAATGCGGAGTTGTTCTCCCAGCAGATCACAGCACTGGATGATAAGCAGGAGTTGTATGATCTGCGCAAAGCGCTGGAGACCTGTAAGGAACTGTTCAATCTCATGCGGTTATTCGGCTATGAGGAGCTGGCCCAGCGATTTACCATGGACAACCTCCATGCTCTGCTCAGCGAGGTCAATAACCGGATCAACCTGGTGAACCTCAAGGAGAAACTGCAGAGTATTGAAGATACGTCCGGTATCCTGAACATCGCCTTGGATCAAATCGAGTTTACCTTCCGCAAAGTTTCAGAGGACGAGATGGTCATTGCGGATCGATACCAGGAGACACTGGAAAAGACCCGGCAGGAGTTGGAGCGCAGTCTCGACCCCAAAGACCCGGAGTATATCACGCTCTTAGAAGAGTTGAAGCGGATCTTCAAAAAGAAAAACATCGAGGAATTGACAGCTGATGAGATGAAGGAGCAGATCCAGGAGCTGGAACGAATCCGCAAAGCCGCCGCCCAGCAGAATCTGCGGGATCAAATGCTCTGTGCTAAATACGGTGGCGATGCCAAATATATGCGTACCCATAAGCGCATCAAAGCCAGCCCGCCGCCCATCGGCAGTGATCCGGTCATCTTCGATATTCTCATGGGTGTGAAGACGTCGGTGGATCAGAAAGTGCTGAAAAATCAGCGTATTATGGACAACCACGCCTATTTCACCAGGGAGATCATGCCGACGATCATTCAGTCGTGTCGAGATAACGGAGTACAACCCTCTATGGAGCAGGTCAAGTTTATTGATACCTGCATCTCTGGGGAGTACTTTGCAGAAAGGAACTGGACAGCATAATGCAGATCGAATCCCTTACCATTCGCACCAAGCGGATGATCGACGACTTAAAAACCATCTGTGCCAACTTTGGCCTGGGCGGTTCGCCTGGCGAGTACAAAATCATCACACAGGTGTTTCTGTATAAATATCTCAACGATAAATTTTTCTATCAGGTTCGAAAAGTAGAACCCACCCTGGCAAAAGCAGAGAATCTGGAGGCAGCGTTAGAGACTATGCCAGATGACCAGTATGAGATGCTGCTGGCCATGTTGGGTGGTGACACGGCCCGGCTGAAGAAGACACATTATATCTCCTATTTGTTTAACCACCAGAACGATGATTCCATGAAAAAGCCGGATGGCACCCTCTATCCGTTTCATGAGTTGTTCGACGATACTCTGGTGGATATTTCCAATTATAACTTGGATGTTTTTTCTGTCCAGACCGGCGGGGAGGAAAAGATCAAGCTCTTTAGATCCTATCTCCCAGTATGTCATCGAAGGGGCCAAAAAGACGCCGTTTTGCCGCGCCATTATCAACAAATTGGTCGAGTTCAGTTTCTCCGAGGTGCATGATCAGAACTACGACTTTTTTGCCCAGATTTTTGAGTATCTGATCAAGGACTACAACAAAGACTTCGGAAAGTACGCTGAATACTACACGCCTCACATCATTGCAACGATCATTGCCCGTATCCTGGTGCAGGAGAAGATCCAAAATGTGACGGTCTACGACCCAGCGGCCGGTTCCGGTACCCTGGTGCTGGCGCTGGCTCACCAGATCGGGGAGGACAACTGCACCATCTACACCCAAGATATCTCGTCCAAGTCCAACGAGTTTTTACGGCTGAACCTGATCCTGAATAATTTGGTTCACTCGCTGGGGAATGTGGTTCACGACGATACGCTGGTTTCTCCCCGGCATTTGAACGCCAAGGGGAACGGCCTTGCTAAATTTGATTATATCGTCAGCAATCCGCCCTTTAATATGGATTTCAGCGATAACCGGGACACCTTGGCGGGAGAGGCATATAAGGAACGGTTCTTTGCCGGTGTGCCCAATGTGCCAAACAAGGATAAAAGCAGCATGGCCATCTACCTGATGTTCCTGCAGCACATCATTTACTCTATGGAAGAGCATGGAAAAGCGGCAGTGGTCGTCCCAACAGGCTTTTTGACAGCCGGCACTGGAATCCCCAAAAAAATCCGGGAGCATCTGGTAAACCACCAAATGCTCCGGGGGATTGTTTCCATGCCCTCCAATATTTTTGCCACGACCGGTACCAATGTCTCCATTCTGTTTTTGGACAAAGACAACCGGGACGGTAAAGTGATGCTGATGGATGCCTCTAAGCTGGGCATCAAAGAGAAAGTGGACGGAAAGAACCAGAAGACTGTCCTCAGCAGGGAAGAGATCGCCAAGATTATTGACGCCTTTAACGCTGGGGAACCGGTGGATGATTTCTGCGTAGCTGTGACCTATGAGGAGATCCGGCAGAAAAAACTGTCTTTTTCTGCCGGACAGTACTTTGATGTGAAGATCGAGTATGTAGATCTGACGCCGGAGGAGTTTGCGGAGAAGATGCACGGGTTCACCATCCGCTTGGATGAGTTATTTTCTGAGAGCCACCGGCTGGAGGAGGAGATCAAGCAACAGTTGGGGCGGGTAAAGTATGAATAAGATTATAAAGCATTCATTTTCGCAACTTTATAGCATGTCATCTGGCATCTCGTCTACAAAAGAACAGGCAGGGCATGGTAGCCCATTTGTTTCTTTTAGTACTGTTTTCAATAATTATTTTTTGCCGGATATACTTCCCGATTTAATGGATACATCAAAGCAAGAACAGAATATCTATTCCATCAAAGAGGGGGATATTCTGATAACTCGAACCAGCGAAACAATTGATGAATTAGCAATGAGTTGTGTCGCTGCAAAAGATTATCCGAGTGCTACTTATAGTGGCTTTACCAAACGGCTGCGTCCTAAAACGGAGGGGATTACATACCATAAATATCTTGCTTTTTATTTGCGGGGAAAACTGTTCAGGAAAGCGGTCACCAATAACGCATTTATGACCCTGCGGGCAAGTTTCAACGAGGATATTTTTTCGTTTTTAAGTTTATATCTTCCCGAATATAAGGAACAGGTGAAAATTGGAGATATGCTTTATTTAATGGAGCAAAAAATCCAATTAAATAAGAGTATCTGTTTCGAGTTGGAATCCATGGCAAAGACGCTTTATGACTATTGGTTCGTGCAGTTTGATTTTCCAGACGAAAATGGCCGTCCCTACCGCGCCTCCGGCGGTGAAATGGTATGGAATCCCCAGCTCAAACGGGAGATTCCGAAGGGGTGGGAGGCTGGTACAATTGGGCAGATAGGTAGTGTCATTTCAGGTGGAACACCTACGACAACCAGAGAGGACTATTATTGCAATCATGGGATTGCGTGGATTACGCCAAACGATTTATCTAAAAATGAAGACAAGATGTTTATTAGTCATGGAGAGCGTGATATTACACAGAGTGGTTTGGATAATAGTTCGGCAGTCCTAATGCCTAAGCATTCAGTGCTGTTGAGTACGCGAGCACCTATTGGGTATCTTGCCATTTCCAGTAATGAAATTTGTACAAATCAAGGTTTTAAATCGATAGTTCCAAATGCTGGATACCATGAATATTTTATTTATTATTTGATTAAACGAAATGTACCGGCTATAGCGCAACAAGGAGTTGGGACTACATTCAAGGAGGTATCAAAGGATACCTTGTCAAATTTTGCGGTGCCATTACCACCGAAATCGCTTGTTAATAATTTCGCAGAAAAAGTTACACCTTTATGTGAAAAGCGGTGTATTTTGGAAGAGGAGAACCATGAACTAAAAAGAGTCCGTGACTGGCTCCTGCCCATGTTGATGAATGGACAGGCCCGGGTGGAATGAGGTGAGACTGAATGCGACGCAACTTTGCACAGATATTGCAGGAGGCGAAAATTGATCCGAAACGGGAATATCAAAAACTCTATGGGATGCTGTTTGAACGCGACATTCCGGTTTCTAATTCGAATCGAATCTCCGCGTATGATGAATTGAGCGAATGCTTTCTCAACTTCTCTTTTCGGGGGACCTGCCTTTCCTTAGATGAGTTTAATGATTTGCATAATTTCAATTTTGAGAAGGACCCCGCCGATTTCAAGATTGATGATCTAATTTCTTTGTGTGAGTACATGGAGAATCTGCTTCTGGCTTATCAATGCATTCCTCTGAGTTTTCCCTATGGCTATGGGAATACTCGGCCGCAGCTGATCAATGTGCAATTCTATCTTCAGCAAATCGGCCAAGTGATGGAAAAGATGGGATATATGCATGCCACACAGGACGAGGTTACAATCTTTGTTGAGAAGTCTCCTGCCGCAGTTTCTGTTGCCGAAAGTGACCTGATTCCGGCGGATTTGTCTTATCGTCTAATTTCCTATAATCATTACGCTATGAAGGGACAGTTGGAAAAGAAAAAGAGCATTTTGGTACAACTTGCTTCTTTACTGGAACCCAAAAGAAAGGACTTGAAAAAGGCGGATAAGACATTGGAGAGAGATTTGTTCAGTATCTTTAATAATGTAAATATCCGGCATAACAATGTTGACCCTGCTGACCCCGCAAAATATAACGCCATTGTAGCGCAGATGACTCCGGAAGAAGTGGAGCACTGGTATGATGAGACTTACCAGATGTGCTTGCTGGCATTCCTTCAATTGGAACATTTCGAGAGGAAAGCGGAGTTGGATAAGTTAGAGGCTGAAATATCAGGATAGAGCGAAGATAATATGCTATAACAGAAAACACATATAAAATCTGCTGATTCACAGAGTTTATTTGCGCTCTGAGCTGATGAATCGTGTTAGAATTTGAAAATAGGATAACACGGGAGTGATTTCGATTGTACGAGTCAATGACTGTTGAAGAACTGCTGGAGGCCAAGGAAGGCGAGAATATCCAATTCAAAGAGGCAAAGAACCGCTTTGATTCTGGAGAAGCTACTAAGTGTTGTTGCGCCTTGGCAAACTGCGGTGGTGGAAAGTTGGTATTTGGAATCACCGATGCACGGCCGAGACAAGTGGTGGGAAGCAGAGCTTTCGAACAGCCAGAGCGCACTCGCAAGGGATTGATCGACAAGCTGAAAGTTATGGTAGACTTCCAGCTTTTTGAATATCAAGGCAAACGCGTTTTGGTATTTGATGTGGCCTCTCGCCCATTAGGCTTACCAGTGCAGGCGGATGGAATTGCCTGGTGGTATGAAGGTGATAGTCTGATTCCCATGCCAGAGGAAATACGGCGCAGGATCTATGCAGAGGCCGGATTTGATTTTTCAGGCAGCGTTTGCCCACTTGCGGTTCTGAGTGATTTGGATGAGACGGCAATTGAGGCATTTCGGGCACGGTGGGTAGACAAGAGCGGGAATCGGCGTATCATGAGTCTATCCACAGAACAACTGCTGCGGGATTGTGAGGCAATCACCGAAGAAGGGATCACCTATGCGGCCTTGGCACTGTTCGGGAAGAGAGAATCGCTGGGGAAGTACCTGCCCCAGGCAGAGATCATTTTTGAATATCGTTCATCGGATGCGTCAGGGCCGGCAAATCAGCGGGAAGAATTCCGGGTAGGATTTTTTGCCTGCTATAATCGCCTGTGGGAACTCATTAACTTGAGAAATGATAAGCAGCATTATCAGGAAGGATTCTTTGTCTATGACATCCCGACATTCAATGAGCGGGTAGTCCGGGAGGCGATTCTGAATGCTGTGAGCCACAGGAATTATCAAATGGGCGGAAGCGTCTTTATTCGTCAGTATCGGGATCGGCTTGTCATAGAGAGCCCTGGAGGATTTCCAAACGGAATCTCGGTAGATAACATCCTCGACCGTCAGTTGCCCCGCAATCGTCGGATTGCGGAGATACTTGCCCTTTGCGGTTTGGTCGAGCGATCCGGTCAAGGAATGAACCTCATTTATGAACTAAGCATCAAAGAAGCAAAACAGCTTCCGGACTTTTCAGGGACAGACGAGAATTTTGTTTGTATCACCTTGAACGGAGTTGTATTGGATACTAAAATGCTCTCATTAATCAATCAGATTGGCAACGAGCGCATGGAAACGCTTTCGACTGGAGACTTTTTGGTGATCAATGCGCTCTATCACGAGATGAGTGTTGCCGAGAATCTGCGTCCCTGCCTCAAGCATCTGACAGAACTTGGGATTGTAGAACATGTTGGGCGCAGCAAATATGTCTTAGCCAGAAGTTTGTATGCGGCTGCTGGAAAATCAGGGGTTCATACGCGCGTAGTGGGTTTGGATCGGGAAACGAATAAGGAACTGCTATTAAAGCATATTCGTGCAAACGGTGACAAAGGGACCCCATTTAAGGAACTGCAACAGGTATTGCCGGGGCATAGCCGGAATCAGATTCAGGTGCTGATGCGTGAACTTCATAAAGAGAATAAGGTGTATTGCGAAGGGAAGACGAAGGCCGGTAGATGGTTTGCAAAGACTTGACAACAATTAAGTAGCAAATGATTGCGACTTAATTGCGACCGAATTGCGACTACTTTGGGAATTCACCAAGGTGAGCACTTGGGTGATAATAAACT
>ERZ1643249.4953-NODE-4953-length-10889-cov-14.668728_pt1 | contig 10889 bp, 10 predicted proteins | sample MGYA00579263_ERZ1643249 | MGnify/ENA primary metagenome ERZ1643249 (study PRJEB29033, sample SAMEA4952264) | chicken gut metagenome | biome: Broiler Chicken; feature: Gastrointestinal Tract; material: Caecum | place: Ireland | collected 2018 | study: Broiler...
CTGTTATAACATTTTTTAATCTTGTTCTTACAAATGCTGAACCTTTTCCTGGTTTAACGTGTTGGAATTCTACTACTCTGTAAACTCCTCCATCCATCTCAAATGTTGTTCCGTTTCTAAAATCTCCTGCCATGTATACTCCTGCCATATTATTTTCTCCCTTCTTTTTCTTAACATAATTTAACGCTTTTTCTATTTTACACCATTTTCAACAAAAAATCAAGTATTATTATTTAATGATTATATATTTTTTTGGTGATTTAGTTAATGCTTCACAACTTCCTTTATTTATTAAAACTGTGTCTTCTATTCTAACACCAAATTGACCAGCTATATATATTCCTGGTTCATTTGTAACAACCATATTTTCTTTTAATGTGTTTTCTGAATATACTCCTAATACCGGTGCTTCGTGAATATCTAATCCAACTCCATGACCTAATGCATGTATTAAATCATAATTATGCAATCTAAAGTCATTGTCTACCATTTTTGCAATTTGTTTTGTATTTGAGTTTTCTCTTAAATCATTTAAAACTTGTTCTTGATTTTTTAATACTAATTCATATACTGGTTTAACATATTCTGGTACTTTTCCTACAAAAAATGTTCTTGTCATGTCTGAACAATATCCATTGACTTTACAGCCCATATCTATTGTTATTATATCAACATTTTGGATTTTTCTATTTGTTGGGATGGCATGCGGTTTTGACGAATTCTCTCCTGATGCCACAATTGTATCAAATGATGTTCCTTCTGCATATTTATAATAATAATCATCAATTTCTCTTGCGATTTGCTTTTCTGTCATTCCTGGTTTGATATAATTTACTATATATTCAAAACATTTATCTGTTATTTCACATGCTTTTTTTATGTTCTCAATTTCATCTTCATCTTTTATCATTCTTTGTTTTTCAAGCATGTTTTCTGTTTCTACTAAATTGTTGATTTTGTACCTATGCATATATTCTTTATATTTTGCATATGTTACATAATTTTCTTCAAAGCCAACATTTTCACAAAACATGAAAAAGTTTTCATAATCATCTTGACTTAGTCCTCTTGCATCATACACTACAATTTCATCAAATAATGTGAGTGTGTTGTGAACATCTTCAATATATCTTCCATCTGTTATAAATATATTTTCTTTTCTTGTTACTAATAATGTTCCTTCTGCTCTTATATTTGTTAAATATCTTATATTAACTGGGTTTGATACAATCATGCCCTGTAAATCCAGGCTTAGTAGTTGATTTCTAAGCCATTGCATTTTTCTATTCATATGCCTCTCCCCTTACAAAACTTAACTTTGTTTTGAAAATTATTATCTTTTGAACATTCCTAGTGTAAATATTGTCATAAGTGTATTTGCTAATAAATTAAATGGTACAAACATACTAATAAATGTTGAAATAACTATAAATGGACCAAATGGTATATATTCATCTGATTTTTTTATTTTAGTCACAATTAGTATTACGCCAATAATTGCACCTATAAAAAATGACATTATTGAGATAATTCCTATGCTTGCCATTCCAAAGTATAATCCTAATGCACCCATTAGTTTTACATCTCCAAGCCCTAATGCTTCTTTTCCATATATTAGGCTTCCTATTACAGTAATTGCGAGAAATATTCCTGCGCCCAATAACATTCCTAGTAATAAGTCTATTGTTATTGCCACATTAGAAATACCATATAAAAATGCTATTACAATTCCTACTTCAAACATTGCTAAGTTTAATCTATTTGGTATTATTTGTAATCTATAATCTATTACAAATGCTGATAATAGCATTGGTGTTAATAATGCATATTTGATTAGATTTAAATTTCCTATAAAACTATCTTGTATCCCATATCTATAAACTAGTGCAACATATATTACTGCATTTATTAACATTAAAACATAATTTGGTTTGAATTTATATTTATATTGTTTAAAAATTTCTCTTGTAAATACTTTTTTATATTCCGGTAATCTTTCATTTAACCAGTCAACAAATTGACCTACAAATAATCCTAAAATTGCCGCTGATATAAAAAATCCTATGTGAGTATCATTTATATACATTTTTATTTTTGTATGGTCTTATCACCATACACTCCTTCCTTCGTACATTTCTTTAAATATCTTTTCTTTATTGCATTTTCAATTGGTCTTTTTAATCTTGTTATCCAAATATCTTTTTCTGCAATTGGTTCTACTAATATTGTGAACATTTTGCACCTATTTCCACCTATTACATCTGTGAAAATTTGGTCTCCAACTGTAGCAATATTTTCTGGTTTTTCTTGCAATATTTTTTGAACTTTTTTAAATCCCATTTTTAATGGTTTTTTAGCAAAGTAATCATATTGTGTTCCTAATTTATCTGCAACCATTTTTACTTTTTGTTTTTTATTTGAATTTGATAATACATATAATTTTATTCCATTTTCTATTAGTTCTTTTGCCCATTTAATTGTTTCTTCTGATAAATTTTTGTCAAAGTCTATTAATGTATTGTCAACATCTAAAATTAGTGCTTTTATGTTATTTTCTCTAAGAAATTCTAACTTTATTTCTCTTACATTTGTAAAATATGCTCGTGGTTCTAGGAACATTTACTCCCTCCTGTATGTTTCTATGTTATTATATTAACAATCTGAAGTTATTTTGTCAATACTTAAAGCTCTTTATAAACTTCATAATCTCTAAGTATTTTTCTAACATAATTATTTGTTTCTTTAAATGGTATGTTTTCTATGTCTGAGCCATCTGCACTAATTGTTCCTTCTCTAAGCCATTTGTCGACAGATGTCATACCAGCATTATATGCTGCAAGAGCAACACCTATATTTGTATATCTTTCTATTAATGTTGAAATATATCTTGTTCCTAGTTCTATATTTATCTCAGGATCAAATATATTTTCTTCTGTAAGTTCTATTCCACATTGCTCTGCAACTTCTTCTGCTGTCGCATACATTAATTGCATTAATCCTTTGGCATTACTCGCTGATACTGCATTTTCATCAAAATTGCTTTCTGCTTTTATTATTGCATATACTAAATCTTCATTAACATTATATTCAGCAGAGTATTTAGTTACATATTCTTGATAATCTTTTTTATATATGATTTTTAACATTAGTTTTTTTCCACCTAAGATTGCTCCAATTATTATTAAAATAAGTATAGCTATTATAATAAGTGTTTTTATTTTTTTGTTTTTCAAATCTTAACTCTCCTTGCATTTTTTATTTGCAGTCATACCAATTTGTTGCCTCTGACACTTCTGCAATTAGTGGTACATTTAGTTTGCAAGCATTTTCCATATTGTTTTTTAGAATTGTTTTTACTTCTTCTACTTCATCTAATGGTGCTTCAATTAGCATTTCATCATGTACTTGTAAAACTATTTTTGCTTTCATTTTTTTCTCTTTTAGTTCTTTTAATACATGTAACATTGCTATTTTCATTATGTCAGCTGCAGTTCCTTGTATTGGTGTATTCATTGCTGCTCTTTGACCAAACTGACGAACCATATAATTATTTGATTTTAATTCTGGTATATATCTTCTCCTTTTAAATAATGTTTCTACATATCCTTGTTCTTTTGCTTTTTCGACAATATCTGACATAAATTGTTTTATGCCTGAATATTGCTCTAAATATTGGTCTATATATTGTTTTGCTTTTTTTCTTGAAATGTTTAGTTGCTCTCCTAAACCAAAATCACTTATTCCATATACAATTCCAAAGTTTACCGCTTTTGCACTACTTCTTTGTTCTTTTGTTACTTCTTCAATTGGAATATTGAATACTTTTGATGCAGCTTGTTTATGGATGTCTTCTCCGTGTTTGAATGCTTGAACCATATGCTCATCATTTGATATTGATGCTAAAACTCTTAATTCTATTTGTGAATAGTCTGCATCAATATATAAACAGCCTTCTGCTGGTTTGAATACTTTTCTTAATTGTTTTCCAAGTTCAAATCTAGTTGGTATATTTTGTAGATTAGGCTCAGTTGAACTTATTCTCCCTGTTGCTGTTATTGTTTGATGGAAAAATGAATGTATTCTTTTTGTTTTTGGATTTATATATGGTTTCATTCCTTCAACATATGTTGAGTTTAATTTCATTAATTGTCTATATTCTAGCAATTTTTCAATTACTGGATGTTCTTCTTTTAGTTTTTCTAGTACATCCACATCTGTTGAATATCCATTTTTAGTCTTTTTTACAACTGGTAAGCGAAGTTTCTCAAATAAGATTTCTCCTAGTTGTTTTGTAGAATTTATGTTAAACTCTTCTCCACACATTTCATATATTTCTTGTGTTAATATTTCTAATCTTGTTTTTAATTCTTGACCATAATCATCAAGTTCTTGAACATCTAGATACATACCATTCCATTGCATTTCTGCTAATACTTCTACTGTTGGCATATCTATGTTTTTAAATAATTCTAGTTCTCCAGCTTCTTGTAATTTTTTTAAAGTTACTTCTGATAGTTGTTCTATTTCTTTTGCATATATACTGTTTTTGATTTTATTTCCTTGTTCTTCTTGCTTTCCCTCATCAAACAATGATGTTTGCCTATTTGCTTCTTCTTTAACTCCTTGTGCTTGCATATATTCATCATTGTCTATTTCTAAATAATCTCTTACTATTACATCTAAATCATATTTACTTGTTGGATTTAATATATATGTTGCAATTTTTGCATCATATACTATATTTTTCATCGTTATTCCTATTTGTTTAAGTATAATATAATCTTCTGCCAAGTTATATCCATATTTTTCGATTTGCTCATTTTCAAAAAGTTCTTTTAACTTTTCATTTAAGTTTTGAGATGTTATATAATAATTCTTATTATTAGAATATATACTTATTCCTATAATGTCTTTTTTTATTATTTGTTCTTGATTATTGCTTGTTACAGTGTCTAGATAATAAAATAATTTTCCATTTAATTCTGGTATTTCTTCTGTTTCTATTACATCAATTTTTTCTATTTTAGTTGTTTTTTGAGTTTCATTTTCTTTTAAGTTAAATCTTTCTATATATCTATTAAATCTTAGTTCTTCAAAGATTTCTAATACTTTTGCTTTGTCCCATTCTTCTACTTTTATCTGTTCTAGAGTGTCTTCTATTGGAACATGTGTATTGATTTCTCCAAGTTTTCTTGATAATTCTGCCATTTCTTTATTATTTACTATGTTTTCTCTTTGCTTTCCTTTTAAATCATCTTCTCCGTTTTCAATTTTTTTGTATAACTCGTCCACTGTGTGGTATTTTTGGATTAGTGAAATTGCGGTTTTAGGTCCGATTCCTGGAACTCCTGGAATATTATCAGAAGTATCACCTTGCAATGCTTTTACTTCTATCAATTGCTCTGGTTCTAGCCCATATTCTTCTATAACTTTCTTTCTGTTATAGTCTTCTGTTTCTGTTTTTCCTGCTTTTGTTCTTGGAATTCTTATTGTAATATTATCACTTGCTAATTGAAATGTATCTCTATCTCCTGAAAGAATAGTTACATCTAATCCTTGTTTTTCCCCGTATTTAGCAAGTGTTCCAAGAATGTCATCTCCTTCATATCCCTGTTTTTCTATTATGTCTATGTTCATTGCTTTTAATATTTCTTTTATTATAGGCATTTGCTGTGCTAATTCATCAGGCATTCCATGTCTGTTTGCTTTATATTCTTTATACATTTCATGTCTTGCTGTTGGACCTTTTAAGTCAAATGCAACTGCAATATATTGAGGTTTTATATCTTCTAAAATTTTGAACATTATTGCTAAAAAACCATATATTGCATTTGTATATTTTCCGTCTTTTGTTGTTAACATTTTACTTCCCATTATTCCATAAAACGCCCTGTTCATTATGCTGTTACCGTCAATTAAAACTAATTTATCCAAGTTCTTTCGCTCCTTTTTTTATATTTGTATCACACAACTTATCAATACCTATTGGTAATGCTATAATTGTTAATAACAAATTTCTATATGTGAAAAATGCATGATAACATGAGTGGTTTGTTAATAATATATACCATATAAATGGTGTTATTGCAATTATTAAGTAAATTATTGAGTTACTTATTTTTAGTTCTACATTATGTTTTTTGTGATATATGCACAATATATTTATACCTTTATCTATGATTATTAATAGTGAGATAAATAGTGGAATAATCATATAATCAACATTGTACTTTATTGCATATAATGCTGAAACGCCTTCTACTTCAACTTGTCCTACACTTCTATAAAATATTTGTCCAATTGCTACTTTTATTAAATCTCTTCCATAAAAAATATCTACTAAATACCATTTTGTTAACCATGTTAATATATAGCCTAAAAACCATGCAATACTTATTTTTACAAATATTATAAATTGCTCTTTTAATGTTTTATTTTCATTCTTTTGTAATAACATGAAATATATTATTATTGGCAATCCCCATGTAACCATTGGAACTGTTAAAAAATCGAAAAAGTTTGTCAACATTCCAATTATAAAAAATACTAGTGGTATATGCTTTATTTTTTTGTAATTATATATAATTAGTATTGAAGCTATTACACTTATTAGAAATACTGGTGTTCCTTGCATACTTAATCCAATGATGAAGTATTCTACACCAAGTAAGCCTAGCATAACAATTATTGCAGATTTTGTGTTTATTTCTTTGTTTATTAAATATGCTAATACTCCTGCTAGTGCCAAACATATTAATATTATAAATATTCGTATTTGCTCTAAATTAAATACTAGTAAAAGTGGTCTTAAGAATGTTAAATAACCATGCCAATATCTTGCATATTCAAATGATTCTTCTCCTTTACCGTTTACTGTATCATATAATTCTCCTACTTCGTCATGTCCTCTGTATTTTGAAGACGATTTTAATTCTCCTACCTCGTCTTTTTGAATTGTTTTTGTTACTCCTGGTATGTAATTTTTTCTTGCTATAAATGCAGAGTATGTTGGTGTTTTACTATCTATTGAATATGCAGTATTTATCATTAGTGCATCTGTATAATTATCAAATTGCATTTTTTCTAATTTTTCTAATACATATGTCCATTTTCTGTTTCCTTCATATTTTAATAATACTGCTGATTCATATACATTGTCTTTAATCCAGCTTGATGGAAATGCTGATACTATTGTTAATAATAGTATAAATATACTTATTAATCCAAAAAATGTGATTATATATTTTTTCATCTTTATAACTCCTATTATTATCATTTGGCATTTGGGACCGGGTCTTTTTTGTCATTTTGACATTTGGTGCCGGTTCTCTTTTGTCATTTTTAGTTAAACCATGACAAGTCACTTTTTGAAGCAATCGCTTTCGTAATTGCTTGTCTTATAGCCCATGTTATTCTATTATCTGTATGTCTTACAATTTCATCTCCTTCAATCTTTTTTAAGATTGAATTGATGTCTTTTGTTAAATCTATGTATAACACTTTTGAAGATGTATATTTTCTTGCCATACTTTCTAATACTTCAATTATTGTTTTTTCATGTTCTAAATTAATGTCATTATTATTAGTCTGCTTTGCTATTATCATATTTTCATTATTTACTAGTATCTCATATTTTTCACTTTCAAAGTGTTTTTCATATACTTTTTTAGTTGAAGCTTCTAAATTTGTTAATAATATGCACTTGTTTTCCATGATTACCTCCTAAATTTGTCATAGGGACGGTCCTTGTTGACAAATTTTATTTCCTGTATATTGCATTGCTATTCTATTTTCTGGTTTTTCATCACATAAATATAAAATCAATATAAATATCCATTCTAAAGGTTTCATTAAAATATATACCATGTCTGCTTGAAGTGCAGTATTAATATGTTTCGATAATGGATAACCATATTTATCATATATATGTCTAATAAAATGGTGAAATTTAGGCGTTTTTTCCTGTATAAGTGCTTCAAATGCATTTGCAACACATAATTGTCTATTGACTACAATTTTTTCTCCTTTTCTTATCCCCATCCTAATTGGTTTTACCAATTCTTTATGTCCTCTTAGTGAAACTGTACATAGGTAATGTGCATCATATGTAACAGATGGTGGAGAAATCTTTGTAGAAAGTGTCCAATCGCTTGTTTCTAAAAATGATTTAATTGCTTCATCTGGTCTTTGTCCAAATAATACTAAAACACATATTAATATAAATACTAATGGAATTACTAAAACAATTGCAATCACTGGCCAATTATTTATATCATATAACATTTCACTGCATTTGTTCAAGACTCTGTTATTATATTTTTTTGATTTTATATTTTTTTCTTTATATCTTCTCATAACATCTATTTGAGCTCTAATACTGCAAAGAATATAGTTGATTGGAAATATTGTTAAATATCCAAAAATAGCTGTTTGTATAGAATTTTTACCTAGTTGAATTATAAATATAATCATATATATTGAACATATTAAAATCCCAGACATTGAAGCTACTATTATTAATGGTGGTAATTTTAGTTTTCTTATTCTAATTAAGCAATAAGAAATTATTCCAAGTACAAATATTGCCACAACTGTAGGCATACTCCATGATGCTATTGGAGCATGCATATCAACTTCAAATCCACCTAATAGTAAGCTTTGATTGTAATCTTTAAAATCACAAGCTAAGTACAATATTATAGTTAGAGGTATTCCTAATACAAAAATTAATATGTCAATTAAATTTTCTTTTATTTTCTTGAATAAATTTATTATATTTAATAGTGTTAGAATTAACGGAACAATTAAACATATAAATCCAATAAATAAATACAATATAAGCATTTTTAATCTCCTAAATATATTATAGTTTTTACCAATCCTTTAATATAATCTATATTGGTGATTTTGGTATCTAAAGTAATATCACATATTTCATGAAGTTTATATCCATATTGAGTTTTTGAACCTAAAACTGTTTCAGTTTTATTATTCACATTTAATTTTAGTGGATATATAAATTTGTCATAATTGCAACTCACAATAATATATCCATTACCTGAGCCATCAACATTTGAATATTCTATTCCTGTATTAAGTATTTGCTCTTTATTTAATAATTGTTTTTCAACTTCACTTTTTAATTTTTGCATTGAGCATATCTCTATTTCGTTTGCAATTATAACTTCAAAATCGCCTTCTTTTTTTGTTGTTTCTCCTTTAACAAAAATTGGCATACCTATTTTTAAATCTGTTATAGGCATTGTTTCATTTGTTTCAAAATTTGTTATTTTAACATCATTTTCTAATTTTGCAATATGTGTTGTGATTTCATCATTTATTCCAATTTCTATTTGATTATTTGAAATGTTAGTGATAATTCCTGTCGTAGCAGTTTTTACATAAGAATTTAATTCTCCTATGTCATTTCCATTTTCATCAACAAAATTATAGTATATACAATTCGTATTAACTATTTTGCTTACACCTAAAACATTTACTGTATATTTATCTAATAATTTTCCAAATTCATATTTTATATTTCCTATGTTTTGCTTTATATTTTTAATTTCATATTGTGAAATTGTAATAACTGCTGTTTGTTTTTCAAAGTCTATACTTGGAATTTCTTGCTCAGTTTCAAAGTCTAATGTTTTTAATGTGTTTTGAAAGTCTGCACTATCATATTGTATTATTTTTTGATATACACCTTCTTTTTCTTGTGAAAATCCAAGTCCTAATGGAATTTCTGTTAACATGTTTTCTGAATTATAGTTATAGTCTTTGCTATAATCATATTTCTCATATATTGCATTATTTTTGGTAATTTTATTTAGTGTTGTAATTAATTGTTCTGTATCTCTTAATGATGTTTTTATAACTTGTCCACTATTAGTAAATCTTTTTATAATTCCTACCCCTGGTTCTTCAAAGAAGAATACAAAGTTTTTACTTTTTGTATTATAATCAAATTCTATAAAGCTTCCTCTTTCTTGCATTTGACTTATTTCGTCTTCTGAATATACTTTTCCTTCAATAGGATTTGTAGTTCTATTATATAGTTCAGAATATATTGTTGCATACTCACTTGTGTCTGATTCTATAATTATGTATTGATTTTGTTGATTTTTATATATTATTCTATCTGGCGTTGGAAGTGTTGTGTTTTCACCTATTTTTCCTACATTTTGCTCTTCTTTTTCTTCTTGATTTTTTTCTATGTAAAATATTGAAACTAGAACTATGCATATTAGCAATAATATTAAAATTGATATTCCTATTCTTTTTTTCATTAATTCTTCCTTTCAGCTTTTATAGCTATTCTTAGTTTATAAAGACTTTTACAATGTTTGTAATGTCTATTCCATAAATATTTCTATAAATTTCATTTAAACTAACTCCAACTAATTCCGAATTAGGTACTTCTGGTGAATATGTTTCACCTGTATGAAAAATTGGAATTAAGGCTGTAATTATTAAATAAATAGTTATAAAAATAATTATTTTTTTACTCAATTCTTTTTTGGATATGATAATTTTGACTAGCAGAATAATATTTATTAATTCTATAATAAAAAATAGTATAAAATTTGTAGAATTATAAACATCATATGCATTTTTTAAAATTATATTGAAATTTATTATTAAAATTATTGGAATAATTGTCATTAATATTAATAATACTTTTACAATTCTTGATATATCTGTATTTTTCATAATTTTCTCCATTTTATTTTGGTTATTTATAATGATTTATATGCCAAATTCTCTTACAAATTGAACTATATCACTATTAACTTTCTGAATTCTTTCATTGCTGATTAATTCAGCATATGAAAACCATTTATACTTAACTCCATTAATTTCAAATTCATTTTGATTTAATTTTG
>ERZ1643249.4954-NODE-4954-length-10888-cov-10.220991_pt1 | contig 10888 bp, 9 predicted proteins | sample MGYA00579263_ERZ1643249 | MGnify/ENA primary metagenome ERZ1643249 (study PRJEB29033, sample SAMEA4952264) | chicken gut metagenome | biome: Broiler Chicken; feature: Gastrointestinal Tract; material: Caecum | place: Ireland | collected 2018 | study: Broiler...
GTACCTTTAAGATATGAACTAAAAAAACTAGCATATTATAATGATTTAGAAATTGTTGGTTCAGACTCACATTTAAAAAGAGAGGATTTGCTTTTAAGAATGGCACAAAGAGATGTTGTTTTATATGTAACATTTTCAGAATGTGCACCAATGCTTCCTATAGAAAGCTTAGAAGCTGGAACTATTTGTATAATGGGACATAATCATCATTATTTTAAAGATAGTAAATTACATGATTATTTAGTTGTTGAAAGAGAAGATGATGTTATTTCTATTTGTGAAAAAATAGAAAACGCATTAAAAAATAAAGATGAAATATTTAGGTTATACAAAGAGTGGAAAAAACAAAATGATGAAGAAAGTAAATTAAGTGTTGAAGAATTCTTAAAAATGTAAGGAGGAAGTATGAATAGACATGTAAAGAAGGTAAAATCTATATTTTTTTACCAAAAAGAACAAACAGAAGATGTAATAGAAGATATAAACGAGATAGAAAATGGGTCTTTTGTTGTAATATATAATCCAGAATGTTTTGGAATAAAGAATTCTGCAAAAGAAATTTTTGGAAAGAAAAATTGTGTAAAATTATATGAGATTTTCAATGAGAAGCAGATTTGTAATATTGCCCAAGCTATTGTAGATAAGAATTTTGAACAAGTAATTTTTGCTACTATGGCATATGGATATAAAGATTTGGCGGAGAAAATATATGAACTTAACAATAAAATAAAAATAAAATTTATGTGGCATGGTAGCCATTCTCTATTTGTAAACTATAATGAACAGAAATTCTTAGAAGAGATTTTACAGCTTCAGAAAAGAAAAATAGTAACATCAATAGGATTTTTTAAGAAGAGTATGAAAGAGTTTTATTCAAAAAAAGGATATAATTCATATTGGTTAATGAATGATGTGAATTTAGATAAAAATAAAATAGAGAAAAAAGAAAAAAATAATGAAATAAAAATTGGACTATATTCATCTGGTGATAGATGGGAGAAAAATACATATAACCAGCTTAGTGCATGTGCAATGTTAAAAAATGCATGTATAGATGTTGTACCAATGACAAAACTTGCATCTAGTTTTTGCAAACTTATGAATATAAAAACTATCAATGAGGATAATGAATTTTCTTTAAAAAGAAAAGAGTTAATTAAAAGAATGTCTAAAAATACAATTAATTTATATGTAACATTTACTGAGTGCTCTCCAATGGTACCATTAGAGAGTTTTGAAGTCGGTGTTCCATGTATAATTGGAAATAATACAGATTACTTTAAAGGAAATGAAATAGAAAACTATATTGTTGTAAAAGAGGAAGACAATATTGATGAAATATATGATAAGATAAATTTATGTATTGAAAATAAAGAGAAAATATTAAAACTATATAAGGATTGGAAAAGTGAGCATTCTAAAAAAGTATTGGAATTAAAAGAAGAATTTTTAAATAGTTAATGGAGGTTAATATAAATGGAGAAGAATAACAAGATAATACATTATATTTGGTTTGGTGGAAATCCAATTTCTGAACTTACAAAAAAATGTATTGCTACTTGGAAAAAGTACCTTCCAGACTTTGAAATCAAAGAATGGAATGAAAATAATTTTGATGTAACACAATGTCCTTTTGTAAAAGAGGCATTTGAACAAAAAAAGTGGGCCTTTGTAGCAGATTATACAAGATTTAAGGTGTTAGAAGAATATGGTGGAATATATCTTGATACTGATATGGAAATAACAGCAGATATATCTAAATTTTTAGAAGATGATTTGTTTTTAGGTGTAGAAGATTCTAAGCAAATTAATGCTGCAGTTGTTTGGGTTAAAGAGGCACATAATCCTTATATAAAAGATATTGTAGATATATATGAAAGCAAGAAGAAGTTTAATGAAACTGGAGACTTATATGATGAGAGTGTACCTAAAGTGTTAACAAAATACTTTAGTAAATTCGGATTTGACGGTGAGAAGGATGAAATCCAAATTTTTGAAGATAATAAGATACATATATATCCTATGGAATATTTTTATCCATTAAGTTATGACTATCAAAATAACAAATTTACAGATAACTCTGTTATGATTCATCATTTTGATGCAACTTGGATAAAACCTATGGAAAAATTTAAAACAAAAATGAAAAGAAAAAATATGGTATGGGTTGTATATATTATAGATTTTTTCATTTCAATAAAAAATAAGATTAAGTTTTTTAGTAATAACAGAGACTTGACGATATTTTTTACTATGTTTTTGACAATGTTTTTAGCAATGTTAACGTTAAAACCTATAAATGATGCAGGGATATTTTCTAATATTTCTGTTGGAGGAAAATCTTTATTACAAATTGTTGGATTTTCTTTTATATGGACTTTCGTTACAGCTAAAATAAGAAATATAGATTTGAATTCATATGTAGATAGAATAACAAATTTTAATCCAGACAATGAAAATTATAAAGCACCTTTATTAAATTTGGAACAAACTCTTAAATTACAAAAAAGAGAAAGAATAATATATCTATTTCAATTTATAACAACATTGTTTGTGGCTTTTTTACCAATTTTAGAATTAGTAAATATTTTACCCAATAATACTACAATTTTTGGGTTATTGCTAATATTAAATATGTATTATATATATTTAGGTATAAAGAAAAAATATAAATACAGAATATTAGAGTTAGTGCCATATGCAATAATTCTATCACTTATGATTGTATTAAATCCTGCAATAGGAATATTAATATCTATTGTAACTTTTGGATTTATATTATATAAGTTAATAAGTTTAAAAATTAAACCTAAAAGACTTAAAGCTTTTGTTATAACATATATTGTATGTACATTCTTGGTTGCTATTTTAAGTGTAGCAATTCCAAATTTTAACAAATTTGATAGTATTAATATTGGATCTAATTTAATAGAAAACAATAAATTAGATGAAATAGATAATGTAGAATTAGAAAGTGAAGTAATTACACAATTTAATGCTGCAAAGCCAATATTTTATGATAATATTAAAGATACTATAATTTCAGATGTTAACTTATATCCTAATTTATATGTTATAATATCAATAGTTTTAATTATAATAATATTTATAGTATCTAAAGAATTAGATTATATATTTTTATTAATACAGATATTATTAGGTTCTATATATATAATGAGTATATCGATAAATTCTTTATTATATATTTCTTGTATATGTTTTGCTTTTATATTATTATTTGCTATAGAAATTATAGTAGATAAAATATTAACTAGAACGTGGGAGGAATAAAATGCGAGTAATTCTAAGAGAATTATTAATAATACCAGTATATTTTATATTATTGATTTTAAAAAATGTAGAAGCTATAGCAACAAATGGTATGAGTGCAATTAAAAGTTTAGACTTGGTAAATTGGCCTCTTACAATTGGTGTAATATTATTTTCTATAATATTTATATTTTATGATAAATTAAAAGATAAGAAAAAATTTATTTTTTCAATAAGTTTTGTAACTTTAGCTTGTATGCTTATGCAAGGATTTTTTCCAGAAAAAGAAATATATAGATATATATTATTATATGTAATAATGATGTATAATGCATTTTTATTTTCATATACAACAAAAAATAAATTTGAAACATCTATATTTGCATCAAATGCAATATTATTATTTGTATTGTTAATATTAGGAATGGCTGATATATTGCATTATGCAGTAGTTATAATAGGAATAATTGAAGTAATTATTTCTATATGTGCATTAATACTTTGCTTAAAAAATAGAAAAGTAGATAAAAAATTTGAATTAAATTTTAATTCTAGTGCTACAATTATTTTTTCTATATTTTTTGTTGCTTTTATATTAGGAGGCATTAACAGATATGTACATATTTGGGATGAATATTCTCATTGGGGATATGATGCAAAGGCTGTAATAAATTACGAAAAATTAACCACTTGTGAAGAATCAATGTCTGCAACAAGAAGTTATCCACCATATGTTAGTTTGTGGCAGTTTTTTGTAAGTAAAGTTATGGGTGGATTTAGCGAAGGAAACTTATATACAGGACTTGCTTTATTTACACTAATTAATCTTATGCCAGCATTTAGCTTTATTGGTAAAAAGAATAAATTTTTATTACCATTTTATACAATATTAATTATATTTGGCGCATCACTATTTTCATCTGGATATGGATATACTTCTTTATATGCAGATTATGCAATGGCTGCTGCATTTTTCAACTGCTTTGTCATGTACTTCTTGTTTAAAGATGTAGATACTAAAAAGATGATGAGAATGTTGCTTTTGAGTTTAAGCGTTTTGTTAATGATAAGACCTACTGGAATAATAGCAGCATTTGTATTTTTTGTGATAGTAATGCTAACAGACTACTTAAAAGTAAATGATTATAAATTTACTTTTAAAGGATTTTTTAAAAACGCTTTTAAAGTATTAAAAAAATGGTTGTTATTAGGATTGTTAATAGTAGGGTTATATTTTGCATGGAATATATATTTAAGAATTTGTAATGCTACAATTCCTATGTATTATGATGCACAAATAATACCTGATACGCTAAGAACCGATTTAGCAGTTAAACTAAATTCGTATATATTAGGTAGAGTTGCATATCACTTTTTAAGCATGTTTGATAGTGTAGAGTTTATAAATTTAACTGTTACTAAATTTATTATTTTAATGACATTATTTGCTTTTTGCATATGTTATTTAAAAAATAGAAATAATGGAGAAAAAGAAGTTAAAAAAACAATAATGAAATTAGTTCCATATATTATCGGATGGATTGTATTTCTTTTGTTAAATGTATTTGCTATGTTTCTTAAATTCCCAGTATATGAAGCACAAACTTTACCAGGACTTTTAAGATATATAGATATATATAATGTAGCTATGTTTTTAATATTAATAGCTTTAACCTTTAGAGAGAACTTTATAAACAATAAGACAAATTTTATAATAGCATCAGTTATAATGATATTGCTTTGTTCACAATTAAAAGTTTTAAATATTACATATTTTGTAAGCGATATTAGTGAAAGAAAAGATACAAGAGATACTAGTTATCAATTGCAAGATAAATTTGCAATTGTAAATGAGAATACACCAGAAGATAGTAAGGTTTATATAATTGATCAGCAAGATAAGGATGGAATTATGGCTTTATGGTATGCTAGATATTATAGTTTTCCTAGAAAAATAAATGCATATCAAAGTGCTATATCTTGGAAGATTAGAACAGATAAAAATGTAGATGACCTGCAAGATTGGGGACTTACAGCACAGGATTTAGAAGACGATTTATATGAATATAAATTTGATTATATATACTTCTATACTTCAGATGATCAAATGTATGAAAGAATGGCATACATGTTTGAAGATTATGAGGAAGCAAAAGAATGTTCTTTATTCAAGATAAATTTTGAAGGCGAAAATGTTAAATTAGTAGCTGTGGAATAGGAGATGGTTAAAATTAAAGTTTTAATTATAGTGCCAGCATATAATGAAGCACTAAATATAGAAAAAACAATAAAAGATATAAAGAAAAATACAAATTACGATTATGTAGTAATTAATGATTGCTCAAAAGATAATACAAAAGAAGTTTGTAGGAAAAATGGGTTTAATATGGTATCTTTACCAATAAATTTTGGACTTACAAGTGCAATACAAGTTGGAATGAAATATGCAAAAGAAAATGGCTATGACATTGCAATTCAATTTGATGGTGATGGTCAACACAATGCAAAATATTTAAAAAGTCTAGTAAAAGAAATTGAAAAAAATAATATAGACGTTGCTATAGGATCTAGATTTGTAGAAAAGAAAAAGCCATTTTCTGCTAGAATGATAGGAAATAGACTTATTAGTTTGGCAATAAAACTTACTACTTGGAAGAAAATAACAGATCCTACATCAGGAATGCGTGCATATGATAAAAAAGCTATTGAGTTATTTAATAGTAATGCAAGTTTGACACCCGAACCTGATACCATTGTATATATGCTTAAAAAAGGACTTAAAGTAAAAGAAGTACAAGTTGAGATGAGTGAAAGAGAATTTGGAGAGAGTTATTTAAATGCATTTAAATCTATTAAATATATGATGAATGTGATGTTATCAATCTTATTTATAAGATCAATAACTAGAAAGAAGATATAGGAGGCAAAAAGTATGTCAATTACACTTAGAGTTATTTTATTAATAGGTTCAGTAATATCTTTTATTTTATGTGTCAGAAGAATAAAACAAGCAAAACTAAAAGTTGAAAATTCTATAATCTGGATGGTAGGAAGCTTTGTATTAATTTTAATGAGTATATTTTCAAATGCTGTAGGTTGGCTATCTAACAAATTAGGATTTATGGCACCAGTTAATTTTGTATTCTTTATGATAATGGTATTTTTATTAATACAAGTTTTTGTAGATAATATAAGATTATCTGAATTAAATGAAAAAATAAAGAACTTAAATCATTATATAGCATTAAAAGAAAATAGAGATGAAAACAAGAAAGAAGAAAAATAGAGTGAATAATTTATGGATAGGGATAAATATAGTGTAGCCATATGTATGTCTACATATAATGGGGAAAAATATATAAAAAAACAAATTGAAAGTTTGTTAAAACAAACATATAAAAATATAGATATATATGTAAGAGATGATGGCTCTAGAGATAACACTTTAAAAATTTTAAAAGAATATGAAAAAAATACTAAAGTAAAAATAATAACTGGAAAAAATTTGGGAGTTGTAAAAAGTTTTTATGAATGTTTAAAACAAGCATATAATACTAAAAAATATGATTTTTTTGCATATTGTGATCAAGATGATGTATGGCACAAAGATAAAATACAAAAGGCAATAGTTCTTTTGAGTAAACAAGAACAAAATATACCACTTTTATATTTTAGCGAATTTAACTATTGTGATGAAAACTTAAAAATTACTCAAAAATCTAATTTAAATAAAATAGGAGCCAGTTTTAGAAATTCTTTACTTGAGTGTATATCTTTTGGAATAGTAGAAGTATTTAATAATTCTCTTGCAAAAGAAATAATTAATTCAACCACAAAAGATGTTTGCTATCATGACTGGTGGGCTTATATGATTGCGTCTGGAATAGGAAAAACTTTATACGATGATAGTGCTACAGTAAAATATAGACGAACAGGTCAAAATGTAAGCCCTAGTGGAAAAACAGGATTTTCTTTATTTATATATAGAATAAAAAAATTTTTACTTAATGGATATTTTCCAAAAGTGAGAAAACAAATTCAACGATATAAAGATTTATATTCTAATAGTTTAGATAAAGAAAATTTGAAAGTAATTAATCTATTTTGTAGTAAATATAATTTCTTAAAAGCAATAAGAAAGGTATTCTATCCACATAGATTTAGACAAAATGTTAAAGATGAAATTTTTTGTAGAATTTTATTTTTATTTGGTATGTTATAAAGAGGGGGAAAAATGAAGAAAATAGCAATTTTTTCAGGATATTATTTACCACATTTGGGTGGTGTAGAAAGATATACGTATAATTTAGCTAATAAGATGAAACAAATGGGATATGAAATAGTAATTGTATCTTTAAGATATGATGATTCTTTAGAAGAAGTTGAACAGTTGGATTATGCTAAAATATACAGACTACCAACACATAAATTATTTGTTGAAAGATATCCTATTGTAAACAACAATAGTCATTGTAAAAAAATGCTTAAAATGATAGAAGAAGAAAATATAGACAGTATTATTTTACAAACAAGGTTTTGGACAAGTTCATATATTGGTTCAAAATTTGCTGCTAAAAATAATATTCCTGTATGTTTAATAGAGCATGGAAGTACACATTTTACTGTTAATAATAAAATATTAGATTTTTTTGGAGCAATATATGAGCATAAACTAACTAATGCTATAAAGAAAAATGTAAAAGATTTTTATGGTGTTTCAAAAAAATGTGTTCAGTGGCTTAAACATTTTGATATAGAGGCAAAAGGTGTTTTTTATAATTCAATAAATACAGAAGAAGCCCAAGTATATAGTAGTAATATTCAAAAGGATAGTGAAAAAATTTCTATTACATATGTTGGCAGATTAATACCTGAAAAAGGAGTCTTAAAGCTTATATCAATATTTAAAGATTTGCAAAAAAAATATAATATTGAATTAAATATTGCAGGACAAGGCCCTTTACTTGATAAAATTAAACAAGATAATAAAGATAATATAAACATACATATACTAGGTATGCTATCTCATGATGAGGTTATGAATTTACTTGCAAAGACAGATATTTTTATAAATCCATCTTCTTTTCCAGAAGGATTACCTACAACAATTTTAGAAGCAGGAATTATGGAATGTGCAGTAGTAGCTACACCAATGGGGGGAACTGCTGAAATACTTGAAAATGAAAATATAGGACTTATTTGTGGATTCGAAGAAAATGAAATAAAAGAAAAACTTGTGGAACTGCTAAATGATAAAGATAAAAGAGAAAAGCTTTCTAAAAATATAAAGAAACAGGTAATTGAAAAATTTTCGTGGGATGCAACTGCTAAAAAAGTTGTTAATACTATAAAATTTAAATAATAGGAGGTTATATTTATATATGAGTAAAGAAACTATAAAAATTTACGTGGCTTCACATAAAAAGGCAAATTTCCCTAATAATAAAATATATGTACCCATTCGTGTAGGAGCTGCTTTAAATGATAACGATTTTGGTTATGTAAGAGATGATACAGGAGATAATATTTCAAATAAAAATAAAAATTTTTGTGAACTTACAGCAACTTATTGGATTTGGAAAAACGATAAATCAGATATTGTTGGTCTTACACATTATAGAAGATATTTCTTTAAAAGAAAAAAGAATAATAAACTTGAAAATGTATTGGATAAAAATGATATAAAAAATATTTTAAAAGATTATGATATAATTGTTCCTAATCGTACTTTTATCATAAAGCATAATGTTGGAAAATCATGGGAGAAAACACATATTAAAAAAGACTATGATGAATGTAGAAAAATAATTGAGGAAATGTATCCAGATTATTTGTCAGCATTTGATGAGTTCTCTAAATCTAGAACATTGTATTTATGTAATATGTTTATATCTAGAAAAAACATATTTGATGAATATTATAAATGGTTGTTTGATATTTTATTTGAGCTTGAAAAAAGAACAGACTTAAGTAATTATGATGATTATAATAAGAGATTATTTGGTTTTATGTCAGAAAGACTATTTAACGTTTGGCTAAAAAAACATAGTGAACTAAAAATATATAGAACACCAGTATATAATATTGATAGAAGACCATATAATCAATATTTAATGATTAATTAAGAAAGAGAGTAAATGTAATGATAAAAAAATCTGAATTTGCATGGAATATGGTAGGGAGTGTAATATATGCCCTTTTTAGTGCTATTATACTTGCATTTTGTACAAGATTAAATGGGATAGAGATAGCTGGAATGTTTTCTATAGCATATGCAACATCATGTATTTTAAATGCTGTTGGAGAATTTGGAATTAGAATTTTTCAATCTACTGATGTAAAAAGAAAATATACTTTTTCTGATTATTTTAGTTCAAGAGTAATAGCAATAATTATTATGATAATAGCAACTTTTGCAGCAGTATTTATAGGGGGATATACCGATACTAAGCTATGGATATGCATACTTTTAATATTATATAGAGTAATAGATAATTTAAGTGAATCGTATCAAGCAGAGTTTCAAATAAACGAAAGATTAGATTTGGCTGGAAAGTCAATGTCATTTAGAAATATAATATCTATAATTGCTTTTATAATAGTAGATATTATAACTAAAAATATAATTTTATCTTGTATTTTTATGGTGTTAGCAAATCTAATTACATTTTTATTATATGATGTAAGACTAATTAAAAACTTTAATATAGTTAAAATAAATTTTAATGTAGAAAAAGCATTAAAAATAGTAAAAGAATGTATACCTATAGCTGTAGCAGGAATTTTAAATGTATATGTAATAAATGCAGTAAAATATGCTATAGATGGTGTAGGAGATTATACGATGCAGACATACTTTAATATCATATATATGCCTACATTTGTTATAAATTTAATAAGCTTATTTATTATAAAGCCATTTTATAAAATGTTTGGAGATTATTTTGCAAATGGACAATATGATAAGTTATCTAAAATTATGTGGAAAATAATAGGAGTTTTAGTATTAGCTACTGCTTTTGTTGAAATTGGATGTTTTATATTAGGCGTACCATTTTTAAATTTATTTTATGGTGTAGATATAAGTGTATATAAAGCTGATTTGTTAATTTTAGTTTTATCTGGATTATTTTATGCTATGGATAATTTATTATTTAATTTATTAAGTACAATAAGAAAACAAAAATATATTTTTGCTACTTATATTTTAGTTTCAGCTATGTCATTATTTGTTCCTAAACTTTTAGTTGAACATTATCAAATGAGGGGTGCTGCTATTGCAAGTGTAATTATAATGGCATCAATTTGTATTTTATTAGCAGTATTTTTAAAAATTGGAATTGAAGAGAGGAGAAAGAAGAAAAATGTATGATTATTTAATAGTAGGAGCAGGCTTGTTTGGCTCAACTTTTGCATATGAGATGACAAAACTTGGAAAAAAATGTTTGGTTATTGATAGAAGACAACATATTGGTGGAAATATTTATTGTGAAAAGGTAAATGGAATAAATGTACATAAATATGGAGCTCATATTTTTCATACAAGTAATAAAAAAATATGGGAATATGTAAATCAATTTGCAGAATTTAACAACTATGTTAATTCACCTATTGCAAA
>ERZ1643249.4956-NODE-4956-length-10886-cov-29.155018_pt1 | contig 10886 bp, 9 predicted proteins | sample MGYA00579263_ERZ1643249 | MGnify/ENA primary metagenome ERZ1643249 (study PRJEB29033, sample SAMEA4952264) | chicken gut metagenome | biome: Broiler Chicken; feature: Gastrointestinal Tract; material: Caecum | place: Ireland | collected 2018 | study: Broiler...
AGAAAATCGCTATGCCACAGCCTTGACAGGCCATCGCGCAGCGATTTTGTTCAATTCCAGTTTGTCAGCTTCACATCGGGTCAACTTGCCCCGAACTTTTACAACTAAATACCCGCCGCCCACACAGCGGCACACCGAGCAGGAAATCTGAAAAAGGTCTCCTGCTTTTTTTCTGCCCAAAATGAGGTGGTAAAACGCCACCCCATCCACCAATTACCGAAAGGAGGGACACGAAATGCCCTGTCCACAGTAAGCGCCAAATATTAATGCGGTAAAAAATAAAATTACCCCAGCCCTTTGCGAGTTGGAGTAATTCACTATAATTCACATGCGATTTTTGATAGATTGGAGTTTTTCACTCCAAGGTGCCAGCTCTGCAAGCTGTTCATCGGTCATATCTTTATCTGGCCGATGCTCCAGCAGAAATTTAAGATATCCGTAAATGTTCAGGCCGTGTGCTTTTGCCATCTCAACCATTGTGTAGACTACCGCACTGGCATTCGCTCCGTCAACGGAACTGCTGAACAGCCAGTTCTTTCTTTTATGCGCTGTAGAACATAAGAAGAATTATGCTGTGAGCAGAATTATGTTCTGTAGTGCCGTATAATTCTTTGTATTCACTATACGGCACTGTTTTTACAGAACATAATTATTACAGAGAAGCCAGGAATGCGAGAATGGACTTACTCGGTTTGTAGTTGAATGAACTGTTTGATGTTTCATCAAGTTTCTCCATAGCTTGACGTTTGATCTCAATGTCAGCCACCATATATTTATGAGTCGTTTCAATGCTTTCGTGCCCAAGCCAGATGGCGATTGTAGATATATCAACACCAGCCTGCAGCAAATTCATTGCAGCACTATGGCGGAACGTATGAGGTGTGACATTTTTCTTGTTCAGCGATGGGGACAGTTCCGCAGCTTTTTCTTTGATCGTGATTATCCGCTGTCCGACGCCTGATCGTGTTAAATTCCCATTGCGATTGTTTGATAAAAGACGGTTATCGCGATTTAAATTCTGCAGCTTGATATAATTGTCGATAAAAGCAGCTGTTGATTTCCATATTGGAGTTATGCGTTCTTTTCGGCCTTTTCCCAAAAATCGAATAGATGATGTCCCATCTATTTCAATAGATATATCAGACACACATAAATTAACCAGCTCCGATACACGGCATCCTGTGTTGTACAGAATCATAAGTATCATCTTATCCCTTAACGATAATACATCTGGGTTATTGCATACTTGAAGCATTGATTCATACTCCTTCTTGGTGATAAATGACATTATCTGTTTATCTGCTTTTCTAGCTGGTAATGATAAGGACTTACGGATAATTCCAGAGTATTCTGGCGCCTCTACCGCAGCATATTTCAAAAATGACTTTATAGCAGACATTCTGAGATTAATAGTTGATGGGCTACAGCTTCGGATTGTCTCCAGATATATTCCAAATGCTGACAGATGGTCTAATGAAAAATGATTCATCTCTATTCTGTCAGGAGCTATGCCGTATTCGGAAACCATAAATCTTAGATAAAGAGTGAAACTGTCCCGATAAGTGGAAACTGTTCTTGGAGACGATTTTTTCTGTGCTATCAGGTATGTCAGGAAATATTTCTCCAAAAGAGGGGCAAATTTCAGTGCGGCATTGAACCGATCATTCTTATTCATAGGCACCTCCTCCGAAAATGTTCTCGTATTTTCGGGAAGATATGTCCATCAGTTCTGGAGTTGAAGACAAGTACCAGTAAGTGTCTTCCGGATGGATATGTCCCATATATGTAGATAAGAGGAAAAGCTTTGCATTTACATCTATTCCCTGTTCAAGCCAGTTCCTTATAGTTCTTGTAGCAAAAGTATGCCGAAAGTCATAAAGACGCGCGTGTGGGTATCCAGAATCGCTAACATCAACGACGTCACGAATCTTTTGGAATGCGTATTCAAATGCATTCCGTTTAAAAGGCCTGCCACCTGTGGTAATGAAAAATTCATTCCCAAGACGGACTTTATTGCAAAGGGATTCCACTTGACTTCGATAGGATCTTAATTGATCTGACACCTCTGGCAATAACGGCACGATTCTGTCCTTGTTGAACTTACTGCGGCAAACGTTAAGCAGTTTGTTTGTAAAATCAACATCTGAGATTGTTAGATTTACAAGCTCTGAAGTCCTGAGCCCTGTAGCCCATAGAAGTCCAATGGCAGTCTTCATTGTCAGTGAACGGATTCCGTCCGGAGAATAAAGATGATCGCACTGTTCCATCAGCCTACAGGTTTCATCCAATGTATAAATATGAGGACGTACACGTTTATGAGGATTACCATAGGGAAGTTTAGGAAGTAATTCTGAATCTGGATCAAAGGCTCCCGCATAGTCGGCCAGACCCTTTAATGGTTCAAATCGGCGCCCTTTCGTCACCAGTGATGGATTGTCACCACTTTCACACCATTGGAAGACAATTTTGCGTGTTAATGCACCGGTGTATCCTATATCTTGTGTATATCTGGCAAAAGCGTTTAAATATACTGCTTCGGCTGTCATTTGAAAACCAAGGCCACGTTTATAGTTCAAGTATGACGTTACCAAGGAGGTGATTTTATTGCTCATACCGATTTCCTCCTTGGCCATGATGATGCTACTTCACGAAGTGATTCGATATCAATCCGCACATATGCTTTTGTTGTTGAAACAGAAGTATGCCCCAATAGATCAGCAACTGTCTTTAGATCATTACCTGCGTTATATAAATGAGATCCTACAGTTCTCCTTAATGCATGAGTTCCTACATGCCAGCCAGTAATACCGACTTTACTGTATAACCGCCGGATTACACTTCTTACATTGTCTGTAGAAGCTGGCTCCAGCATTCGTCTTGCAGATTTGAAATACAATGGAGATCCCAGAGATATAGGACGAGCGTGCAACACATAATCTTCCATTGCATTTCCAAGTTTGGCTGACATGGGCAGTTCGCGTTCCGCGTGTGTTTTTGTTTTTCTAACGATTACAGTTCCCCGGTTCCATTCAATATCTCCGATTTGCAGGTTTGCAACTTCACTGCACCTGAGACCAAGCTCTGTGAAACAGAGTAGTATTGAATAATCTCTAAGTCCTGTTGGAGTACTGGGAAATGAATAGTTTGCAAGCCGAGATTGTTCATCTTTCGTCAATGTGATAGGAAGGCTGCTCCCTTTACTCCATACTGGAACAGATAAAGGCAGATTCAATACAGAAGTATGAATTACGATATCGTGATGTTGCAGAAAACGAAAGAATCGCCTGAGTGCGGTCACGGTAACTCCAATACTCGCAATACACAGGTCATTACGTTCTTTCGAAAGGTAATTGATAACATCATTGGCAGTAATGCTTGTCCACGCTATATCATGTATATCGGGAACTACAGCTTTCAGAAACTTTTTGGTCTCGCGTACCGCTGCTAGCGTTACCGGCTCTGAAAGATGTAAAAAATCCCTGCAATAACTTGCGTATTGTGCCATTAAAGGGTCATACTGATCTTTTTCCGCACATTGTTTACGAAAATCTCTAATTCGTACGCCAGCTCTCATAAAGAAAAAAGAACCGAGAGAGGCCTGTGCTGATGCAAAGTTTGCACGACTTAATGATTGTCTTTTAAGCTTTATGGCCTGATCAACATAAACAAGCAGTATAAGCGGATCTGTAGTATCAGGTGGTTCCTCAAGGTCACAAATCGTCCGTATATAACCAGCAATTGTAGTATTTTCATGACCCTGATCCTTCAGATAGTCATAGAATTGGTTAATAGTTTCCTGTTTCATGTATCTACCTCCTTTTATTTGGTAAATACATAATATCAGTAATCACTGGGTAGAGACATTAATTATGTTCTGTAAAAACAGTGCGGTGTAGTGAATACGAAGGATTATGTGGCACTACAGAACATAATTCCGCTCACAGCATAATTCCGCCCTACTGCGAATGGCCGGATCGCATTCTCGCTGAGATTGTTGGTAAAGCTGCAGCGTCCGTCTTCCAGATAGGTCTCTGCCGTATCACGCCGGTTGAGAACATAATTCACCGCTTTATCCATCCGGGTGTTCCGGACTGGCTTCTGCTGATCGAGCCACGACCAGAAAGCCTCCAGAACAGGTTTTTCCTTCTCGAGACGCAGCTGCTTCCGCTTTTCATAATCACCGGGATACTTTTTGTTAATGGAGTCCTCAATGGCGAATAACCGGTTGCAGTACTGGACTCCCTGCACTGCCGGCTGGCTGTAGTCATACTGTTTCCCTTTGGGAACGGCATCGATAAAGTATCGACGGATATGCGCCCAGCAAGAACAGCGTCGGATCCCCGGAAGATTGTTGTATCCCTGATATCCATCCGTTTCCAGGTATCCGCTGTAGCCTTCCAGGAACTCCCTTGCATGGCTGCCGCTCCTGGTCGGGGAATAGCCATACAGGATGATCGCCGGAAGCCCGTCCTCGCCGCTTCGGAACAGCCACATGAATGATTGGGTCTGGGCTCGGCGCCCTTCCTCGTTCAATACCTGAACTCGGGTTTCATCTGCCATCGCAAAGCTGCGTTTCAGCAGCTCACGGTGGAAGTAATCATACATTGGCTGGAAATAGTTCTGTGAACAGTAGATGATCCAGTTGGCAAGGGTGGTGCGGCTGATCTGAGCCCCATACTGTTTCCAGTCTTTCTCCTGCCGGTAAAGGGGAAGCCCATTGGCATACTTCTGATACATGGTCCATGCAACAGTGGATGCTGAGGCAGGACCCTTTCCAACCAGAGCTGCCGGAACCTGAGACTTTATGATTACAGGTTTTTCTCTTTCCTATCAACAGATGGATGATAAGCAGATATATTTCATGCAAAATTGGTATTCAACCTAACAAAATCGTGATATAATGAAGCTATGTTTGAAGCAGGATCAGGAGGTAATGTATGGGCGTAAGCTATAACAGACTGTGGAAATTGCTGATTGATAAAAATATGAAACGGATCGAAATGCAGAATCTGACCGGTATCAGTGGAAATATCCTTGCCCGGATGGGAAAAAATCAGTATGTTTCCATGGAAACAGTCGAGAAAATTTGTAAGAAGCTGGGATGTTCCATTGATGAGATGATGGAATTTACCGATGATGAATTATAGGAGGTTGCAGCAATGACAGATGCACAGCAAAGGGCAGCTGCAAAAATATTTGCAAAAAACTGGAAAGATCGGGGATATGAAAAAGGGGACAGCCAGATTTTCTGGGTAGAGTTATTGACAACGGTATTTGGTGTTACGGATATTTCCCAGTTTATTTCTTTTGAAGATCAGGTTCATCTTGATCATACCAGCTTTATAGATGGATATATTGAAAAAACGCATGTCATGATTGAACAGAAAAGTATCAACAAGAGCCTGACGGCTGCGATTAAGCAGTCTGATGGCTCCATGCTGACACCGTTTGAACAGGCGAAGAGATATTCATCAGAATTACCGTATTCAAAACGTCCGAGATGGATTGTCACCAGCAATTTTAAGTCCTTTTATATTTATGATATGGAAAAACCGGGTGGTGATCCGGAAATTATTTTGCTGGAAGAACTGGAAAAGGAGTATTATCGGCTTCAATTTCTAGTGGAAGAGGGGAATACGAATCTTCAGAGAGAAATGGAAGTTTCTATTGCTGCGGGAGATATTGTTGGGCTGCTCTATGACGCACTGGCAAAACAGTATGTAGACCCGAAAACAGAACGGGCAATGAAAAGCCTGAATATCCTATGTGTCAGATTTGTATTCTGTCTGTATGCAGAGGATGCAGGTATTTTTGGCAGGCATGGTATGTTTCATGATTATCTGGAAGAGTTTGATGCAAAGCATATGAGAAAGGCTGTCATCGAATTATTTCAGGTGCTTGACACAAAACTGGAAGACAGAGACCCCTATCTGGAAGAATCTCTTTCAACGTTTCCATATGTAAACGGCGGTTTATTTGCCAATGAAAATATTGAGATTCCTCAGTTTACAGAAGAAATCCGTCAGTTGCTGCTTGAAAAAGCATCCGCAGATTTTAATTGGTCAGAAATCAGTCCGACTATTTTCGGAGCTGTATTTGAAAGCACATTGAATCCGGAAACCAGACGATCTGGCGGGATGCATTATACAAGTATTGAAAATATTCATAAAGTGATTGATCCGCTGTTCCTGGATGACCTGAAAAATGAATTGGAAGAGATCAGGCAAATACCCGTCCAGCGCACAAAAGAGAAGAAACTGAAAGAATTTCAGAAAAAACTGGCAGGGCTGCGGTGGCTGGATCCGGCATCAGGAAGTGGGAATTTCCTTACAGAAACGTATATCAGTATCCGGCGATTGGAAAATGCAGTTATAAAAGAATTGCAGGGTGGTCAGATTACTTTTGGTTTTGATGGTTCATCGCCCATTCAGGTATCCATTGACCAGTTCTATGGTATTGAAATCAATGACTTTGCAGTTACGGTAGCAAAGACGGCACTGTGGATTGCAGAATCCCAGATGATGAAAGAAACAGAAGATATTGTTCATATGAATCTGGATTTCCTTCCGTTGACAACGAATGCCTTTATTGTGGAAGGTAATGCTTTACAGTTGGATTGGGAGAACGTTGTTCCCAAAAATCAATTGTCGTACATTATGGGAAATCCACCATTTGTTGGATATTCCTTGCAGAGTAAAGAACAGAAAAATGATATTCTGTCTATTTATGTGGATGAAAAAGGAAAGCCATATAAGACTGCCGGAAAGATTGATTATGTGGCTGGTTGGTATTTCAAAGCAGCGCAACTCATGCAAAATACAGGAATCAGAACGGCTTTTGTATCGACTAATTCTATTACGCAAGGTGAACAAGTGGCAAGTGTGTGGAAACCGTTATATCAGCGTTTTGGTATTCATATTGATTTTGCTCACAGAACTTTTATTTGGGATAGTGAAGCAAATCTGAAAGCTCATGTACATTGTGTGATTGTCGGGTTTAGCACAGTTATGAATGCGAAGAAGCGGGTACTGTATTCTTCTGATCGTTTTCAGATGGTAATTAACATTAATGCGTATCTTGTTGATGGACCAGATGTATTTGTTGAGAGCAACAAAAAGCCGATTTGCGATGTGCCAGAAATGATATATGGAAATAAACCAACAGACGGTGGATTTCTGTTCTTAACACAAGAAGAAAAAGAAGAAGTGACAAAGAATGAACCGGATATAGTAAAATATATTCGGAAAATGTATGGTGCCACAGAATATATAAACAACAAAGAAAGATATTGCTTGTGGCTTGTGGGTGCATCTCCAGCTGAAATAAGAAAATCTAAATTCATTACAGAAAGAGTCGAGGGTGTAAGAAAATTCCGATTAAACAGCACTAAAGCTGCGACACAAGAAAGTGCTAATACACCTACGCTTTTTCAGGAAATTCGCCATCCTGAATCGGAGTATATTATTATTCCAAGGCACTCTTCTGAAAATCGGAGATATATTCCATTTGGGTTTGTTTCACCAGAGATAATCGTAAATGATGCTGTTCAAATTATTCCCGGAGCGAGCTTGTATCATTTTGGAATACTGACTTCCAATGTACACATGGCATGGGTACGTGCTGTCTGTGGCCGTATAAAAAGTGATTATCGTTATTCAAAGGATATTGTTTATAACAATTTTCCATGGCCAACACCAACAGAACAGCAGAAGCAGAAAATAGAACAAACTGCACAGGCAGTCCTTGATGCCAGGTCATTGTATTCGGATTGTAGTCTTGCAGATCTCTATGATGAATTGACCATGCCTCCGGAACTGCGGAAAGCACATCATCAGAATGATATAGCAGTGATGCAGGCATACGGATTTACAAAAGGCAGTGAAGCATATAAAAGTGAAGCAGCCTGTGTTGCGGAGCTTATGAAAAGATATGAGCAATTATGTACACAACAGCAAAATAAGAAGGAGCAATAAATTTGAAAAATAGAAAAGCTGAAAAACCAGAATTCCTTAAAATTGTATATTTTGATGAAGACGCTGCACAGGATTACGTTGATGTTACTAATGGGGGACGCCTTGATTGGACGACAGAAGAAAACAAACAAAAGGTAGCCAAAATAGTAGCAGAGATTGAAGCTCAGGCAAAGAGTGGTTTTAACATTTTGAATTATATTAAGGCAACATTTCAGGGAAAGGTAGATGCAAGTGCGGCGGCAGATTTGACAAGTGCTTTTGATAAAACCATAAAAAATACTTTGTTAACAGATTATATACAAGCAGCATATGAAGATAGTCATGTGAAAAAATTTGAAAATAGTGGGGTCTATGCTCCTGAAAATTCAGTGACATTGTATAAAATGGTCAGTTCATATATGACAATCGTGCCTAAAGAAGAAATGCCGATAGATATGGAAAAGCTGAATGAGGCGATATTGGGTGAACGTGGTTACTATGAAATGCTTTTGAAAACTGAAAAAGATAAAAAGAGTGTATTGAGATTTAATCTTAAAGCATTCAAGAATAATTATAATCTTGTCGATTTAAGTAAAATGAAATTGACATATTATGGGATCAAGGTAGGAACCTGTAGCGAGGATAATCTGTCGATTGACAAAGAATTTAATTTTAAACCGGAAGAAGAAAAAATTACAGCAGAAGATATTGTGAATGACAATGAATCTGTATCTAATGAAGAAGAATCGGTATCCAATGGAAAAGATGAATTAAACGTTTATGATATAGTATTGGCAGGTGTGGTACGTGAAAAAGATTGAAATATTTGTAGGATCAGATTCGGCTTTTGAAAAGATTATTCCACAGAACGCAAGAAATCTTACAGAGTTAGCAACTCAACTGGATGATGATAATAAAAAGATGGAAATGAATGTTATTATTCCAGGTCAGCCTAAGCCAAAAACTCAGAAAAAGCGAAAACCCATTGTTCGAAATTTGGTAATTCATGCTGATGAATATTGCAGTGTCCAAGAGCATGTGATTATAAATTTTATTAATTTTATTTCAAGAGTATCAGTAACAAATATGTATATACAGAACCCGCCAGAAAATATTCGAGAGCAGTTATATCGTGTATTTGATAAGAGCATTATTCACGAAGAACATCAACATTATTTAGAAGTTTCAAAAAATATGTTGCGGACATTTAACGGCCAATATGGGAAAAGAGTAATCGGGCAGGAGAAGGCAAAAAGTAAATTACTGCAGGCGATATATCCTTTAATGGATGGCAAACAGAAAAAGCCGGTTGTTATTTTGTTATATGGAGAGTCAGGATTAGGGAAAACGGAGTCGGCACAATATTTAGCAGATCTAATGGGCGGCAAGTTATTAAGAAAGCAGTTTTCTATGTATCAGAATAGTGAGTCAGCAAATTATATTTTCGGTGGAAGATATAATGAGAAAAGTTTTGCTCAAGACCTTTTAGCCAGAGATTCGAATGTGCTTTTGTTTGATGAGTTCGACAAGGCTTTATCTGTATTTCACAGTGCATTTTATCAATTATTTGATGAAGGTATTTACGAGGATCATAATTATAAAGTTACAGTAGATAAAGCAATTATTGTATGCACATCAAATTACAAAACAGTTGATGAAGTAAAAGAAAATTTAGGATTGCCAATTTATAACCGTTTTGATTCGATCATTAAATTTGATGAATTGTCAAATGAGGCAAAGAAAAAAATTGCAGAATTGGAAATAGAAAGGTTGAAAACAGATTTTAATATTGAGGATAATAAACTGTTTGAAAAATTGAAAGAAGCTGCTATTACTGCATCAAATGCCAGAGAAATAAAACATTTGGTTAAGGATACATTTTCTCTTTTAGCAATTAGGAAGATATGTAGTGATGCGGAAGAATAAATCTCTTAGCAAAGCTAAGAGCGCACTTCTATACATGCATTTTTCAATGCCATGTATCGTGCGTCCTGCGGAGCTGTCTCCCGATTGAAGATTCATTCAATACGGGAGATATGCGAAATCAAGATTTCGGACAAGGGTTCCCCTTGCGGCACGAGTGCCTATCCCAGTAAAAGTATTTCAGTTAGACACAATCTGTCGTTGTTAAGATGTATAATGAAAATATGATTGGAGGTGTCTATGGATAATAATAAATCTGATAAAATTGAACGGGTACTGGATATTTACACCAAGCTTATAAATGGATATCTCGTTAATAAAAAAGAGGAAGCATTAAAATATGGAGTTAATGAACGGAGTATACAACGGGATATTGATGACATTCGTAATTATCTTGAAAATAATGCTATGGATGGAGGATGTATTAATTCTGTAATATATGATTACCTTGATAAGGGATATCGCTTGGAGAAAATTTATAAAATGAAATTGTCAAACAGTGAGGTGCTAGCAATTTGTAAGATTCTTTTGGATAGTCGTGCTTTTTCAAAAGAAGAAATGACAGATATGCTACATAAAATAATTTCTTGTTGTATCCCTAAAAGTAATCAGAAATTAGTAGCAGATCTTATCAGTAATGAATTATTCCATTATGTAGAGCCAAGGCATAAAACGAAATTCGTTGATATGATGTGGGATATCGGACAGGCAATCCGAGAACATAGATATATAAAGATTGATTATTTACGAATGAAAGATAAGACAATTGTAACGAGAAAAGTTGAGCCGGCAGCATTAATGTTTTCGGAATATTATTTTTATTTAACGGCTTTTATAGATGACGAAGATGTTCGGAAAAACTTTGATGTTATTAACGATTCCTTTCCTACAATATATAGAATTGATCGAATTAAAAAACTGGTTATCTTGGAAGAAAAATTCCATGTTCCATATAGTATGGTGTGGTATAAAAAAAGTTGACAGCTTATTCTCAAGGATTTCATAATAAAA
>ERZ1643249.4959-NODE-4959-length-10880-cov-11.002587_pt1 | contig 10880 bp, 18 predicted proteins | sample MGYA00579263_ERZ1643249 | MGnify/ENA primary metagenome ERZ1643249 (study PRJEB29033, sample SAMEA4952264) | chicken gut metagenome | biome: Broiler Chicken; feature: Gastrointestinal Tract; material: Caecum | place: Ireland | collected 2018 | study: Broiler...
CTTTCACAGATAAATCAGCTCATTGGCTATCTATATTACTTTATATGTTAGACGGTGGGGAAATAAATGAAGTTGCAACATCATTCGAGGAAAAAGGGTCTTAAAACAAGAGACCTCTTGACGGTCCATTGGTAATGTGATAATATATAATTATAGGCCATATAATAATTAAAGGAAAGGGAAGATACATGAAAGATTTATCAGAGTATAGAATACTTAACAAAGCTAGTTTATACCGTGAATTTAAAAGTAAATATAATCATCCAGAAATGCAAATAACTTCATATAGACGTGTACTATATGGTGAAAGCACTTATTTAGGTAAAGGACGTTCTCCATATATAGCTGATATGTTTAAATTTTTCAGTAAAAAATTAGGCAAATCTTTTATTGATGTAGCTTATGATTTATTAGATAGTGAGTTTTTTGGTAGAAAAAACACTTTCCTAGATGTAATTATAGCCGAAAAAGATATAGCACAAGAAGATATAGAAAGAATACTAGGAGATAAAGCAGAAGCATTAAATAATATTAGACTATGTGACTTAAATGAAAATACTAGAAAAATATACGAAGAAACATTGGAAGCCATAAAGGAGGTGTAATATGAAGATAGATAATCAAGCAATAATAGACGCATATAATGATGGGCAGTCTTTAAATTCTATTGCAAGAGCATTTGGTACTTATGCTACTACTGTCAGAAGAGTTTTAGAAAAGAATGGTGTTAAACTAAGACATGATACATTCAAAAAAGGAACAATCATGGTTCAAGATGGAGAAAAACTAATTGAATGGGCAAAAGCACAAGGTAGATTAGTTACTAAATCAGAATTAGCAAAGGTACTAGGCAGAAAAAGATTATCTCCTTCATACTTTGTGAAATATCCTGAGTTAGGTAAATACGTAGTGAGTAGAGAACAAAAGGATATTCAAGAATATGTTAAAAGACTGTACCAATGGTTAAGTGAAAATAATATTCAATATAAACCTAACGATAGGACAAAACTAAAGGTATCAGTAGACGCCTTGTTATTGGGTGAATATACTGGGCTAGCTATACAAATACAGGAAAAACCTAAATATGTAAGCGTTAAAAAACACGAAGAAAGTATAAAATTAAAAATGCTTAGAGCTAAAGAAGCTGGTATAATTATTGTATTTTTAAATAAAGAACACTTTGAAGACCTTGACAGTATAAAAGGATTACTTGACAGTTTGAAAAAATAAGGAGAATTAAAATGGCGGGACATGTAAAACATGGGCTAAAAGGCACAAGAGAATATAACGTTTGGATGGGAATTAAACAAAGATGTTATAATAAAAATAATTCCGCATACAAATATTATGGGGCAAAAGGAATAAAAATGTGTGATGAATGGTTATATTCAGTTACAAATTTTTATAATTGGTTGCACAAAAATGGATATGATGATACAGCAGCTTTTGGAAAATATACAATAGATAGAATTGATATTAATCGGCGATTACTCACCACAAAATTGTAGACTTGTTGATATGAAAACTCAGTGTTATAACAGAATTAGTAATAATATAATAACATATAATAATGAAACAAAAACAATTAGTGAATTTAGTAAACAATATAATATAAATATAAATACACTGAAAAAACGAATTAAATTTTGGGGTATATGTGATAAAACATTTTTATACCCAGTAAAGGTAGGAAACAATCAATATGGGAAGTCAAATGCTATATGTAAAACGAAAAGAAAAAAAGGAGGAATTACGGATGGCAAAAGGACGGAGTAGTATTTACCAAGGACGTAGAATATTATACACCAAAATACGTAGTAGATTTCTTTTTTCCAGACGGATTTGACTATGACCCAGCGACTTGCGAAGGAAAAGCTAAAGAATTTGGCATACTTCATTATGATACCATTGAAACAGACGGTTTAGCACAAGATTGGACACCTTATGAACGTATATGGATTAACCCACCGTTTACTGAAAAACATAAGTTTTTAGCAAAAGCAGTAGAAACTTATAATATTGCACATAATACTATATATGTATTATTTCCAATAGAATTTTTAACTACTGCAAGATTTCATAATTTGAATTGTAAATGTAAATTATTCATACCAAAAGGTAGAATAAATTTTGAAAGTGGGTTAGGAAAACAAGGTAGAAGTCCGGCATTTGGTAGTGTTGTAATAAAATTAGATGACATCAATTCAGTAGAATATATAGATTTATCAAAAGCTAAAAAAGATACAAAAATAATAGATATAGAAACAGCAACGGGTGTTGTAAATAGTACATACATACCAGCACCTGTTAAGAAAAAGAAATCTTGGTATATATAGAGGAGGACATTATGGAAGCATATACATGTAAACAATGCGGAAGATTTACAGTTACAGGATATACAAATGAATATAACGAACATTTTTGTAATCATGGGTGTTATGAACTTTACTGTGCTATTCATGGATATGAAGCACATTTAGAAAAACTAACTCCTACTGCTATAAAATAATTACATGCTCCGTCGAAGAACACAATGCTGTCAAAATGTTATAAATGGTGTAGTTTCGAGATGGCCACGAACTAATGGGTTCGATTCCCATGCGGGGCTGGCAGCATTTATATCCGGGTGTAGCGCAGTTGGTAGCGCACGGCGTTTGGGACGCTGGGGTCGGGAGTTCGAATCTCTCCACCCGGACCACTGAGGGTCGGTTATATTCATATATGTAAACAAGCGTAGCTAACTTGAAGTGTATATGAATGAAAAAATACCTAATATTTGACACCGATATAGGTACCTCGGGCCAATAGACATTCAGAATATTCCCTGGGGCTGATATTTTAGTAATGGAAATATTATAGTTGTCAGGGTGCAAAGGTTAGCAAAAGGGTGAAAGAACAGTGGCTCTGGAAGGAGGGCTTACCTAAATCCATAACGAACCCAAAACGCCTTCAAATGGGATGAGTAGCAGGTGCTAACAATACCGGATGTGGTGATAAAACTGTTCCTTGTGTTTGAATGTCTTTATTTATATATAGCGGTGGTGGTGCAACGGCAGCACGATAGGCCCATAACCTATAGACGAGGTTCGATTCCTACGACCGCAACCAGCCCGAAAGGGCAATCAATGTAAACCATATTACAATTCTAAACAGGTGGGTAAACAACCTATTAAGTGCGATAGAATATGGACGCATATTCAAGTCAATGCCTGTTATATGCTCGCTTAGTTCAGTTGGTAGAATGACGTACTTGTAATGCGTAGGTCCTCAGTTCAAGTCTGAGAGTGAGCTCCAGAGGCTTTTTGCTTAATCGCAACAAGCCATAAAAAACACATTCACCGTATAGACGGGTGTCGCGTTTATACGGTGAACCTTTCAATTGCTCTGTTAGCCAAGCTGGTTAAGGCGCTGGTCTGCAAAACCAGTATCACTGGTTCAAATCCAGTACAGAGCTCCAGAATATATCTACTTGGTGTAATGGTAGCATACCGGTCTCCAAAACCGTTGGTTGAGGTTCAAGTCCTTGAGTAGGTGCCAGAAAAAGGAGGATTATTATGTATTTTATAACTTCAATTAGTGAAAAACACGGAAACAGATGTGTTGGATATGTTTCAAAATTAGAAGAAGCAGTCGATATAGTTGAAAACAATGTGTGTGATTTATGGGAAGCAGGTTATTATCCATACGCAGTAATTGAAAACATAAAAGAAGGAATATACCAATATGACCAAAGTCCGCTATGGTTCAAATATGACGAATATGAAGAAGGGTATATAAAATCAGACAGACCAAGTTTTATTCCAAAAAATCAAGTAGGATTTGGAATAGGTTAGAAAGGAAGAAATCTTATGAATAAAATAGGTAGTGTCTTCTAGGGCCTTGTGCCTAAGGAGGCGATGAAATGAGTAGAAGTTATAAACATTTTCCATTATTTAGAGACCAATTATGGGGAAAATCTATGAAAAGAGGAAAACAATGTTCTAATAGAAAAATTAGACGTAAACTAAAAGACCCAAACATAGATATTCCTAACAAAGGTCGCTATTATAAGTACCTAGGTTTAAATAAATGGGATTTATATGAATATAAACATCATCAAACATTACAAGATACTATTGATGACTGGGAAAGAGACCAAATAGAAAAAACCAACGGAGTAAGATGGTGGAGGTCTTGTAGTTATAATCCTACACTTGAAGAAGCAATCCAAGATTGGAAAACTTCTTATGTAAGAAAATAAAAAAACTTATGATAAACTATTGACTTTTGATTAAAAAGGTGTTATACTATTATTAAATTATGAGGTTACTAATCATAACCTCATTATATGGCGCTAGGGACAGTCGGTTAAGTCACCAGGTTTTCATCCTGGAGTGCCCCGTTCGACTCGGGGTAGCGTCACCAAGTTGATTAGGAGGATTTATTATGAAATTCAAAGAATTTGCTGACTGGTGCAATAGACGAGCTTGTGACGGCTGTTGGGGTATGGCGGAAGCAATATGCTGTTGTGAAACAGCTGAGGCGGTCTATAAATTTCCATTTTGGAAACGTGAAAAAATATGGAGAGAAATATACAGAGATAATATTATGCCGGTGGTAAATGCTACTAATCAAAGAATAAAAGAAATTACAGGCCAAGATGGGTGAGTGGTCTAAATCAGCAGCCTACTAAGCTGTCGTACAGAAATGTACCGTAGGTTCGAATCCTACTCTTGGCGCCAATAAACGTAGCTAGAAATATGGGTGGCAGTCCCGTTGCAGTCCTTAATTGTGGCTGTATCGTTTAAATAAGTAATTCAATGAAAATTGATAGGACGCTATGTTGCGTTTTATATGGAATACGTGATATTCAACCTCCTCGTGGTGTATTCCGGGTCGCGCAAATAGAATATTAAAACAGTAGTCAATATGGCTGAATGCAGTATCAACGCTGTAAGGCACAACCAAAAGGAGCTGGAAGTGGCTCCACGTGAAATTCGGTGGAAATATATTAGACGGTTGGTTTCAAGATGAACTTAGTCGTGAGAAAGTGAAGCTAAGCGGACGCTCTGGCGAACTTGCTTATTGCAAGACGAGTTGGGGTCGGGTTGAAAGTCGTGGCTTAGGCGCTATTCGTAAATATTCCCGAATACAGAGAAAATGGATATTTCTCGAGTTGGACGGATAGTTGAAGGTAATCGAGAGTCCTTCATAGTATTTTACTATTATTCACAAAGTGTAACGAGGTACAAGCTAAGTTGAGATATGTAAGATTACTGTTGATATATGGGTGAGTGGCAGAGTGGTCAATTGCACCTGACTGTAAATCAGGCGTCCTTGTGGCTACGGTGGTTCGAATCCATCCTCACCCACCAGATATATTCGGGAATGGTGAAACGGTATCACAAGGGACTTTGACTCCCTAGTTATTAGTTCGAGTCTAGTTTCCCGAGCCATTATAATACGCCGTGGTTGTGACCGGCTAGTCACACTCTGCCTTGAAAGCAGATACACGTGAAAGCGTGGGGGTTCGACACCTCACCACGGCGCCAATGGCTAATGGTGTTCCCATAACTTCACCAATCCACCTGTTTGGAAGCCAGAATCAAAAGTTATGTTATTATATGGAGACTTTCCCCAAAGGCTGTGGAGGGGAGTAAGAGTAATCTTATCTGATTTATCAGGCGTAGGTTCAAATCCTACAGTCTCCTATATATTAAATAAGTCTGTAAGATTATTTACAGGTAGAAAGGAGGCTTAATATGAGCGAGGGTAATAAACCGTTAAATGCGGGTAAACCTTGGACACAAGAAGAAGTGGACCTAGTAGCGAGTATGCTACCAAACTGGGACAATGCTAACAAATTAGCAGTTGTACTAGGAAGAACGCCACACGCAATTCAATATATGTGGTCTAAAATATATTGGTCAACTACATTATTGAAAGAGCATGCAAAGAATGACACGGCTAGTGAACATTATAGAAAAATATTAAATGCAAGAAGAAAAGCAAATATCTGTATAAGATGTAGCTAATTATATAACCGGTGAAGTGAATATGCCTTTAACAGCACAGTCTTCTTAAATGTGTACTGTATGAAAAAACAGCCGTTAGATAATATATTATCGACGTCAGCAGGTCCCTTGTGACGTTAACAAAAGGGAGTTTAGCGTGGTTAATCGCAAATCCTTACATATGCAGAGAGAATAACCCTCGTAAGGTACGTGGCTTAGAGTAGCTCTCTAAGTGGTGTGTAGACACAGGCTAACACTGTGTGAAAATGGAGCAAATATACATAGCCTAACTCTATGTGTGTTTCGGTGGCCAACGTCATTTTAAAGGTATCTCCAGCCTATGGCGATTGGTGTGACGTTTTGAAACTCGCTTCATGTGGGACGTTGCAGGTGGGGATAAAAGAAATAAACCTCACCATTTCTTATATATAAAGGTAGGTAGGAAAATGAAAATAAGTGATAAAAATTTAGAAATAGTAAACTACGAAAAAGAAAAAGAAGCTAAAACAGGTACTATATTAGGATATGAAATGATGGCTAAAATAACACTAGTGGATTTGGTGTATGACATGAATAGAAATACATGTCATAAAATGAATTTTATAATTATTGGAGCGCAATGGATAATATTAGCTATTAGTCTTATATGTCAATCTTTATTTGATGAATTTAAGACAGTAATATCAATGGCAGGTGCAGTAGGGTCTGCTATACTAATGTGTTTAGTAATTATAAACACCCAAATATCAGATAAGGCTATAAAGAAAGCAAATAAACAAAGAGAAATTATAGAAAAATGTATAAACAAAATTGGAAAGAAGAGTTAAAAAATGAATATTCAAAACAAAAGACCAGGAGTTGTATTTTCAGAAAAAGAGAAAAAGAAAAATAATGGCGAACTAATTTCAAAATATGACAAAAGAATAAACGACTTACTTCATAAAATAGAATTTACAGACGCTACTCAAAATGAAGCGTTTAGAATATATATGAAACTACAAGGGTTTCTTAGAAAGAGAAGGGCTTTAAAAGAACCTCGTGGTAAGATTTATGTACCTCGCACAGAAACAGGAAATTATATAATAAATGGGAAAATAACAAAAAAGAAAAGAGGAGATAATAATGGAAATAGACCAAGAAATAAAAGATAAAATCGAACAATACGCTACCATAATAGTAAGTGCTTTACAAGAAAAAAGTAGTATTTTAATAAATATCCAAATTGAAGAAGAATTTTCACAATATGATGTATTATTTTCATATAAATTTTCGAATTTTGGTAGTCACCAAAGAGGTATATCAGCAAATGACTTAATAATTGGCGTAATAGGCTTTGGTACATACGGATTTTCAACCAGTATTTATGATACTGACCCAGGCTATTATGCTGAAAGACTAGAAATACATAGTAATTTCTTATCATTTTTATTTAATGAAGTGAGAAGAAAGTTGAAAAAAAGTCAAGAAAACCCTTGACTTTTTTATTTTTATATTATAAAATGTGTTCATAATAAAAAATGGTAAGTCGTTTACAGGATTAAACGCAGTAAAAAACGGAATTCATATATTTTATATAAATTTTACTAAATCCTGTAGACCTGCAAAGGTCTATTTTTTATTAGAAAATAGAAGAAAGGAGGAAAACAGGATGAAGATTTGGTTATACGGAAAAGTAATGAGTGGTAAAACTACTTTTGCTTCACAATTTGAAGGAGCTAAAATTATTTCAACAGATGGAAATGCTGAATATACTTTTGATGAAGAAGATATATTTCGTGTTAGAAACTACGCAGAATTAGACGCTGCTATTGCTAAACTAAAAGCAATTAACCCAAAATGGGTAATAGTAGATACTACTTCATATTTAATTGACTATTTAAGATTTTACTGGTGTGATAAAAACAAAGTTGACCATGAGTCAGAAATTGCTTATAAAGGTTACACAATGTTAAGAAGCTTCTTATGGGAAAGCATTGTTATGATTGCAAATAGTTTTGAAAACGTAATGTTTATTTCTCACGAACAAGAAGTAATTGAGAAAAATAAATTTGGTAGAGAAATTTCAAGATTTCAACCAGTTTTTGAAGATAAACTTAGAGACCAAATGGCTGGTCTAATGGGTGTAATTGCAAGAACAGTAAAATCTATAAGTGAAGATGGAACACCAAGATATGAACTTCATATTGGTAATTCAGATGATGAATTTGGTGGAACAAGATTAGCTGTAAAAGCAACAGCAATTCCATTAACAAAAAAGGACTTTGACGAGAACTTTATTACTTCTTCTAAAAAATTTGACGCAGCTAAAATACTTGCTGGTGAAATGTCAGAAGAAGACGCTCTTGCTACAAAGGACGAGGATAAACCAAGAAGAAAATCTGTAATAGGATAATATAATTTAAGAGGAGGAATTTTATCATGGCAATGGATAGAGATGATTTATCAGAGCTAAACGCTATATTCAAAGATATGGGTGGTGTAGAAAAAGTAGAAGACTACGCAAATAACTTTGAAAATTTACCAGACGGAAACTATGTTGGAGAAATTGAAAAATTTGAGACAAAAAATTCAAAGAGTTCAGGTAAACCAATGGCAGTTATAACAATCGCAGTAGAAGATGGTAAAAAAGAGTTCAAATACTTAATGCTTGCAGGAGAAGATTTAAAATCAACTCAAACAGCAGTTGCTAGAGCAGTAACACAATTAAAGAAATTAGGTGTTGAGGGAGTTGAATTAGGAGACTTCTTAGACAACGCTGAAAAATTAGTTGGTACTAGAGTAAACATGACTATTAAAACAACAGTTTCAAAAGCAGGAAAAGAATTTAGAAATGTTGATTTGGAACTTGCCTAGTTAAAAATTTGATACCGGTAATTATGCCGGTATCATTTTTTTATTTAACTATAATTCTGTTCACTTTTTGTCGCTATCTGTCCAACTCTTCATCTACTCGTCTTTGAAATTCTCGTTTTTCTTTTGCTCGGTTATATTTTGTTCTTTTTAATTCTCTTTCGTCTATATGAAACTCCATTGTTTTTACTTCAAATGGTAATTCTAATTTATCTACAAATACTATTTGACACTCTTGATATTGTCTTTTGTATTCTTGGAACATTTCGTTCATAATTGCTTGGTCTCGAGGACTTTGTTTATGAAACCAGGCGTGATTTTCAGCAGATAATAATGCACCATTTTCTACTGTCGCTCTTCCTCCGTCTTTTTTCATTCTAATATGATGGTAGGTTAATTGCCTCATTCTCTTCATTTGACCTTTACTTTTATACCTTTTTGGTTCAGTATCTTTTCTTAATTTTAATTTTTCAATGAAGCATTCTGTTCCATAACGTCTAATAAGTTCTTCCTTTGCTTTTTTATTATTACTCATAACTACCCCCAATCTGTTCACTTTTTATTATTTTTATATAATTTTTAATAAAAATTTTACTTAGTTTACCATAATTGGTGAAATTACCTCTAAAAAATAGCCCAAATATGGCAAATCGCCGTATAAGCCTCTACAATGCTCATACAGCGATTTTATGTCTTAGACGACAAGTTATATGTTTTTAATATTTAAGCGTCTCTAAACTGATTTTGAGAGGTCGTTTTTGTTATAAATCTTAGTTTTTTCATCATTTTCCGCTATTTCTGATTTTCGTCTCTGAATTTCTCGATTTAGATACCAAGACGCTTTTTCTAAATCTTCAATAGTAGAATTTTTGTATTCTGACCTACACAAATATTTTATAACACAGCCTAATGAAAAATTTAATTTCCAGTCCTCAATAACATCTATTGCTTCTATCTTTCCATTATTATAATGTTGAGGATGATTTACTTGTTCACTCATCTAACATTCACACTCCCCTTAATAACTTTTTCCTAATATAGCTTGAATATCTATTTGAGTATTTAGCGTAGTTGTCTTTATAGTATAAATTGGGTTATTACTTTCGTCTCTTTTGAAGCCAGAGCACACCCCCATAGTACCATCTTCATCAAATATGATTGCACCTAAGTCTAATTGACCAGAAAACATAGTAATTGAATTCCATTCACCAGTAGTATCAAAATCCAATGTTTGACCAATTACTCTAGGTAAAGTTTCAGTTGTTATTCCGATATTATTAGCCATTATTTATACCTCCTGTTCCTCAGACGGTCCAGTATCTTTTGTAGTTAATCTCATGATGTTTGCTTGGTTATTTGTGATACTTATGACTACATAAATATGTCCTGAAACATCTGTAATAATAAATCCTGTTCCTATTTCACCAGAAATAATTTCTATATCTCCTACTGATATTTTATCATTATCATATAAGTCAGTCAATGTATAACCAATACTATTTCTTTCATTTATATTACTATAAATAGGAGTTAGACTTACAGAGCCCTTAGGCATAGTTACTATTATATTTGGATTGTATTTATTATCTACGCAGTCTGTATCGCCATCCCAATATCTGAATATTTTACCCTCGACTTCTTCTGCTGATATTTGTATTTTTTCTCCTTCTAAGTAATAACCATGTTCAACTCCACTGACAGAAAGTAAATAACTTATATCATATAAAGCTGTTATTTCAATATCCCTGTCTGGCATTCTTACAGCTTGTTCTTCTGGTTTGAATACGTCGAATGCCCTACCGTCCATAAGTTCTAAATAAGCTATGTCGTCACCAGACCATCTTGTGAATTTATAATGATTTAAGTCTGTGTCTTGTAAATTGAAATATACTTGTACTGGTTGACCCGGATGATACGACCCTGTTCCTGGTAATGTACTGGTTGAATTTCCATCTTTTATTACGAAATTTTTAGTAGCTGTCTGTCTCCATTCAACTGATAATGTAATTCTAAAATCTCGTACTTGTAAAGTAGTTT
>ERZ1643249.4960-NODE-4960-length-10880-cov-6.460600_pt1 | contig 10880 bp, 10 predicted proteins | sample MGYA00579263_ERZ1643249 | MGnify/ENA primary metagenome ERZ1643249 (study PRJEB29033, sample SAMEA4952264) | chicken gut metagenome | biome: Broiler Chicken; feature: Gastrointestinal Tract; material: Caecum | place: Ireland | collected 2018 | study: Broiler...
TGGGCTGCGGCGTCTGCGCGGACGTCTGCCCCGGCATGAAGGGCAACAAGGCGCTCGTCATGACGCCTTTCGCGGAGCTGGAAGTCGTGGAGGCAAAGAATTGGGACTACGCGGTCGAGCTTCCCGAAGTCGATCTGAGCGAAGTCAAGATGGCGGACGTGAAGAAATCGCAGTTCACGCCTTCCCTCTTCGAGTTCTCCGGCGCATGCGCAGGCTGCGGCGAGACGCCCTATGTGAAGGTTGTCACCCAGCTCTTCGGCGACAGAATGATCATCGCCAACGCGACGGGCTGCTCCTCCATCTACGGCGGTTCCTCCCCTACCTGCCCCTACACGGTGAACAAGCAGGGTCACGGTCCCGCATGGGCGAACTCCCTCTTCGAGGATAACGCAGAGTTCGGCTACGGCATGAATCTTGCGTACAAGGCAAGAAGAGCGACGCTCAAAGACAAGGTCGCAAAACTTGCGGAAGTCTGGAAAGACTACGCGGACGGCAAGGCTGCCTGCGAGGCCTGGATCGCGGATATGGACGACGCCGAAGGCAGCAAAAAGGCGGCTGCGGCGCTCGTTGCGGCGCTTGAAAAGCACACAGACTGCCCTACCTGCGGCGCGCTCGTCAAGGAGATCCTTGCAGGCAAAGACTGCCTCGTCAAGAAGTCCTTCTGGATCATCGGCGGCGACGGCTGGGCGTACGACATCGGCTACGGCGGACTCGACCACGTGCTCGCTTCGGGCGAAGACGTGAACGTACTCGTTCTCGATACCGAGGTTTACTCCAACACGGGCGGTCAGGCTTCCAAGTCCACCCCTATCGGCGCGGTTGCGAAGTTCGCGTCCTCCGGTAAGCGCGTGAAGAAGAAGGATCTCGGCATGATCGCCGCAAGCTACGGCTATGTGTACGTTGCACAGTGCGCGATGGGTTCGGACAAGAACCAGCTCATCAAGGCGTTGAAGGAAGCCGAGGCTTACCACGGACCTTCCCTCATCATCTGCTACGCGCCCTGCATCAACCACGGCATCAACATGAGCAAGTCTCAGTCCGAGGAAAAGGCGGCAGTCGACTGCGGATATTGGCAGCTCTACCGTTACAACCCCGAACTTGCGGAAAAGGGCGAGAATCCCTTCACGCTGGACAGCAAAGATCCCACGGGCGACTATCAGGCGTTCATCCTCGGCGAAACGCGCTACGCGTCCCTCAAAAAGACGCAGCCCGCCGTTGCGGAAGAGCTGTTCAAGAAGACGGAGGAATCCTCGAAAGAGCGTCTTGCAGGCTATAAGAAAATGGCTGGCAGAGAATAATCCCGCATAGCCAAAAATAAACAGCAATCCCCCTCGGAATCCCGAGGGGGATAGTTTTTAACGAAAAGACGGCTCTTTGTGAGCCGCCTTTATGCAAGCCGCATTATGCCCCTCGGCGGGACAGAGTATTGCGCATTTCTTCCGCCTCGGCGCGGGTGGGAATGGAGACCTGCGCGCCCCGCCGCGTGACGGTGATCCCCGAACAGAGCGACGCAAAACGCGCCGCCTCCGCGACGGAAGCACCCTCCGCAAGTTTTACTGCGAGCGCGCCGCAGTAGGTATCGCCCGCGGCGGTCGTGTCCACCGCTTTGCCCGCGTCTACAATTTCTATCTTCGCCGCACCTGTCTTGCCGTAGCAGAACGAGCCGTCCTTCCCGAGCGTTGCGAGCACCGCGCCCGCGCCCATGTTCAGCAGTTCCGCGCAGCCCTCTTCTATCCCCTCTTTGCCGCTCAGAATCCGAAGTTCCGTCTCGTTGGGCGTGATGAGATCGGCGTACTTCACGCACACGCGCGCCGCTTCTTTTGCGGGCGCGGGATTGAACAGCGTAAAAAGCCCCTTTTCTTTGGCGAGCGCGAGCGCAGCTTCCACGACGGGCAGCGGAATTTCCAGCTGCGTCATGAAAATATCGCCTGCCTGCGCATCGGAGAGCAGCGCTTCCGCATCCGAAACCGTTACTTCCCCGTTCGCGCCCTCGTCCAGAATAATGCGGTTGTCGCCGTCCACCACCGTGATCACCGCAACGCCCGTATTGCGCGCCGTGCGACGCACGCAGGAGACGTCCGCGCCGACCCCTTGCAGGCTTTTCAGGAGCATATCGCCGAACGGATCGTTCCCGACGCACCCCGCCATACGGACGCGCCCGCCGAGATTGGCGCAGGCATACGCCTGATTTGCACCCTTCCCGCCTGCGGTGAGCATAAAATCGCTCCCTTTGAGCGTTTCCCCCGCCTGCGGGAGATAGGGCGCGCGGATCGTGAGATCGGCGTTCAGACTTCCGAGCAAAAATATCTTTTTCATATCCCTATTATACCACCCCCTCCCCTCGCTGTAAAGGGGGAAAATAAAAAAAGGCGCGCCCGTTCAGCCGAGGAACGGGCGCGCTTTCTCTTTGGTAAAAAATTATTCGATGCCTTCGTTGAGTTTTGCAAGGAGCTTATCGAGATCCTCGCCATGCACCGCGACCGCCTCCGCGATCGTTTCGCCGTGCGCCATTGCGCAGCCGATGCAATGCATCCCCGTCGAGAGCAGAATCTCCGCCGCGTTGGGGTTGATCTGAATGCACTCCGCAATCAAGGTATCTGCCGTGATCTTTGCCATGACCGTATCCTCCGTTGTTTTTTCTTTTATAGTATAGCACGAAAGCGCGGAATTGACAAGGATTTTGCGCCCATTTCCTCGATCACAGCGCGATGAGCCAATAAATCAGCCCCACCGCCGCGCCTGCGCTCACGCCGAACACGATGATCGGACCGGCGACGTTGAACATTTTTGCCGCCATGCCGTAGACGTAGCCTTCCGTCTTGAACTCGACGGCGGGCGAGGCGACGGAGTTCGCGAACCCCGTGATCGGCACAATGCTCCCCGCGCCCGCGTTCTTTCCGATGCGGTCGTACACGCCGAGCCCCGTTAAAAGCACGCCGAGGAAGATGAGAATGACGGAGACCGTTCCCGCGAGCACGTCTCCCGTCAGCCCCGCAAATTCGAGCATGAACCGCAGAAACTGCCCGATGCAGCAGATCAGCCCGCCCACCAGAAAGGCGCGCCCGCACGTTTTGAAGTGCTGCGTGGGCGGATCGAAGGAATTGACATATTTGAGGTAGTTCTTATTGTAATTTTCCCGCGAACGCCCCGTCATGACCTGATCTCCTCCCTGCCCGCTTCGGGGAAACAGGTCTCGCGCTCGTCGCGCGTCTTTTCCAAGGGATTGCGCTTGATCTTTTTCATACCCGTATTTTGGCTTCCGCGCGGCGGAAATATACGCTTGCAGGACATGATTTTGCGCCGTTCCGCACATATTGACGCGGGAGGCAGATATGAGTATTTTCGGTTTATGCGCAATGCTCGCCGCCTGTCTGCTGACGGGCGGCACGGCAAACGCTGCGGCGGATAAGAACTTTCCGCCGACAAAGATCATGGAACGCGTCGGCTGCGTGACGGGCGAGGGCGTTCAGGTCGTCGCCCTTTACGGCACATATGAAAACAAGGGATTGTACGCACAGAAGATCAACATCGTCGTCACGCAACGGGAGACGGGAGAAGAGATCGCGCGCATTACGCCCGAACAGGACGCGGGATACCTGCCCGCGATCCTGCTCGCCGACTTCACGGGCGACGGCACGGAGGAAATTTACCTCGGCATGGACAGCGGCGGCAGCGGCGGATTCGGGTTCGCCTATATCTACGCGCTCTCGTCGGGCGGTACGGAGACGCTCTTTGACTTTTCCAAAGTCCCCATGCCCTATGCCGCGCAATACGAGGACGGTTACCGCATGAGCGTTTCCGACGACTCCGCCGCCCTGCAATACTCGCTCGACATTTCCGCCCGCGGCGAGGAATACCTCAGCGGACTTTATACGGAGGACGGAACGCTGAAAGCGCCCGTCATGGCGGACGTCTCCGCCGTGAACACGGTGCTGCCCTTCTTCGTGAATACGGACGATCGGTTTCACGTTCTGGTCATGCGGCGCATTACGGGGCTGTATAACGCCGACGCGTTCGGCTATACGCAGGATTTCATGCGCTGGGACGGCACGCAGTTCACGACCTATTTCCGCCTCGTCGGGGTCTACGGCAGCGAAACGACCTGACGACAGCCAAAACAGCGGAACGGCGCAGATATGACGCCGTTCCGCTGTTTTGATTCAACGAATTTAAAGTTTTTCTACGATGATGCCGTCCTCGATGGTGCAGTCGTAGAAGGACGGCTTGTAGCCGATCTTCTTTTCGTATTCGGCAGTGACGCGCGTCTGGAAATCTTCCACGCCGCTCTTCTGCACGATGGAGACGGTGCAGCCGCCGAAGCCCGCGCCCGTCATGCGCGAACCGATACAGGCGGGGTGCGCCTGCGCCGCGGCGGCGAGCGTATCCAATTCGATGCCCGTCACCTCATACAGATCGCGCAGGGACGCATGGGATTCGTTGAGCAGTTCCCCGAGCGCACCGACGTCGCCGCGCTTCATCGCGCTTGCCGCGCGGCGCACTCTGTCGCATTCGCGGACGACGTGGCGGGCGCGGTCCTGTACTTTGCCCTCCCATTCGATCGCCTCCGCAAGGCGTTCAAATACGTCGGGAGTCAGCTCCGCAAGGCAGGAGATGTCCGCCTTCGTTTGGAGCAGTTCGAGCGCGCGCTCCGTCTCGGCGCGGCGTTCGTTATATTTGCTCTCCACAAGATTGTGCGGTTTGTTGCAGTTTGCAATGACAAGCGTATAGTCGCCCAGCAGAATGGGAACGTACTCGCGTTCGAGCGTTTTGCAGTCCAGAAGGATCGCGTGATCTTTCTTGCCGCACGCCGAAGTGTACTGATCCATAATGCCGCAGTTGACGCCCGCGTATTCGCGCTCCGCCTGCTGCGCCGTCAGCGCGATCTTCACGGGATCGAGTTCCTCCCCTGCCAGCACGGAAAACGCCGCGAGCGTGGAGACTTCGATGGCTGCGCTCGACGAAAGCCCGCTTCCGAAGGGTACGGTGCAGTCGAACAGCATATCGCAGCCGACGATCTTATGCCCCGCCTGCTGCCACAGCCACGCGCAGCCTGCGGGATAGTTCGCGTATTTTACGTCCCGATACTCCCCGAGCCGCCCGATGTCGAGCGTGATGCGGGCGGGAATATCCGTCCACGCGAGATTGATCTTATCCGTGCCGTTGGGACGGACGTAAACGGTATTCTTCAAAGAGAGCGCCGCGGGCAGGACTTTGCCGCCGCAGTAGTCGACGTGCTCCCCGATAAGATTGACGCGCCCCGCCGCCGAGACTTTGTACATATACTCTTTTTCGTTAATCATGGATAAACCCTGCCTTTTCGATGAGGAATTGCGCCGTCTCCTTCCGGGTTTTGAATACGGCGGTGTTCAGCAGAATGCGTTCGCATACGCTTGCAAGCTCTTTTTTGACCGCTTCGTGCGCCGTCTCCTTGTTAAACGACGGGCGCATCGCCTTCATTTCGCCGAAGATCATAGAATAATCGGCATATTTTTCGGGCAGTTCGCCGCCCGAAACGAGGAGCGCTTCCAGATCGGCAAGCTCTTCCACCAGCCGCCCGGGGAGAATGAACAGCCCCTGCGCCTCGATGAGTCCGATCGACTCCTTTTTGATGACGTGAAATTCGGGGTGCGCGTGGAATACGCCGTCCGGATAGGTTTCCGACGTGATATTGTTGCGGAGAATGAGATTCATCTCGTACCCGCGCGGCATTTTTACGACGGTCGGGCTGACGGCGCTGTGAACACCCTCTTCGTCCTCGGCAATAATCCCGCGCGCGGCGTCACTGTACGAACACCACGCCTTGCGGATAACCTCGCAAAGGTCGGCGACGCGCTGCGCGTTTTCGCCCGAGATCCGCACCGCCGTGCCGTACCAATCGACGACGCCCGCAGACAGGTCGGGGAAATCGGGGTGCTGTAACGCGATCGAGACGGGCGCGCGGTGCAGCGGGAGCGTTTCGCCGCCGCCTTGGAAATGATCGTGCGCGAGCACGCTTCCGCCGATGCGCGGCAGCGCCGCGTTGCAGCCGATGAAATAGTGCGGGAAGGTATCGACGAACTGCATGAGTTTCAGGAACGTTCCCCTGTCCACGTGCATCGGGGTATGGGTCTCGTTGACCGCGATCCCGTGTTCATGGAAATATCCGTAAGGCGAGAACTGCCAGAACCACCGCTCGCCGCAAAGTTCGAGTGAGACCGTGCGCAGCGTGCGCTTGTTGCGCCCGAAAAAGCCCTCGTTTTCGCGGCAGATGGTGCATTTCGGATACCCGCCCTTCACGCTGTTTCCGCTCGCCGCCTTTTTCGGGTCGCGGAATTCGGGCTTGGCGCAGTTGATGGTGACGATCAGCCCGTTCTCAGCCGTAAAGCGCGGATTGGCGTCGAGTTTTTCTTTTTTGACGTAGTCGGAGCGCACGCTGTACGAATACAGCCATTCCGTCGCCTCCGCAGAGGAGACCGCCATATGCGCGGCGAACGCGTCCTCCACCGCCTCGGGCGAAAGCATGAGCGCGCCCATCACGCTGTCCGTGAGCCGCTCCGCGTTCTCGGCGGAAGGAAGATTTGCCTTCTCGCAGGCGGTTACAAGCTCTTTGAGCAGAACAGAAACGCTCCTGCCGTCGTACGCCTGCCCGCTCCCTTCGTAGCTGTCCAGCCCGACAAGATCGAGCACCGTGTTGCGCGCGTAAGTCTCGTTCCGCTCCGAAAGCCCGAGCTTCGCGCGCGCATATGCGACCAGACGGTCGATTGCATCGCAGACCTCTCTCATGACCTCACCTCCAAGCAATACGTTCCCCGCATTTATGACAAAAAGGCGATAATGCTACCGCCTTCTTGCCAAACTATATTGGGGGAATGAAGAATAGACGTTTTGTAAAGGCGCATCGGCGATAGCGTTTCCCGTGCGTCCGCCCTTGCCGTTTACACCTTAGATTATACGCGGCGCAGTCCTTTATTTCAAGCAACGTCTTGTCCGATGATAGACATTTATTGATATTTATTGACATAATTCGCTTGACATCTGAATCAGTTCAGGCTATGATAAAATAAAGGAGGCGGAATATGCTTGCAAAGAGAGAGATCTGGAAATATCCCGAGGAAGCGCACGTCTGGGTCGGAAAATACCGCAACTCGCACAACCTGCTGCACTGGCACTACGACTGTGAGTTTATATATGTGGAGCGCGGCTCGATCGACGTGTTCTGCGAGAAGAAAACGCACACGCTCCGCGAGGGAGAATCGATGCTGACCGACAGCGGGCAGATCCACTTCCAGCGCGCGCGGGAGCCCGATACCGTGCTCATCGTGATCATATTCGACTACAACGTGATCCGCCCATTTCTGGACAAATATCAGCTTGCCGAGCCGAAACTTGCACATCATTATCCCATTCCCGATTATTACGCGCGGCTGAAAAGCATTCTCTCCGCGCGCAGACCTTTCTACGGCGAAGAGGCAAACTGCGTCGTCCGCGAAATGATGATCGAAGTGTTCCGCGGCGAACAGCTCGTACGCCGCACCGAGAATAACCGCACGGAAGAGACGTTCAAACGGCTGCTCGAAGAGCTGCAATCGCGGTTTGCCGAATACACCTTTCAGGACGCCGCGCACTTTATGGGCATGAGCGAGGCGTATTTTTCCCGCTACTTCAAGGCGATGACAGGAACGACCTTCTCGCAGTACCTCAACTATCTCCGCACAGACTGCGCGGTGCGGCTTCTGCAATCCGATCACAGCATGACGATGACGGAGATCTGCGACCGCTGCGGGTTTGCGACCATCCGCAACTTCAACCGCATCTTCAAGGAGCTGACGGGGTTCTCCCCCTCCCACCTCCCCGACGACTATATCCTCGAAGACAAATTCTCTCTCCGCAGCGAAAAGGCCTTCAATCCCACGCTGTACGACTGCGAACTCATTGAAAGCTGCGAATAAAAAGAGAAAAACCGCGTACAATCAAATTTGTAAGCCCCTGCCGATCCGACGACGCCCCGTCGGATCTTTTTTGATCTGTAAAATATCACCGGATTTTCACCTCGCTTTCTCTGCAACGCGTTTAAAATGCGCGTATAATGATTATGAATAGTTATCATTTGATAAGTTTTTTTTGAAAGGAGGTCATATGACGGAACGGGAGAGTGCGGAACGCGCCGCATCGATGATCTTACGGGCGAGGGACTGCGTCCGAAGATACAAGAACCATACAAGAGAGCACGGCAAAACGTTCATGATCCTCGGCGGACTCCGCGAATACGAGTCGCGCACGGGGCACCCCGTCACGATCACGGAGATCGCGCGCCACAGCGGGCTGGCAGTGCCGAACGTGGGCAGGCTCTTGAAGCCGTTGGAGGAGGCGGGACTTCTGCGCCGCGAAAAACAGGGCAGAACGGTACACGTTGCCATTACGCCGCAGGGCGACGCCCTGCTCGCCGAACAAAGGGAGGATTTTCTGCGCGACGTGACTGCCTCCCTGAGCGCGCTTGACGGGCGCGAACGGGATATTTTCCTTGCCTGCGGAGAGAAACTCCTTGCAAGGCTGGAAGAACATCTGCAAAATCAATCTGCGGGAGACATCGGATGCTGAGGCTTTATAAAAATCTGAAAATACAGGATTGGGCGATCGTGGTTCTGATCGTCGGGATCACCGTCGCGCAGGTCTGGTTCACCATGGAACTGACGGATAAGATCGCCGATATCGTACTTGCAATACAGCGCGTGAGTACGGGCGCGGCGGGCGCGACAACGGGCGACATCTGGCGGGAAGGCGGACTCATGCTGGCGTTCGCCGTGTGCAGCGCGCTCTGTCAGGTCGCGACGGGCATCGCCGCGTCGCGCGTTGCGAGCAGGCTCTCCGCAACGCTCAGGAGCAAGGTTTACGCAAAGGTCGAGAGCTTCTCGATCGCCGAAGTCAACGCCTTCTCCACCTCGTCGCTCATCACGCGGACGACAAACGATATACAGCAGATACACATGGCGAACATTCTCATCCTGAGAATGCTCATCTACGCCCCCATCATGGCGGTCTGGGCGATCTGCAAGATCAACGCGTCGAGCTGGCAGCTCACCGCCGCCACCGCCGTCGCCGTCGTCATTCTCATCGCGTGCATCATCGCGATCATGCTCGCCGTCATGCCCAAATTCAGAATTATGCAGAAACTGACCGACCGTCTCAACGGCGTCACGCGCGAAAATCTGACGGGCATCAAGGTCGTGCGCGCATACAACGCGGAAACCTATCAGGAAAGGAAGTTTGAGAAAGCCAACAACAATTTCACGAAAACGCAGCTCTTTACGGGCAGGGTGATGGCGCTGATGAACCCCGTCATGATGCTCGTCATGAACGGGCTGACGCTCGCCATCTATTGGATCGGCGCGTCGCTCATGAACGCGGGCGAGATCGAATATCAGACGATCGTCTCCTTCATGACGCTCGCCTCGCAGGTCATTATGGCGTTTCTGATGCTGCTCATGATGTTTATTCTTCTGCCCCGCGCGGAAGTTGCGGCAAAACGCGTCAACGAAGTGCTGAACAAGCCCCTCTCCATCTGCGACCCCGAAACGGAGAAACCCGCGACGGAAGTCGGCACGGTGGAGTTCCGCGACGTGAGTTTCCGCTATCCCGACGCCGACGCGGACGTGTTCTCGCACATCTCCTTCCGCGCCGAAAAGGGACAGACGATCGCCTTTATCGGCAGCACGGGCAGCGGCAAATCTACCCTCATCAACCTCGTGCCGCGCTTCTACGACGCGACCGAAGGCGAGGTGCTCGTGGACGGCGTCAACGTGCGCGACATGAAGCAGCGCACGCTGCGCGACAAGATCGGATACGTTCCGCAAAAGGGCGTGCTCTTTACGGGGACGGTCGCCGACAATATCGCCTTCGGCGGCAAAGCCGACCGCGAAGCCGTGGAAAACGCTGCGAAGATCGCCGAGGCGGACGGCTTTATCCGCGAGATGGAGCACGGCTACGACAGCCCCATCGCGCAGGGCGGCAAGAATGTTTCGGGCGGACAGAAACAGCGGCTCTCCATTGCGCGCGCCGTGGCGCAGAACCCCGAGATCATGATCTTTGACGACAGTTTCTCCGCGCTCGACTACAAAACGGATAAACAGGTGCGCGAAAACCTGAAAGAAAATTTGCAGGGCGTGACGAACCTCATCGTCGCCCAGCGCATCGGCACCATCATGGACGCCGATAAGATCATCGTGCTCGACCAGGGAAAGGCGGTCGGCGCGGGCACGCACCGCGAACTGCTTGAAACCTGCCCCGTATACAGGGAGATCGCCCTTTCGCAGCTCTCCAAGGAGGAACTCGGCTTATGAGACCCGCTATGAACCGTCAGAGCGTTCCGCTCAAAAAGGGAGAATTCAAAAAGAATATCGGGAAACTCGTCGTATTCATGCGGCCGTACTATATTCCCATTCTCGTTTCGCTCGTCTTTACGATCGGAGCCACCCTCTTATCCATTTTCGCGCCGCAGATCCTCTCCGATCTCGTCGACGTCATTACGGCGAGTTTCGGCGGAGACCCCGTAAACATGACCGAGCTTGAAAAATTCGCGCTCATCCTCGTCGTGTTCTACGCCTGCAACGCGCTCTGCACCTACGTTTCGAGCTTTATCATGACGACCGTCTCGCAGAAGATGAGCCGTTCCCTGCGCACGCAAATCTCCGAAAAAATCAACCGCGTGCCGCTCAGATACTTCGATTCGCACCCCTACGGCGATACCCTCTCCCGCGTGACGAACGACGTCGATACCATCGGCAACTCCATGCAGCAATCCGTCTCCATGGTGGTGCAATCGGCGTGTATGCTCGTCGGCGTGCTCATTGCCATGTTCGTGAGCTGCTGGCAGCTTGCGCTCACGGTGCTCATCATCGTTCCCT
>ERZ1643249.4962-NODE-4962-length-10877-cov-3.991314_pt1 | contig 10877 bp, 9 predicted proteins | sample MGYA00579263_ERZ1643249 | MGnify/ENA primary metagenome ERZ1643249 (study PRJEB29033, sample SAMEA4952264) | chicken gut metagenome | biome: Broiler Chicken; feature: Gastrointestinal Tract; material: Caecum | place: Ireland | collected 2018 | study: Broiler...
CACGGAAAACCCCGTCATCGAGCAGATGGAATTCGATATGGCAGACATGGGATGCGCCCTGTGCATCGTGGATGTGGGCGGCAACCATGCGGACCTTACCCACGAATACGCCGCCATTCCCGCCGAGATGAAGCAGGTTGCCTCCTTCTTCGGGAAGGAATTCCTCCGCGGCGTCACCTGCCGGGAGCTTTTGGAAAACGCCCCCGCCATCCGGGAAAAATTCGGCGACCGGGCCTTCCTGCGGGCTTTCCACTTTGTGAATGAAAATGAGCGCGTGGGCAAAATCGTGGACGCGGTCCGCGCCAGGGACTACGGCGCCTTCAAAAAGCTCATCATCGAATCGGGCAATTCCTCCTTCCGTTATCTCCAGAACGTCTACGCCAGCTCCGCTCCGGAGGAACAGGGCATGAGCGTGGCGCTGGCCATCGCCGAGCAGGTGCTGGACGGCTGCGGGGCCTGGCGGGTCCACGGCGGCGGCTTCGGCGGCACCACCCAGAACTTTGTCCCCTTTGACAAGGTGGAGGAATCCCGCCGGGAAATCGAGTCGGTCTTTGGGGAAGGCAGCTGCCACATCCTCTCCATCCGTTCCATTGGCGGCACGCAAGTGCTGTAACCCCAAGAAAGGAGAATTGACATGGCTGAACTGCGCTATAACCCCATTACCAAAGACTGGGTCATGGTGGCCTCCCACCGGCAGGCCCGCCCCCAGATGCCCAAGGACTGGTGCCCCTTCTGCCCCGGTTCCGGCAAAGTGCCGGAGGAGGGCTTTGACGTCCTCCGCTATCCCAACGACTTCCCCGCCCTGCGCCAGGATCCGCCGGAACCGGACGATGTGGCGGGCGGCCTTTTTGAAACCCGGCCCGCCTACGGCAAATGCGAAGTGATCCTGTATTCCGACCAGCACACCGCCTTCCTCAAGGATTTGGACGACGGCCATGTCCACAAGCTGGCCCATCTCTGGCGGGAATGCTTTGACGATATGAAGTCGGACGAAAACATCCGGTACGTTTTCATCTTTGAAAACCGAGGCGACGTGGTGGGGGTCACCATGCCCCATCCCCACGGCCAGGCCTACGGCTATTCCTTCCTGCCGAAAAAAATCCAGGAGGAACTGGAGGGCGCCGGGGAATACTATAAAAAAGAGGGAAAATGCCTGTTCTGCGATCTGCTCTCTCAGGAAATCGCAGACGGCCGCCGGATTATTTTCCGGAATGAGCATTTTACCGTGTACGTCCCCTTCTTCTCCCCCATTACCTACGGCGTCCACGTCACCGCCAACCGCCATGTGCCCGACCTGGGCCGGATGACGGAGGAGGAATTAAACGCCCTGGGCGAAACCATCAGAGACTGCGCCGGGATGTACGATTCCCTGTTTGACATGCCCTTTCCCTACATGATGTGCATGCACAACGCCCCGGTCAACAGCGGCGAGCATCCGGAATACCACTTCCATGTGGAATTCTTCCCGCCCATGCGGGCCGCCGACAAGCAGCAGTTTTTCGCTTCCTCGGAAACCGGCGTGGGAGCCTGGTGCAATCCCACCTGCCCCGAGCAGAAAGCGGAAGAGCTGCGGCAGGCTTACCGGAAATTTAAAGAAAGCAAATAAATCGAAAAACTCTTTTGAACGTAAAACGCACAAAAGAGGGAAAGGAAAGTTTTCGCCCGCCTTTTTCAAAAGGCGGTGGGTGGTCCATTCCGTGAATAAATTCACGGTAGGCAAGGCCCTCGGTCGCTTTCCTCAGAAAGCGAAGTCTTACTCTTCGCGCCCGGGGCGCGAACTCTTAAACAAAAAGCGGAGCCATGAACTCATGGTTCATGGCGTGCAGGCTCGCCGCGGATGTCCGTCGTCAAGCGAACTTGACGACACGATTCTGATTTTGCTAAGCAAAATCCAATTTTAGAATCCCCTAATATTTCTCTGCGCTTTATTTGCGTCAATAATTTATGCGCATTGTACGTCAAGTGAAGTTTTTTCGACAGCCCAAGGACACCCGCCCGGTGTCCTTTTCTCCATTTGTATCACGGAAAGGAAATCCTTATGACAACGGAAACCCGCATCACTGTCCGCTACGCGGAAACCGACCAAATGGGCATCACCCACCATTCGGTCTACCCCATCTGGTTCGAAGCCGCCCGCACCGACTGGATCAAACAGCTGGGCCTCACCTACTCCCAGCTGGAAAAAATGGGGGTCATGACGCCCCTTTCCCAGCTGGAATGCCGTTACACCGGCGTTTCCCGCTATGAGGACCAGCTGACTGTCCGCTGCTTTGTCACGGAGCTGTCCGCCGCCCGCATCCGGTTCGGCTATGAGGTCCTGCGCCAGGGGGAGGAAAAACCCATCTGCACCGGCTCCACCCTCCATGGCTGGGTGGATTCCCAGACCTTCCGCCCCGTCAACATGAAAAAGCGCTTTCCGGAGCTGTACGTCCAGATTGAAACCCAGCTGGAACTTAAACAGAAGCCGTAAAATTCAGCGGATTGTAAAAAAATTTTGAACCCTCTTGACTTGGAGCGCACTCCATGGAGTATGCTTGAAGCAATGGAGCGGAACCGCATGGTCCTGCCCCGCACATAAAACGGCGGAAACGCTGACAGGAATTTTGAAGGAGGTTTTATCCTATGAGAAAGAATTTTGGAAGCAAACCGTGGCTTTACCCCCAGCCGGTGCTGATTATCGGCACCTACAATGAGGACGGAACCGCCGACGCCATGAACGCCGCCTGGGGCGGGATGTATGATTCCGACAAGGTGATGCTCTGCTTAAGCGCCGGGCACAAAACCACCGCCAACATCAAAAACCGGAAGGCCTTTACCGTCAGCTTTGCCGACGCCGCCCATGTGGTCCCCTCCGACTATGTCGGCATTGTGTCCGCCAACAAGGATCCGGAAAAGATGCAAAAATCCGGGTTCCACACCACCAAAAGCGAACTGGTGGACGCGCCCCTGATTGACGAACTGCCGGTGTCCATGGAATGCACCCTGTTAAAAATCACCGAGGACGGCAACATTATCGGCCAGATTGTCAATGTCAGCGCCGACGAAAGCGTCCTGGACGGGGACGGCAATATCGACCTTTCCAAATTCCGGCCCATTTCCTTTGATCCGGTCCACAGCGGCTACCATGTGCTGGGCGAAAAGGTCGGCAACGCCTTCCGTGACGGCGCGGCCTTAAAATAAGGCGAAAACTCCATGGAAAAAGTGACAGCCGGCCGGGACGCCATGAGCAGCTGAACGGCTCGTGCTGTTGAAGGAAGAACAAGTTCTGAAAAACCCGGCTCAGCGTGAAGCTGAGCCGGGCTTTCTCTTATAGCCAATATTCAAAGCCTTCTGCCCCTATTCGGGGCAGACTCTTTTTCCTCAGAAGTTCCCGCCGTTCCAGCCCCAGTGGCTGTACTCGGAATACTTGATATAAATGCGGTCCGAAGCCAGGCCCTGCACAACTTCCGCCAAAATTCCGGTCAGTTTTGCCGTCAGGGCCTCATAGGCTTCCGGCGAAGCCCCGCCGAAAATGGAAACGTCCACCATGGCCATGGGGGCCTGTTCCCCCTTAAACCACATGCGGCAGTTGTCGGAAAATTCCAGCATCAGCCAATTTTCGCTTTTGCCGGGGATGCAGGCGATGGCCTCCCCGAACCGCTTTTTCAGGGCTTCTTCCTGGCTTGCGCTCAAAGTTATATTCAAACTGGTACGAATAAACGGCATTTTCTCTCATCCTTTCTTTAAAAAGCCCAGTTTCCGTCCCGGAAAACAGCGATTTCCCGGCCGTCCTTGGTGTAACCGGTAATGGACAGGTCGGCGGTTCCCAGCATAAAGTCCACATGGGCGGCGGAATCGTTCATGCCCCGGGCCTTCAGCTCCTCCTCCGACTGCTCCAGCCCGCCCTGCATACATTCCGGGAAGCCCTTGCCAATGGCAAAATGGCAGGAGGCGTTCTCGTCAAACAAAGTGTTGTAAAAGAGGATGCCCATTTCCGAAATGGGGGACTTTTTAGGGATCAGGGCCACTTCCCCCAAATGGCGGGCGCCTTCGTCCGTCTCGATCAGGGCTTTTAGGGTATCATACCCCTTTTCCGCGCCGAAATCCACCACTGCGCCCTTTTCAAATTTCAGCCAGAAATTGTCAATGAGGGTGCCCTGATAATTCAGAGGCAGCGCGCTGTGCACAACGCCCTCCGCCCGATCCCGGTGGGGAGACGCGAAAATCTCCTCGGTGGGCATATTGGGGAAATAGTAGACGCCGTCGGTGGTTTCCGCGCCGCCCCCGGCCCAGCAGTGGTTTTCCGGCATCCCGATGGTAATGTCGGTCCCCAGGCTGTTGTGGTAATGGAGCCGGTCCAGCTGAAGGCCGTTCAAGTATTCAATCCGTTTCTGGAAGCTCTGATGATGCTCCTCCCAGGCGGCCGCCGGGTCAGGCGTATCCACCCGGACAGCCTTGAAAATGGCCTCCCAGAGCTTTTCCACCGCCTCTTCCTCGGAAACCCCGGGGAACACCTTCTTTGCCCAGGCAGGAGAGGGGGCGGCGGCGATGCACCAGCGGTTTTTCCCCATATCCAGCCCGTCGTAAAAGGGCTTGCAGACCTTGTGGACGGCCTTCACCCAAGCGGCGGGCTTTTTGGGGTCCACGCCGGCGAAAGCGTCCGGGTCGGCGGAATCAATGGACAAAAATCCCGCCCCTTCCGCAGCGTATTCGTTATTATAGGCCGCAAACCAGCCGGGGACATTTTCAAACTGGCTCTGAGGAGCGTAATCATATTTCAAACGGCTCAGGGCTTCGTCGCTCCACCGGACAACCACTTCCTTGGCCCCGGCCCGATAACCGCTTTCAGCGGCCAGCCGCACTAAAGGCGCGGCGGAAATAGGGGCGTTGATGCAAAGAATCTGCCCTTTTTGCAGATTGATGCCGGAACGGACCATCAGGTCCGCGTATTTTTTCAGCATGGCGTTAAAATCCATGGGGAACACTCCTTTCTGTTTTCTTGATTATAACACGCTAAATTCTTTTCCGCAAGAGGGCTTAAAGGGTCTTTGCAAATTCCAGCCGCTCCTCAATCCAGCCGTTTGTCAAAAAATCCTCCGCCTTTGCCAGAACGTCCCGGCTGGTGATATCCGCTAAGAATTCCCCCAGGTAAAAGAAGTACATGTGGAAACAGACAAAGGCCAGCCGTTCCGGCCGAAGCCGGTAGGGAATCCCGTTTTCCTCCAGGGTCTTGTCAAACAGCTCCCTGGCCCAATCCCGGCAGCACATGACCCAGGCGTCCCGGTCCGGCGGGGCATACATGACCTCGTCCCAGTCCAGGATGTAACTTTTGTCGTCCCCCACAAAAAAATTCCCGCCTGCGTCCCCATGGGTGATGACGAAACCGCCGGTATCCTTCCGGCAGGCGTTTGCGTACCGGGACAGTTCCCGGGCGCAGCATTCTATTTTCTCCCTCTGCCGTTCCAGCATGGCAAGGAACGCCCGTTCCGTTTCTCCATTGGGGGCTTCTTCCATCCGCCGCCATCCCCGGTAAAACGTCTGAGCCGCCCCGTCGGAAAATTCCATGGTAGGAATGGGAAGTCCCGGCTTGGTGAGACGGTAGATTTGGCAGAGCATCTGATATTCCGTGGGCTTCGTGCCGTCTGTTTCCAGGTTTTCCCCTTCCACCCACCGGAACACCCCCATGACGGCGGACCCGAAATCCGAGGAAAGCTCTCCGTAAACGGTTTTCACCACCTGCCCGGCAAAATCAATCCCGCACCGGCAGAAATAATCTACCGCAGCTAAGCTGTTCCGGAAGATTTCCCGGTGCCGGGGCAGGAAATCCAGCTTCACAAAATAGCATCCTTCCTCCCCCCGGACTTTCCAGGTTTCACCGTAATACCCCCGTTTTGCAGGCGTAATGGACACGGGACGGATGCGGTAATGCTCCTCCAGATGGCAGGTAAGATCCGTTAAATACTGCTCCGCCATTCCATCACGCTCCTTATTGCGGCTGATACGCGCGGACAGAAATACCGGACGCTTCCGCGCCGTACACGGTAACGGTCTTGGACTGCCCGGGCAGCAGGTCAAAGTAATTGTCGGAACAGCGGAAATCCCCCTCCACCCGCACCAAATGCGCGTAGACCGGGCTGCTGACCGTTACGGCGGCGTTCTCCCCTTCCTGGCGGATCTCCACCCGGATCCGGGGATCAGAGGGCAGGCTCCAGTCCTTCAAATCCCCGGCCCGGAGGACGCACGGTTCAAAGACGCCTTCCGGGATGACGGCCAGGCACCCTGCTTTTGCGTCGTAATCCGGCAGCGGCCCCTCATAAACATACTGCCGGGACCGGGCCGGAACCTGAATCTCCAAGGGCTGCATCCGGGCCTCCTTCCCGTCAAAGGACAGGTACCCCATTTGCGCTTTCACGGAAACTGCCTTAGGCGTATCGTTGCAGGCCTGCACCAGCAGCTGCCCATCCACTGCCCGCATGGACAGCTTTAACGGGGAGAACGCCCGCTTGACGCCGTAAAAACCGATTTTCCGGCGGAGGTAGTAGTCTACAATGGTCCAGCCCACTTCCCCCCAGGTATCGTTGTACATCCAGAACAAGGCCCCGCTGCACTGCTCCTTAAAGCGGATGGCTTCCAGAGAATATCCTAAAATCAGCCCATGCACAGCGCCGGCGTAAAGGATGTAATCCTCCAGGGACAAAGCGGCGGCATCCAGGGGGTAATGCTTCCGGATCCCGGCCAGAACCGTATCTTTTTCAAAATTGTTGTTGTGCAGCTTCCAGATCTCAGAATCCCGGTCAATGGGCTGCCCGTCAAAATACTCCCGGATGGTTTCCAGGGAGCAGGGGCCGATATAGCCGTATTCGCTGACAAACTTGGCCCCCAGCCGGTCGTAAACAAACGGGTCGATGCGTTTTTCCATGTCCGGATTCATCATGGCCGCGCCCCAATGGTGCACATCCCCAATCTCCTCCGAGGTGGGCTTTTCACCGCCATAAGGGGAGCTGTTCCAATAGGGGATATCGGGGCAGTTCTGGTGCATCACAGTTTTGGCGATCTGGTTGCTGACCGCCATGCCATACTGCCGGTTCCGTGTGTAGTGAAGCCCCCAGCTATCCTGGGACTCATCCGCGTAAAAAATCTCCTGATCCTCGTTGTTGCCGCAGAACAGGGCGATGCACGGATGGTTCCGCAGCCGTTTGGTCTGATAATCCAATTCCCGGCGGCATTCCTCGGAAAACTCCTCCCGGTGGTCCGGATAGGTGGAGCAGGCAAACATGAAATCCTGCCACAGCAGAATCCCCTTTTGGTCGCAGAGCCGATAAAAGAACTCTCGTTCGTATAATCCGCCGCCCCAGATACGGAATGTATTAAAATTGGCGCAGACGGCTTCCTCCACCAGGCGGGCGTACTTCTCCCGGCTCACCCGGGCGTAAATGCTGTCCGCCGGGATCCAGTCTCCGCCCTTGCAGAAAATCCGGACGCCGTTGACCAGGATGGTAAAAATGCGCTCTATGCCTTTGCCCGTAGGGGAAAGGTCCAGCCGGACGGTCCGGATGCCGATTTGCTGCATGGGGAAGCTGGTTTCCTTCCCTTCACAGACGGCGGTCAGACTCACGTCATACAGGGGCTGTTCCCCATAGCCGTTAGGCCACCAAAGCTTGGCGTCCGGGATTTCCAAGGTCCCTTCCAGGTAATTGTAGCCGCCGGTCAGCAGTTCCCGCTTCCATTCCAGCTGCCCGCAGAGCCGCCCCCGGTATTTCACCGTCAGCCGTGCATCGCAGTCCCGGGTGGCAAACAGGGAAAGGTTTTCAATATTGACCATGACGGATAACAGGGCGCTGCCGTCCGGCCGGATTTCCGCCGTGGACACCCGCAGCTCCCGAATGGCGATCTTCTCATAAATATTCAAGGAAACCTCCCCTACAATGCCGCAGGTCACTACCCGGGGGCCCCAGTCCCAGCCGATGGTATACTGGGGCCGCCGGACAAAGGCCCGGCGCATATCCCCCCGGTGGGTGTCGCCGCAGCGGTTGTGCAGGGTTTCATGGCAGACCGCGTAGTGCAGGTCCCCTACGTCCTCCTCCGTAACCTCCTCCAGGCCGGTGGTGACCCGGATGGCCAGACAATTCTCCCCTTCCGTTAAATATTCTTTCACATCCTTTTGGAAAGCCCGGTGGACATTAGCCTGGCTGCCAATTAGAATCCCGTTTAAAAACACGTCGCACCGGGTGTCGATGGCCTCCGCCGCCAGCTCCACAGCCTCCGCGTCCAAGTCCTCCCGGGAACAGGAAAAGCTTTTGAAATACCACCATGCCCGCTGCTCAATCCATTCGCTGTCGTAAGCGTAACAAGCCAGAACCGGGTCCCGGATCACGCCGTGTTCCATCAGCGGCATTCGGACGTCGCAGGGAACCTGGCAGGGGTACCAGTTCTGGGCATATTTTACGGCCTCCGCCGGATATTTTACGGAGAACCCTGTGTCGCACAGCTTCCAGCCGCTGTTCAGCGATATTTTTTTCATACAATCCTCCTCACGCTGACCTTCCGGTCTTATTTTCTCCATGATAATGCTTTCCATAATTTTTGTCAATCGCTATCATAAAATATAGCAAATTTTTCTGAAAGATGAATCCTTTTGGGGCCTGTACGGGAAAAGTCAGTAAAAAATATAAAATTTTTGAGATTTCCCTTGCAAATACGAGCAAAACACAGTATAATACATGCAGATTATTTAACCTTCATGTAAACTTTAATGTTGAGGCGATGCAATTGGAATATACCATTAAGGAAATGGCCGCCCTGGCCGGACTTCCGGCCCACGCCCTCCGGTATTATGAAAAAGAAGGGCTGCTGCCCCGGGTGGAACGGGAATCCAACGGGTTCCGGCGGTATACGGAGCAGGACGTCCAATGGCTCCGGCTGGTGTGCGACCTGCGGGACACCGGGATGCCCTTAGCACAAATCAAGGAATTTACCCAGCTGACCCAGATGGGCGGCTCCGGCCTGGACAAACGGTGCGAAATCTTAAAGGCCCACTGCCAGACCGGCCGGGAACAGTTAAAGCAGACAGGCCAAAAGCTGGACCGGCTGGAAGCCCTGCTGGACAAGCTCGCAAAAACCCGCCGGACCCAGGCGGAAAAAGAGGAAATTTCCAGCCGGGAGCTGGAAGAAATCCTGGTCCGCCACGGGGCCGAATATCCGGCCATGCAGCCCCAGGACGCAGTAAAGCTCTTGTATCAAAACGAGTTCGGCGGCGGGCATATTATCACAAACCCCGAAACAAGCCTCCGGTACCTAAAGGAGGAATTTTATCAGATGGAAGGGCAGGAAGGCGGGTCCCCCCGGTGGGAATCCATCGGCAACGGCTTGTGCCGCCTGGAACTGCGGGGGCTGTGGGAAGAAGCTTTGCCCACAGTCAACCGGCTTTTCGCAGCGGGAGCCAGGCAGGTTTCCGGGGATGAGGCTTCCTTCCGGCGGAAAACAGAGCTGCTGCATAAGCTGGCGGACCAGGGCGGGATGCCCTTTTCCGGCGGGAAGCTCTCCGACTACCTGGAGCTTTACTGGAAGGACGGCTGCCACATGGTGAGCCACAGCCCGGAATACCGGGCGGCCCACCGGCCCGCTTACCGGATTATCCCGGAACGGTATCTGGAATGCCTGGGATTATTTCTGGAAATCGATCAGATTATCCGGGAAAAAGGCCGGGCGGTAGCCGCGGTGGACGGCCGGTGCGGCGCGGGCAAAAGCACCTTTGCCGCCATGCTGGAGGAAGTTTACGACGCTGCCGTCATCCACATGGACGACTTTTTCCTGCCCCCTGACCTGCGTACGCCGGAACGCCTGGCGGAACCCGGCGGGAATGTCCACTACGAGCGGTTCGCCGAGGAAGTTTCCGCGAAAATCCCCGGCGGCGGTTTTTCCTACCGGATTTTCGACTGCTCGGAAATGACCTTCCGGGGCAAGCGGGAAATCCCCGTCAAGGCCCTGACGGTGGTGGAAGGCTCTTACAGCCTGCACCCGGCCGCCGGTTTGCCCTGCGATGTAAAAATTTTCCTCACCTGCCCGGAGGAGGTCCAGAAAAAGCGGATTTTCGCCCGCAGCGGGGCCGCCTTGTACCAGCGGTTTCTCCGGGAATGGATTCCCATGGAGGAACGGTATTTTCAATGGGCCGCCGTGCCGGAACAGTGCGGCTGGATCCTGGATTCCGCAGTAAAAACCGGGTGCTTTACACCTGTAAAACAATAAACGGAGGTATTTCTCATGAACACAACCAAAAAACTGGTCCTGTCCGGGCTTTTTGTCGCCCTGGGCGTTATCCTTCCCATCCTCTGCCACGGCATCCCCAACGCCGGCAGCGTCCTTCTGCCCATGCACATCCCGGTGCTGCTGTGCGGGCTTATCTGCGGCTGGCAGTACGGGCTGGCCTGCGGACTGCTGGCCCCCCTGCTTTCCAGCCTGATTACCAGCATGCCCCCTATGGCCATTCTGCCCTCCATGCTCTGTGAACTGGCGGTTTACGGCCTGCTGGCCGGGCTGTTTTTCCAGTTTGTCCACACCGGCAAGAGCCTGGCCAATGTGTACATCTCCCTGATTGGGGCCATGCTGGGGGGCCGGATTGTGTACGGCGTCATCAACGCCCTGATTTTCCGGGCCGGAGAATATTCCCTGGCTGTCTGGGCTACGGCGTCCTTTGTCACCGCCCTGCCCGGCATTATTATCCAGCTGGCGCTGATCCCCATGGTGGTGCTGGCTTTGCGGAAGGCCAGGCTGGCCCCGGCTTTGAACGCGTAAACGGGGATATTGTGCAATTGGAAGGGCACAATTGCACAATAGAGGGAAATCGAAAGTTTTGGTCAAGCTTTTTTAAAAGCTTGTGGTTTCCAAAGGCAAAGCCTTTG
>ERZ1643249.4966-NODE-4966-length-10873-cov-4.287669_pt1 | contig 10873 bp, 12 predicted proteins | sample MGYA00579263_ERZ1643249 | MGnify/ENA primary metagenome ERZ1643249 (study PRJEB29033, sample SAMEA4952264) | chicken gut metagenome | biome: Broiler Chicken; feature: Gastrointestinal Tract; material: Caecum | place: Ireland | collected 2018 | study: Broiler...
GCCGCTTCCTTTCAGCGAGGGCTGTGTCTTCTGCAGCGCCAAAGACTGCTGCCGCCGGCAGACGGAAGCCCTGCTTTCCGGCGTAAGCCAGGCGGAATGCGGGTTCTTCTGCGCCGGGCTTTTCCATCCCGACCCGCGCCGGGTGGAGGAGGCGTACCGGAACCTGGCGCAGCGGTTCTCCCTTGATGGAGAGGCGCTTTTCTGCCTGGCGGGCGCGCTGGTTTCCCGCTGCGGAGGGCATCCCTTTTACGAACAGCGCCGGGCCCTTGCCGCCCTGCATATGCTGGAAGGGGGAAAGGAACTATGAAAGAACGGCTCCGCGAATTGGATGTCCCCGACGATTCTGGCGAGGAAAAACGGCTTGAGCAAGGCGGTTCTGGGGAAATCAGCGGGGATACCGATGAGCGCCTGCTGTCAAGCTCCCCGGAAAAGTACAAAAGCGCGGATGAGATGACCGAATACGGCCGCGATATCGCCGAGAACACCAAGCAGGACCTGATGGCGCGGCACAGGGAACAGATGGGGGAGGAAAACGTAAAAAGGCTGGAAGCCCACGACACCCGGGGACAGGTGGAGGTGCTGGACTACCAGGAATTCCACGACCGTTTCCCCAACGCCCAGCCGGGCGTCATCGGGCTTTACCACGACGGGAAGGTCTATGCGGTCAACGGCCACCAGGATATGGTCAACCATACCGTAACCCATGAAACGACCCACCTTTGCGCCCATAAAGAAAATACCTTTACCGAAAATCAGGACGGCAGCAAGCAATGCCTTTATGCAAGCGGGCTGCTCCGGGTGGAAACCAATGTGGACCCGGACGGTGTCCGGCATGTCGGCGTTTCCAACCGGGCATTGAACGAAGGGCTGACGGAAATGTACACCATGCGGGAGCTGGCCAGCCGCGGCGACTGGCAGGCGGCCAATGCCTATCAGGCTTACAGCCCGCAGCGCGGCTATTGTTCCCGGCTGGAGGGCATCCTGGACCCGGGGAAGCTGGAGGACGCCTATTACGGAGGCAGGCTGGACGGCCTCAAGGGGAACGTGGAGCGCTTGACCGGCGACCCCGGCGCTTTTGACCGGATCTCTCTGAACCTTTCGGCCCTTGATAACCCCGAACAGGCCGCAGCGGCCCGCGAAGCCCTGGAAAATGACTTTATGGCCATGACGGAAGCCCGGTTTGCCGAGCTGTCAGGCGAGGAGGGCGCTCCCGCCGGCTTTGGAGCATCGGAAATCACAGGCGGGACGGCGGCGGATATCCCATCCGGCGAAACCGGCGGCATCGGCGGAGATTTGGGAGCAGGCGGCGACACAGGAGGCCGGGACGGCGATTCCGGGGATACCGGAGGCGAAACCGGCAATGATGACGATGAATAGGAGGAAAAAAAGATGAGCACGATCGAGGAGAAGATCTTTTTCCGGGTACTGCGCCTCTATGAGGAGAAACGGCAGCCCGGCGACCCTGCGGCCGACAGCGAAATGCGCCACGGCGTCTGCGCCTGGATCAGGCGGGAGGGCGTGGGCCGGAGACTCCTTTCCGCCTCGGAAAAACAGGCGTTATTTACCTATCTTTTGGAAAATGAGATGCGCTTTTTTGTTGATATGGATGCCCGGATGATGTATAATTATTTCTATAAACTAGAAGAAAAAACTGCGCTGAGCGATCTTTCGCGTCAGATCTTTTGTCTGGCCCGGGAAGGCAGGGCAATCCCTCCGGAACAGGCGGGGGAACTAAAGCAGCGCCTTTATGCGGCGGCTGCCGGCCTGCTGGACGACCCGGAATGCAGCGAGTTCGCGCAGCGGGAGGTTTCGGAATCCCTGCTGGACCTGGCGTGGGCCGGGGGGGACCGCAGCGCGGCCAGCATCCGGCTGGGGAGAGAACTTTGAGAAAGGAAGGATCATGATGACAAACAGGCGTTACCGCCGCCCGGTTGAGTATATGGACGCCAAGCTTTATGGGGAATACTGCCGGGCCGTCCGGGAGGGGGACGCTGCGGCCTGCGCGGCAGTGGAGGAAGCCATGGCGATGATGGTGCAGAACCTGCTGGGCAGTTACCTGCAGTACTATGAGGGAACCCTGTACGGCGAAAGCAAGGAGGACATCCAATCGGAGCTTTGGCTCCGGGCGTGGAAGGCCCTGCCCATCAGCTGCCTCGATTACCCCAGCGTCTATCAGCTGGCGTATTGGCTGAGAAGCAAGGTGGGGGGCTATATTTCCGGGCTGAAGCGCCGGGCGGCTTCCCGGCCCGCGCCCGTCAGCCTGGACTCCCAGGAGGACGATTCTTATACGCCGGAAGCATGCGATCCGGACAGGCTTACGAAGATGGAAAAATGGGAGGTCCGGGAACGGTGCGGGGAATCCATGCGCACGCTGCTGAAGGTGCGCAGAAGCCCGGCGGCCATTTTTTCCTACTCCTTCTGCCGGCTTTTTTATTCGTTCCTGCCGAACCAGACCCTCTGCCGGCAGATCAAGGAGCCCCACCCGGAGGAGCGTTCTGTCAGCCGGCGTTTGGAGAGGGAATACCGGGAAATTTCCTTGTTTTTGATGCGTCAGAATTCCTTCGATAATTTTTCGGACCTTCTTTGGTCCATCTGCTGCCAGAATTTGCAGGATGAGGATTTTATACAGATAGACAGGGCGCTGAAACAGCTGAGCGACGGGAAACAGACCGGGGACAGGACCTTCGGCGAATCCGGCGGCAATGTACAGAATATCGACACCTGGAACGCCCGGGTCCAGCAGTCGCTGCTCAAGGCCGATGCCCAGCAGGAAGGGAGTGTTGCGAAATGAAATATGAAGAACAGCGGAAAAACCCGCAGGAATGGAAGGAACAAGAAACGGGCGCTTCTGTGCAGGAAACTGCCGTGATCCCGGAACAATGGGATGGGGAACACCCTTCGATGATGGCTCTTTCCCGCTATCTTTCTGCGGAAGATCCGGCCCCTGAGGAGGTGATGGCCTATACCCGCCACCTTGCCGCCTGTCCGGAATGCCGGCAGCTGGCATGGGCCATGCAGAACCTGGAGCAGGCGGCCGCCCTGTCGGACGGGTATGGCCAGTATGCGGAGGAAGATCTGGAGGACTTCCTGGAGGAAACCAACGCCCGTTCCGGGCTGTCCCAGTTCAGCCCCGACAGGCTCACCCGGGAAACCCTTTCCGGCTGGTCCGCAGGGGAGGTGGTCTTTCGCTTTACCGGCCGGTGGAAGGGGGACCGCTTCACTCTGGGGGAGGAATGCGCGGAAACGCTCCGGCTCTCCAGCCTTTTCCGAGGCGAGTATCTCCGCCTGACAGCCCGTTTCGACGGCGAAGTCCTCTGCGTCGAGATGGAGGGACGGAAAAATGGCTGGCATGACTTCCCCGTCCTCTTCCTCTATCCGGAAGAGAGTACGGAGTTTGCGGCTGAGGCGCTGGAACCGGACTGGGGGCCTGGGGGAAAGGCTTTCTACCGCTTGGAGCTGGAAGGGCTGCGCCGGAAAGATTTTGAGGCTGAGCTGAAGGTCAGCCGGTACGACTTTTGAGCCGGGTGATCCCGGGACAAGAGGGAGGATTTGGCAATGCAAGACGATTTGCTGCGCGTTTACCATATGGTCAATGAAACGGAGGTCCTGGGCCCCGGGAAGCTGTTCGGGCTGTGGACGCAGGGCTGCCCCCGGCGCTGTCCCGGATGCATCGCTCCCGGTTCCCATGCGCTGGACGGCGGGAAACTGATCCAGGCGGACAGATTGGCCGCCCATATCCGATCCCTGCCCGGGATCTCCGGCATCGTGGTCAGCGGCGGGGAGCCGTTTCTCCAATCCGCGCCCCTTGCGCGGCTGCTCCGGCAGCTCCGGGAGGGCCGGGATTTCGGAGTGGCGATCTACACCGGATACTGGCTTTCTGAGCTGCGGAAAATGCAGGACCCGGCGGTCCGGGAAATATTAAACGGCCTTTGCGACCTGCTGATCGACGGGCCATATGTGGAGGAGCTGAACGACGGCATGAGCCTGCGCGGCTCGGCCAACCAGGGCGTGCACTGCCTGACTCCCCGCTGGGAGAAGGAGGCGGCTGAACTGTACGGGAAAGAAGGGCGGCAGGCCGAGGTCTGCGTGGAGGGGGACGACGTCTTTGTGGTAGGCATCCCGCAGAAAGGCGCAAAACAAATGATCACCCGGGCACTGGAGGAACAGAAAGGGCCGGAACACTGTGCTGGAGGCCGGAAAGGAGAAACGTTATGACAGATGACCGTATAGAGAAAGAAGAACGGACCAATCAGCTGGAGCCGGAAGAGCTGAACCCCTGCGCCGTTATATGCATGGCCTTCCGTCCGGAGGAATTGTTCAGCATCCCGGCAGGGACCAAGATTCTGGAAGGCTGCCGCGGGCAGGATTATCAGGAGGCCGGCATCCCGGATGGGGTGGAGATCCTGGCTAACTGGGCCTTTGCGCGGTGCGGGAGGCTGGAATGGGTCCGCCTTCCCCAGACGCTGCGGATTATCGGAGAGCATGCCTTCCGGGAATGTATCTCCCTTGCGGAAATCACCATCCCGGATGGCGTCAAGGAGATCCGCGGAGGGACATTTTCCGGGTGCAGTGCGCTGGGAACAGTGACCCTTCCGCCTGGGCTTCGGGAAATCGGCGCTTACGCTTTCAGCTGCTGCGATTCCCTGCGGGAGATCGTGATCCCGGACGGGGTGCAGACGCTGGGCCGGGGCGCATTTGAGGGCTGCTCCGCCCTTTGCCGTGCAGAGCTCCCCGCGTCCTTCCGCGCGCCCAAGAAGCAGGAGATGCTTGACGCGGCGGGGATCCGCGAAAATATCCGCGTTTATCGCCGGGAAAGTACATAACTATCAATCAGCATGGGACTGACGGCGGCAGTTCTTCAGCGGACCTGGACAGGGTTTCTGAAAAACTGTCTGCAAATCTGATGACGCGAGGTGAGTTTTCATGCCGAAACAGGATGCATGGAAAAACGAGGCCGTTTCTTTGCCGGAAGGGACGGAAACCGGGATGCAGACCGCAGTGGGACTGGACTTTGGGCGCTGCTGTCCCGGCGCGGCGGCGCGGCTGTCCGCAGACCGCCCCTTTCTGCCGCTGTTTGGCGTGGAGGACAGGGAAAATTCCGGAGAACAGGAGGAAAAACCGGCAGGAAAGGGAATTTTTGACGGCGCTGGTTGAAGGAAGCGGGCTTTCCCATGTGCAGATCCGGCAGGAAAGCCTGCCGTTCGGGGAGAAGGGTGTTCTCTTTGTCCCCAAGGGGACAAAAGCGATTACAGATTGGGTATATGCCGGCCGGGATGACACCCAACGGGCGGTGATTCCCGAAGGGGTAATTGCAATCGGAAGGGGCGATTTCTCCTGCTGTACTAATCTGAAAGAAATCTTGCTTCCCGGTACCTTGCGGACCATCGGTCCCGAAGCTTTTTAGCAAGGTACGGGTTCGCTGCCGGTAAACGAAATACGAAAGGAGAATTTTCATGGCAAGCAGCTATTCCTGCCCCGTCTGCGGCTACGACCCCGGCCGGGATGCGGGAAAATATCCATCTCTTGCTCGGATACGGGCGGAAAAAGTTCCCTTCGGCGGCGGGCACGCCCCCGACCCGGAGGAAATTGCCCGGCTGAAGGCCCGGATCGCCCAACTGGAAGCGCTGCTGGAGGAGAAGTACTCCGCTTCCCCGCGCCCGGTCCCGGAGGATCCCCTTTGGACGAACGGAGGAATATCGGGCAGTATCCGGCCCCGAGGCAATGTGAATCTCCCGGCGGAAGTATCCGTCCCGGCCTTCCTGAAGGGGAACCCGGTGACCAAGCTGGCAGTTTCCGCTTTCCGGGGAAAGCCGGTCCGCCGGGTTTTCCTGCCGGAAGGGCTGACCGAAATCGGCGGGGAATGCTTTGCAGACTGCCGGAAATTGGAAGAAGTCTACCTCCCTTCCACCCTGCGGGAAATCCAGTGGAGCGCCTTCAGAGGCTGTGAACGCCTGAATCATTTGGTTCTGCCGGAGGGACTGCTGCGGATCGGCTCAGAATGCTTTTACCGTGCAGGACTTCAGGAAATCTGCATCCCCTCCACCGTGCGGGAAATCGGGGACGGCGCTTTTTCCGACTGCGATGAGCTGAGGGCAGCCCGCCTTCCCCAGGGCCTGGAGAAAACCGGGATCCGGCTTTTTTCCAACTGCGGCGGCCTGGAATCTGTCCAGCTGCCGGACGGCCTTGCGGTGATCGAGGCCTATATGTTTGAAAATTGTGAAATGCTGCGGGAGATCCGGCTGCCCGCTTCGCTGCGCAGCATCGGGGATCACGCCTTTTCCGGGTGCAGCTCGCTGCGGGAGCTGGAACTGCCCAACGGGGTGGAGAAAATCCACCGCGAAGCCTTTGCGGGCTGCCGGGAACTGAGCCGGCTGGTTCTCCCCGCCGCCATGTACGGAAAGCCGCTGCCAAGGCTCCGCCAGACCTACGGGGTAGTGTACCGGACGGAATAGCCGCTGTAAGAATGAGATGGGAGGAACTGCCATGAATCAAAAGACATCCTGCCCGGTCTGCGGATATGACCGCAGCCGGGACGCGGGAAGAGCGCCGTCCCTTGTCCGGCTGGGGCGGGAGAAAATCCCCTTTGGCGGAGGGCATGCTCCGGAACCGGAAAGAACCGCCGAACTGGAGGCCCGTGTGGCTGAACTGGAACAGGAAGCCGCCGCTCTGCGCCGGGAAAAAGAGGAGGCGGCAGGACAACTGGCCCGGGCTTCCCGGCGGATATCTGAATTGGAGCAGCAGAATCTCCGGCTGAGCCAGCAGGGTGCGGCAGTCGCCCATGAGCTTGCTGGGATGGTCCGGCAGCAGTCCGCCTCTCCGAACCGCCGGGAAAAACCGCAGTCGGACGTGGCGCGGCATCTCGCCCAGATTACCCGGCAGCCTGACGCGCCGGACCGCCAGTTGGAAGCCAGCGCCTGGATGTCCGCCCGGTCCGCGGACGGATTGTGGCAGGCCGGAAAAACGCCGGGCAGCATCCGGCCCCAGGAGGGGGCGCGGATCCCCGCCGAGGTTTCCGTCCCGGCGGTGTGGGACGGCCAGCCTGTGACCCGCCTGGAGGATTCCGCCTTCAAAAATACCCGGGTGCGCCGCGTCATCCTACCCGAAGGGCTGCGGGAGATCGGCGCAAACTGCTTTGACGAATGCTGGGAGCTTGCGGAGGTAACCCTTCCTTCCACCCTGCGGGCCATGGGTCCGGGAGCCTTTCGCCGCTGCGGGAAACTGGAGCGAATAAAACTTCCGGACGGGATCGCCGCAGTGGAGGATGAAACCTTTGCTTACTGCACATCCCTGCGGGAGGCGGTCCTGCCCGCAGGACTCACCCAAATGGGGGAAAGCGCCTTTGCGGCCTGCCGGCAGCTGGAACGGATGACGCTTCCCGACGGCATCTCCATCATCCGGCGCGAGGCGTTTCTGGGCTGTTCGCTGCTGCGGGAGCTAAAGCTGCCTGAGCAGCTTCGGTGGGTGGAAAGCAGGGCGTTTTACGGCTGCGGGTCGCTCCGCACGCTGCAATTCCCCCGCTGCTTGGAAGGAATAGCGCAGGACGCTTTCACGTCCTGCCGGAGCCTGACCCGCCTCGTCCTTCCTTTTGGCATGATTATGAAGCGGAAGCTCCCGGCGCTGCCGTCCGGCTGTCAGGTCGAGTTCCGGTCTTAATGATCCGCGGGACAGATGGGAGGAAGTATCGTGGGAAAAATAGAAATCTGCCCGGTCTGCGGATATGACCGCAGCCGGGACATCAAGGGATACCCTGCCTTGGCCAGACTGGGGCCGGAGAGCAGGCTCCTTACCGGGCATGAGGAGAAGTTTGTCCTGAGCCGCGGGGATATGAGCGCGTTGGCGGGACGCCTTGCCAAGCTGCAGTGCCTTAGCCGGACGCTCCGGGAGAAAGAGGAAATCATCCGCCGGCTCCAGGCCCGTGTGGATGAACTGGAACAGCTGTTGGCCAGGGGCGTTCAGCGGCAGCCGGATATGCAGGTTTTTTGGACGGTTGGCGAAGGCGTCTGTTTGCAGGGAGATGTGGGGCTGCCGGAAGGCATGGCAGTGGTGGTCCCGGCGGAAGTGGACGGCCAGCCGGTGACGCGCCTGGCGGATTTTGCCCTTGCCGACGCTTCTGTGGGCCGGGTGGAACTGCCGGAAGGCATGGAAGAGATCGGGCAGGGGGCTTTTTCGGGCTGCGGCAAACTGTCGCTGGTCCAATTCCGCAGGAATCTGCGCAAAATCGGGAAACGGGCCTTTGCCGGCTGCGTTTCCCTGGAGCAGATCGCGCTGCCCAAAAGAGTGACCGTCGTCGAGGCGGAAACCTTCGCCGGATGTACATCGCTCCGGCAGGTCCAGCTCCCGTCCCGGCTCCGGCGGATCGAGCGTGGAGCCTTTGCCGGCTGTACCGCCCTGCGGGAACTGCGGGTCCCTGCCGGTGTGGAACGGATAGACCCGGCGGCGTTTGCGGGCTGCGAAAACCTCGCCCGCCTGAGCCTCCCCGGCAAAATGCGTGGAAAACCGCTGCCCCGGCTGCCGGAAGGCTGCCGGGTGGAATACCGCGGAGTTTGATTTGACGGATCAATGAGGAGGAATGACATATGGCAGATATGAAATGCCCCGTTTGCGGGTACGACTGCAGCCGGAACCCGTTCCGCGCCCCTTCGCTGGCGCGGATTGCAAGGACCAGCACGGTTTTTGACCCTTCCGAAATGGTGGTCCGCCCCAAAGCCGAATGGGACCGGCTCCAAGCAGAGCTTGCCTCCCTCAGGGCGGAGCTGAACAGTCTGCGGCAGGAAAGGAACAGACCGCAAAGCCGTCCTGCGGCGCAGAAAAGCAGCCCTTCCCCCGCGCCACGCCCTTCTTCGCCCGCTCAGTCTTCGGACGAAGACCGCTGGCGACTGAAAAACGGCGCGATTCTGGGCAGGGAAGCAGCCTGGTATCCCGAAGTGGTTACCGTCCCTTCCAAGCTGGGCGGACGTCCGGCCACACGGCTGGGGCCTTTCGCTCTGTACAACCAAAGCAGTATCCGCCGCGTTATTATTGCGGAAGGGATCACTGCCCTGGAAGCGTACAGCTTGGGTGAGAATCCGAAGCTGGAGACTGTTAAACTGCCTTCTACTCTGAAAACCATCGAAAGATACGCCTTCTGGAAGAATCCTCTGCTCCGATCCGTCGACCTGCCCGAGGGCCTGGAACGGATCGACTGCGCTTTCTGGTACTGTAAATCCCTTACCGAGATATCGCTGCCGGACAGCCTGCAAAAACTGGGACAGCAGTGCTTTTGCTACTGTGAAAACCTCCGGACCGTCGCCTTTTCGCGTTACTGGAGGGGGCGGGAAGCGGAGATCCGGGCCGCGGGCATTGATATGGGCAAGGTGCGGTTCCGCCCGTAAAACCGGATATCTTTCCCTTGATACGTTGAAAAATATTGAAACGATTGTTATAATGAAATTAATTACCGTTCTTCCATATAGGAGAGTGGGCTTGCAGGCTGCCTGAAAATTCGGACGGAATTTTTTTGCCCGCCGGGTGACAGAAACTGGGCTGCCGGGACTTTTATCAGGGTGATCAGAGAGGTCGATCATGATAAGGAGAGGATCATATGCTGAATTTTGACGCTGGCCAAAGCCCTTATTACTACTATGTCTGTCCCAGGGACCGGTTTCTGCTTCCGTCTTTGGAGCTTGTGGAGCAGGACGTTTTTCTCTACCGCACCCTGCGGGCACAGGGATATGAGCGTATCGTATTTGCCGTAAAGGACGGCTATCTCCATTTTGAAACCTACGACCGTTTTTCCGAATATGCCTTCCGTTATGCCGGGGATTTTGAGAAATTCCAGGGCGGCAGGGAAGGATTCCTCAAAAAGCATACCCCGTCCGGTTCGCGGAACAGCCAGGAGAAACTGGGAAGGGACCGCATTGCCGCAATGAACGGCGATTATGCGGGGCGGGATTCGGATATCGGTCCGGTCCGCATGAAACAGCCCTTTGTAAATTCGCCGGAAAAATTCGAGCAGGTTTTCCAGAACTTGATCCTGACCTGCCTTCAGTCGGAAAAGGTCCGTATCGCCTTTGTTTTTCCGGAGGAATCCTTCGATTACTTCAGCGCTCCCCGCATCCGCGAGGTGCTGCGCAAGTTCATTTCGGGGGATGGGTACCGGCGCGGCAGCAGTATCGTCATCTTTACGATGCCGCAGGGTTCCCGGCTCGTGGCGGATTATATGCGGCCGGATTCCTTCTATCAGACCGTCTGCCGGTACCTGTTTCAGACCGATGTGAAGGATTACCTGGACAGGAATGAAACAACGGCGCTGCTGGGGCTGCAGGAAACCATGGGTCCCCGGCTTATCCGGGGTTATGGTATCGGCGTAGACGAGGCGGGCTGGCTCTTGGACCGCGCCGTGCTCTTCAACGGGCTGCATATCACGGCGGCAGAACGTCCGGAATATGCCCGAATGCTGATCCGCTTTTTGTGCGACCGCCCCGGCGAGGAAGAACGCCGGAAATTCCGTGAAAAATTCCACGCACTTTTGGACGGCTATCTTTACGACGACCAGGTGCCCCTTTACACCCTGTGCAAAAAATTGCGGCAGGAAATGGACAACAATACTAAAAGAAGATTTGAAGAGGCTCTCCGAGCCGCTATGAAGGTAGAAAAAATGGAACAGAAAAAACTGGTCAGCCAGATGCGGGACGCCAACGGATACCGTGAACTGGAAGAATATTTCAACCGTGTTATTATCCCGATCGCTGAGGCGCAGCGCCGGAAGCCTGCCCCCAAGGACCCTTTGACGCTGGAACGCTTCAGCAAGGAGAGCGCTGTGGAATTCACCGGGGAGCCGATCAACCTGAGCCTGATCATCACCGGCCCCACCGGGGTCGGCAAAACCACCCTC
>ERZ1643249.4967-NODE-4967-length-10867-cov-97.952368_pt1 | contig 10867 bp, 10 predicted proteins | sample MGYA00579263_ERZ1643249 | MGnify/ENA primary metagenome ERZ1643249 (study PRJEB29033, sample SAMEA4952264) | chicken gut metagenome | biome: Broiler Chicken; feature: Gastrointestinal Tract; material: Caecum | place: Ireland | collected 2018 | study: Broiler...
TTCTACCACAGGAGGCCTTCTTTTTTCATTGTCTACTTTTACTGGAGCGGTTCACTCTGTGAGGGCGTTTTATTTACCCCAGGCCCCAAGATACACCAGTAAATCAACTCCCGCTGCGGTTGGCAGCTTATAAAAAACGAAATTTCAGGTGTGTATCCGACCGGCCGCAAACTCTTTATTGTAAGGAGGAGATCACCATGGAATTTTTCAATAGTGCAATCGAAGTCCTGCAGACCCTCGTGGTTGCCCTGGGCGCTGGCCTCGACGTGTGGGGCGGCGTCAACCTGCTGGAAGGGTATGGTAGCGACAACCCCGGCTCGAAAAGCCAGGGCATGAAGCACTTGATGCCGAACTAGTTGTAATAATTTACGAAAGGAAAAGCGTGATCCAGACGGGGCGGCGGGGCGCAAAAGAAAAGGCTGCGGAACAGGTTTTGCCTGGACCGCAGCTTTTTCTTTTTATACAGAGTTTTTTACAGCAGCATCGCGCCGGTGCCGGCCAAAATCAGCGCGAGGCCCATGGCCGCGCGGCGGGTCAGCTTTTCGTGGAGCAGCAGACAGGAAAAAGCGATGGTAATAGCGATGCTCAGCTTGTCGATGGGCACCACCACGCTGGCGGGGCCGTCCTGCAGGGCGCGGTAGTAGCACAGCCAGGACAGGCCGGTGGTGACGCCCGAGAGGACCAGAAAGAGCCAGTTCTTCCGGCTGAGGCGGCGCAGCCCGCGCTGCTGGCCGGTGATAAGCACCATCAGCCAGGCCATCGCCAGCACCACCACCGTGCGGATAGCTGTTCCGAGGTTGGAATCCACACCGCTCACGCCAATCTTGCCGAAGATGGATGTCAGACTGGCGAACACCGCCGACAGCACCGCGTAGAACAGCCACCCGCGGCCCTGCTTCGCGCCACTGGCGGGGGCCTTGCGGTCCAACATCAGCAGGGTACCCGCACCGATGCCCAGCACGCCGGCAGCCTTGGGCGGGGTGATCGGCTCGCCCAGCAAAAGGAAGGCCAGCAGGATGGTCAGCACAGTGCTGGACTTATCGATGGGGGCGACCTTGTTCACGTCCCCGAGCTGCAAGGCCCGGAAGTAGCACAGCCAGGACGCCCCGGTGGCAAGCCCCGACAGCACCAGAAAACAGAGGGTGTAGCCTGAGATGCGGGCCAGCCCCGCCTGGGACCCCGCCACGAACACCATCAGCCAGGAAAAGGACAGTACCACCACCGTGCGCAGGGCGGTGGCCAGGGTCGAATTGACTTTCTCCATCCCGATCTTGGCCAGGATGGCGGTGATCCCCGCGAAAAAGGCGGAGCCGAACGCGCAGAGCAGCCAGAACATAGTTGCTGCCTCCTTTGGACACAGTTTGCATTGGGCCAAGTATAAAACAAAAAAGAGCGCCCTGCAAGTGACGCCTCCGGCTCGCTTCGCCCTTGCATCCCGCCCGGGTTTGTGCTATCCTATCATTACAAAGCGCCGCAGGGTGCCCGGGGCCTTCGAGGCCGGCCGGGAGAATAGGGAAACAGGTGCGAAGCCTGTGCGGGACCGCCGCCGTAAGGAGGGCAGCCCCGGCCAAAGATGTCACTGTGTCCATGACGCGGGAAGGCTGGCCGGGGCGCGGGGTGCTCAGCGCCCCAACCTTTCAAGCCGGAAGACCTGCCCTGCGGTTGATACTGCACGCCGCCCCATGCCTGTCGGGGCGGCGGGAGGGCAGGACCCGCGCCGCGGACGGACCAAACGCCGGTGCGGAAAAGAGGCTCGCAGACACGCTGCGGGTCTTGTGTGCGCACTGTTTTTGGAGGGCGGCCAGCCCCTCGCAGACGCTTTGTCCAACGCCTTTCTCTGTTTTTGGAGGAAGGCGTTTTCTTTTTGCGGTGCGGAGCAGACGGGCGAAAGGAGTTTTTTGTATGAAACACAGACGAATCCTTGCGGGCCTTGCGGCCCTGGTTCTGACGCTGGGTCTTGCCGGCTGCGGCGGGCAGAGCGCAGCGTCCGGCGCTATTACGGGCGCGGCTTCCGACGCGCCGGCTGCCCCGGAGGCGGCGAGTTCGCAGGCGGCGGAGGGAAATTACCCCGTGACCATCGCCAACTACGACTACGCCGGCAATGAGGTGTCCTATACCTATGAAAAGGCCCCCGAACGGGTGGTGGCGGTCTACCAGGGGTCGATCGAGACCATGATCGCCCTGGGGCTTGAGGACCGCGTCGTCGCCTCTTACGGTCTGGACAACGAGGTCAAGGACGAGTGGAAGGAGGGTTTTGCCCGGATGCATTACCAGGAGGATGTGTTCGCGCCCGACAAGGAGACCGTGACCCTTCTGCAGCCCGACCTGATCCTGTCCTGGGGGTCGCTGTTCAGCGAGAAGAACCTGGGCGACGTGTCCGCCTGGCACGAAAAAGGGGCGGCTACCTACATCAACAGCAATACCCGGGCCGGCGGCCATCCCCGCACCCTCGAGAATGAGTACGCCGACATCCTGAACCTCGGCAGCATTTTCAACGTCGAGGATCGCGCCGAAGCTCTGGTGGATGAGATGAAGTCTGCCGTTTCCGATACGCTGGCGTCGGTCGAGGGGCGGCAGCCTGTCCGGGCCGCGGTGGTGGAACCTATCGGGGGCGGCATCACCAACTACGGGGCAAATTCTCTCGCCGGAGACATGGTGGCGCAGCTTGGGGGCGTGCTGGTCCAGCCCGAGGGCAGCGAGATGAGCAAGGAGAACCTCGTCACCGCCGACCCCGACGTCATCTTTGTGGTCTACATGGCCTACTCCGGCGAGGACCCCGAGACGGTCGTTGCCAACCAGCTGGCCGTCATCAATGAGGATCCCGCCCTGGCCAGCCTTTCGGCGGTGCGGGAGGGCAGGGTCTACCCCATCATGCTGGGTGATATCTACGCCGCAGGCCCCCGCACCATCGACGGCATCCGCACCATCGCCGCCGGTATGTACGGCGACGCGGCCGCCTGATGGGCCGGCTGAAAAGCCGGGCGGCCTTTCTGGCGGCGCTGGCGTTCCTGCTGATCGCCCTGCCCCTGTCTCTGGTCGCCGCGGTGACGTTTGGCACCAATTCCCTGCCGGCGGGGCAGGTCTACGCTGTCCTGTACCACGAGTTGGCCCATCTGCTGGCCGGCGTGCCCTTCCCCGAAGGATGGGGGCCGGGGACGGCCCTCCACGACGTGGTCTGGCTCATCCGACTGCCCCGGCTGGTGCTGGCGGTGGCGGTAGGGGTCTGCCTTGCCCTCAGCGGTGTGGCGATGCAGGCCATCGTCCAGAACCCCCTGGCCGACCCCTATGTGCTGGGCATCTCGTCGGGGGCCAGTCTCGGCGCGACTCTGGCCGTCCTGTTGGGGGTGGGCGCGGCCTGGGGCGGCAACTTTGTGGGTGTCATGGCCTTTCTGGGCGCGCTGGGGGCCTCCTTTGCGGTGGTATTCCTGGCCAACCTCGGCGGCCGTGCCAACGCTGTCAAGCTGCTGCTGGCCGGGTCAGCCCTTGCGGCAGTCTGCGGGGCTTTTTCCAACTTCCTGATCTATCGCGCCGACGCCGACCGCGCCGTCAGCCAGGTGGCCCGCTGGACGATGGGCAGCCTCGCCGCCGCGAGCTGGACGGTCAATGGCGTGCTGGCGCTGGTGGCGCTGGCGGGTGCGGCCTTCTTCCTGACCCAGTGCCGCGCCCTCGACCTGATGCTGCTGGGGGACGACACCGCCCTCACCCTCGGTGTGGACCTCCACCGCCGCCGGATGGCCTGCCTCGCCGTCGCCGCCCTGATGACCGGCTTTGCGGTCTGGGCTGCGGGAATCATCGGTTTTGTGGGGCTGGTGGTGCCGCACGCGGTGCGGATGCTGTTCGGCACCAACCACCGGCGTCTGGTGCCGCTGGCGTCGCTGACGGGCGGGCTGTTCCTGCTCTGGGCCGACGTTCTCTGCCGGGTGGTGCTGCCCGGCAACGAACTGCCCATCGGCGTGCTGACCTCGATGCTGGGCGCGCCGGTCTTCCTCTATCTAATGGCGCGCAGCAAATACGGTTTCGGGGGCGGCGCATCATGAAGATCGAAACGCGTGGCCTGACCGCCGCGCCGGGCGGAAAAGAGATTTTGCACGGCATCGATCTTGCCGCCCACGACGGCCAGTTGGTGGGCGTCATCGGCCCCAACGGCAGCGGCAAAAGCACTCTGCTCAGGTGCATCTACCGCACCCTGCGGCCCACCGGCGGCGCGGTGCTGCTGGACGGTCGGGAACTGGAGCGGTACAGCGTCCGCCAGTCAGCCCGGAAAATGGCGGTGGTGGCGCAGCACAACGCCTATGCCTTCGACTTTACGGCGGAGGAGATCGTCCTGATGGGCCGCGCGCCCCACAAGCGCGCTCTGGACCGTGACACCGCGCAGGACCGCCAGATAGCGGCCGGGGCGCTGGAAGCGGTGGGTCTGGCCGGGTTTGCGCACCGCAGCTTCTCGACCCTCTCGGGCGGGGAGCGGCAGCGGGTCATCCTGGCCCGCGCCCTGGCCCAGCAGACCCCCTGCCTGATCCTGGACGAGCCGACCAACCATCTGGACATCCAGCACCAGCTCGGCATGATGGACCTGGTGCGCGCCTCGGGCAAAACGGTGCTGGCCGCCCTGCACGACCTGAATATTGCAGCCGCCTATTGCGACTGGCTCTATGCCTTGCAGGACGGCCGCCTGGTAGGCAGCGGCCGCCCCCGCGACCTGCTGACGCCCGCCTTTATCCGCCAGATTTATCACGTAGAGGCCCGCGTCGCCGAGGTGGACGGGCAGATGGTGGTAGTGTATCGGGCAGGCAGCACCGCAGGGTAAGGCATGGCGCAGCCGGAAGAATCCAAAGAAACCGCGCGGGGGTTTCGTGGCACACGACTTTCGCAGAAAGTCTAGTGTGTTATACCTTTGCGAAGGAGAGGGCGGCGGGATGGGACGGTTTCGGGCTATCCTCTTGGCGCACGAGATGCCTCTGCGGGGAGTATCAACGACAAAGAAAGGCTGGCAGATGGTGCGGTTTGCACTCGTCTGCCAGCCTTTCGCCCTCTGTGGAGCAAAGGTATATCACTCTCGTTTTTCGTCCCGATATTTCGTTGCGTTTGGCGTTATGCTGAAATTTTCAGTCCGTTCTGCTGCACCTCGCCGAAATTGTTTTGCCATCGTAAAAATCCGTTGACATCCTGCGCGAACCCATGATATACTCACCAAACAATTGAATACAGAAAAATAAATCATATAGATATTTTGGCTCGATTCTCAAAGCATTCAGAGCAATCGGAGCAGTTTTAGAACAAATTGAATCGCTACATAAAACGGAACTGGAGGCCTCCCGAGAAGGGAGAGCTTTTCCGGTCTGTTTGTGTAGCGATTTTTTGGTTCCGTAGCCCTGTTTGCACTTTGAGAACCGAACGACCGTCTGCATGGAATACCCGGCCAGGACCTCCTGAAGGAGCGAGCCGGACAACGCCGCCGGAAGGGGGCAGGAAGCTCATGCAGGGAGAGCGGCAGATCTGCCCGGCCGTTACAGCTTTGTAGATGTGGGCTTTTTGCCCACACCTAGATAGCCGTAACGCTTCACCGCAAGAAGGTTACAGGTGCGTAGTGCTGGTCATTTTATCGACCGCCACATAGCCGCAACAAGGCTGCGTTACAGTTATCTGGTTGTCTCCTTTTGGGGAACAAGCAACCACAACTATGTTACAGCAAAACGGTAGTGACCATTCTGTTCATAACCTCATACCTGTAACACGTTACCCAGAAAGGAGGGCTCCCGCCATGACGACCGAACAATGGGAACACGAAAACCAGGACACCTTAAAAGCTATGTATGCAGCAGGCGGCTATGGCGTCCGGCAATTCCGCTGCGGATATTGCCGCAAGCTGCTTTATACCCGGACCCACAACCGAAAATATTGCCGCTATGAGACTTGCGGCCACAAGGCCCTCAACCTCCGCAATAGCATCCGGCGGCGTCGGGCGCGGGGTGAGCTGACCTGCGCCTGCTGTGGCAAACCGTTCGACCCGGTACGGGCTGACGCCAGATTCTGCTCAAACGCCTGCAGGCAAAAGAGCTACCGGCAGCGCGCCGCAGAAACCGCGGCTCAATGAGGCCCCCTCTTGGGACCAGTGATCTTGTATAAGAGAGAACTGGGGCTTTTCGTTATGTATGTATGTACCAAGTCTGTAAGCACGTATATAGCAAATCATCCGAAATACACTATACACGCCATTCTTTATGAAGCTAAAGTAATCTGGGTCAAAGCGGCCCGAATCAACTGATTCCGATCAAGTCCTCATTGAAATCAACGGACAGATTTTATCCGTTGATTGGCCGGGTCAGTGAAAGCAAGACTGAGATACGAGAGAACTTTGCCTTTTTGCTATGAGTTGTTTTTGTATGCTGGCAATCAAGGTGCCACAGAAAAGAATTTTGGTAGCAGCTACCAAAATTCCGGTGTAAATCCATATATGAGAGAACTTGGCCTTTTCGCCATGTACGTCCGTACATAGCAATATAACAGGGGTTCTTATCATATGCCATAGATAGCAATAAAAAACACCCTGCCGTTTGACAGGGCGTTACAAACATTTGAGTCCCGAACATTTATAAGCCGCATATCGGGGAGCGGACAATATTTGTGATCCCGGCCATTTATAAGCCGCTTGTCGGGGAGCGAACACTATTTTGGGAGGGACTCTGCCCTTCTATGATTAGAATACACGTCAACAAGTTTTTTGTCAATAGGCCAAGAGTTGAAAAACAATCGTTGATTCGCTCTTTCACTTTCTTGGCCGTTTTATGTATGCACGTACATAGCGTTTTACCCAAAACGCGCCATATAGAAGATTGTTTACCAGTGTAAAGCGGTCGGTTTTGCTTGAAACCGGCCGCTTTCATTTCCAAAAAAGAAAGGAGCTTTTTGTATGACCGCCTTCAACATGAAAACGCTTCAAATAAGGAGGGCTGCCCTTGACACAACCTCACTACGCCATCATGCGCTTCGCCAAGTACAAAGGCCCCGAAATCACGAATATCGAGGCCCATAACGAGCGCCGGAAAGAAAACTATGCCAGTAACCCCGACATTGACCTCTCCCGCAGCAAGTACAATTTTCACCTTATAGAACCTTCCGGCAGGTATCGTGCCGAGGCTGAGCGCCAGATCAGCACCGCCGGCTGCCGCCCCCGGAAGGACAGCATCCGGGTAGTGGAGGTGCTGTTCACCGCTACACCGGATTTCTTTAAGGGAAAGAATCGTGCCGAGGTCAAAGCGTTCTTTACCGAGGCCCTGCGCTTCTTCGAAAAACAGCAAGCCAAAGAAACAATCCTATCCGCCGTGGTGCATATGGACGAGAAAACGCCCCATATGCACCTTTCTTTTGTCCCATTGACGCCGGACAGCCGCCTGAGTGCCAAGGAGATCGTGGGCAACAAGAAAAAGCTGACCTGGTGGCAGGACAAGTTCTGGGAACACATGGTCCAAAAATACCCCGACCTGGAGCGCGGCGAGAGCGCCAGCCAGACAGGTCGCGACCACATCCCGCCCCGCATCTTCAAGGAGATGACCCGCCTCAACAAGCAGCGCCAAAAGCTGGAGGAGCTGCTTACCGGCATCGGGCCTCTTAATAGCAAGAAGCGGGCCGCTGAAATCTCCAAGCTGCTGGACGGCTATATCCCAGCTGTGGAAAAGATGCAGACTCAGCTTTCCAAGTACGGCGTGACCTTCACCCAGACCAAAGCCGAAAACAAACGTCTCAAAAAGAAAAATGCCGAGCTGGCACAGTCGCTAGAAGCTACCACCAAAACCAGCGTTCTCAAGGAGCTGCGGGATGTACAGCTCAAGCGCGACTACGAGGACGCCCTGGCCCTGCTGGAGCGGATACCGTCCGAGGTTTTGGACGAGTTCCGAAAGCCCAAAACCGCCCACCGCGAAGCGGGCCGGGACTGAGCGGGAGGTGGTGCCTATGGGGAAGAATCAAACGAGTATCACTGTCAAGAGCGTCTTTGCCGGAAGCCTCGACGCCACCGACGTTTTTGTGAGCCTCATCGTGAAAAAATATCACGAGCAGCACGCCGCCAACTGCCTTGCGGGTGGCCCGGATTTCCGGTATACTGAAAGCAAGGTTCCAAGTGACCGAGTACCGTCTGGATCGCGCGGGGAACGGTTATGAAGAACACCATGAACGAACAGATGCGGACGCTTTTGGCCGGGTCTCACCGGGCGGCGGTCTACTGCCGCCTGTCCAAGGACGACGACCTGCAGGGCGAGAGCGCCAGCATCGCCAACCAGCGGGCCATGCTGGAAACCTACTGCGAACAGCAGGGATGGGAGGTCGTGGAAGTTTACCAGGACGACGGCTACACGGGCCTGAACATGGAGCGGCCCGCGTTGCAGCGGATGCTGAAAGCCGTCGAACGCAAACGGGTCAACATCGTTGTAACGAAAGATTTGTCGAGACTGGGCCGCAACTATTTGCAAACTGGCTACCTCATCGAGGACTTCTTCCCGCGTCATGGGGTGCGGTATATCGCCATGAATGACGGCATCGACACCATGCGGGAGAGCAATGACATCGCCCCGTTCAAGAACATCCTCAACGAGATGTACAGCAAGGACATTTCTAAAAAAGTCCATTCATCCTACCTGCTGAAAGCGCAGAAAGGCCAGTTTACCGGCTGCCTTGCCCCCTTCGGTTACCGGAAAGACCCGGAGGACAAAAACCACCTGCTGGTGGACGAGGAAACCGCCCCCATCGTCCGGCAAATCTTCGGGTGGGCGCTGGAAGGCCACGGCCCAAACTTTATCCGACGCAGACTGGAGGAACAGCGGGTCCCTTGCCCCACCTGGTGGAACCGGCAGCGGGGCCTGCGGGATACCTTTACCAAATGGGAGAAAGCCGACTCCGAAAACGGGCGCTACATCTGGGATTTTAGCGTCATCAAGGACATCTTATCCAACCCCGTTTATACTGGAGCTATCGCCTCCCAGAAGAAGCTGTACCGTTTCAAGATCGGCAACATTAGGGACAAACGCCCCGAAGACTGGATTGTGGTGGAGGGCCAGCATGAAGCTCTCATCGACCGGAGCAGCTTCGAGGTTGTACAGGAGAAACTCCGCGCCCGGCAGCGGCCACAGCAAAACGGCGAGGTCAGCCTGTTCGCCGGGCTGCTCAAATGCGGCGAGTGCAGCAAGTCCCTGACCATCCGGGCCACCAACGCCAAGCATCCAAAACAAATCTACGCCTGCAAGACCTACAACGCCTACGGCAAGAACCACTGTACCCAGCACCGGGTCGAATACGACGTGCTCTACAAGCTGGTGCTGAATCAGATTCGGGAGTGTGCCCGGGCTGCCTTGCAGGACGAAGACGCCGTGGCGGGCCGGCTGTCCGACGCCTACGCCGCCGAGCAGAGTGCCCAGCGGGAGGCGCTGGAACGCTCCCTCGCCAAGGATGAAGAACGGATCGCGATGCTGGATAAGATGGTCGTGCGGCTCTATGAGGACAGGATGGAAGGACGGATCAGCGAGGAAAACTTTGACCTGATGCTGCGCAAGACCCAGGCCGAGCAGGCTCAGCTCAGGGAGCGGGCCGCGCGGGAGCGTAAGAAACTGGCCGATGAGGAACAGCTTGTCCGCGACGCCCGCCAGTGGGCCGAGGCCATCCGGGAGTACGCCGACATCACCGAACTGGACGCCGCCACCCTCCACCGTCTGGTCAAAGAGATTGTTGTCCACGAGACCATCGACGCCGGCCGCACCCGGCACATCACCATCGAGATACACTTCAACCTCAAACCCATTGTGGTGACAGGACCAGTCACCGTGTGAACCTAAAAACTGAATAGCTTTTGACACACCGCCGCCGGCTATGGCTGCTGTTACACCTAATCAGGAATGAACCCATTGATTTCGAGGGGAACACGACCTCGCATGAAATCTGGAAAAAATGGCCCTGTTCCAACAAATTGGGGATAACACAGCTGATGGCCGGCGGCGGCATCATCGTGCTGGGCACCACTCTGATCCCCCTGCTGTCCGGCCTGTTTTAAGGACGATAGCTTATGGGATTTCTCACCGACTGGCTGACAGACTGGTTAAAAGGGCTTCTGATCGAGGGGATCATGGGCAACCTCACGGGGCTTTTTGATACGGTCAATACCCGTGTCGGAGAGATTGCGGTGCAAGTGGGGACGACCCCGGCGGCGTGGAACGCCGGGGTATTTTCCCTCATCCGCCAGCTTTCCGAAACGGTGATACTGCCGATTGCCGGTCTGGTCTTGACCTTTGTTGCCACCTATGAGCTGATCCAGCTCATTATTGAGAAAAACAACCTGCACGATCTGGACTACTGGATTTTCTTCAAGTGGATCTTCAAAACGGCTGCGGCCATCCTCATTCTGTCCAACACATTCAATATCGTTATGTCGGTAGTGGGTTTTCGTCCTTTTCCGCTTACTGCGGCTGGCTGCCATAAGTATCGTGCGGTCTGTGTTTACTTGTCACATTCCGCTATAACATACGGCGAATATAACCATCCTGCGCCGCCGGGTCGAGTATCCCGCCTCGGACTGCCCTTAAAGCAGTTTAGCCTTGCTCCTCATTCACAATGTTGCGTCTTGCCGCTCAGTCGTGGGTAGATGGTTTTCCCAACTTGCGATTTTTCCGATACGCTATTGTCCCCCTTGTAGTTTCCCTCCGGGGTAAATCGGATGACGCTAAAGTGACGCTTTTCACGTCTTTGATACTTTTCTTTACCGGCTTGCTAAAGCCGGGTTCCCAAAATGCCCGCACACCGCCTTTGAATGAAAAGCGACGCTTCTGGACGCGCGTAGGGTAAGAACCCGGCGCCTTGCCATATTGCTATGGTAGGTTTCCGAGAACTC
>ERZ1643249.4968-NODE-4968-length-10867-cov-8.364965_pt1 | contig 10867 bp, 9 predicted proteins | sample MGYA00579263_ERZ1643249 | MGnify/ENA primary metagenome ERZ1643249 (study PRJEB29033, sample SAMEA4952264) | chicken gut metagenome | biome: Broiler Chicken; feature: Gastrointestinal Tract; material: Caecum | place: Ireland | collected 2018 | study: Broiler...
GAGCGGGCTGGACAGGGGTGAACACTTCCCTCTTTGGCTCTTCATGCTCCTCCTCTGGGAGCGGCTGCACCTCTGCCTTAGCAATCCCCTGATCGATGCTCAGCGCCGCCTTGCGCCGCATTTCATCGGTGATGTGGGTGTAGGTGTTTAGTGTGGTCTCTGAGGAGACATGACCAATGATGGTGGACAGGGTTTTCACATCCATTCCATTCTCCAGCGACAGGGTGGCGAATGTATGACGCAAATCGTGGAATCTCACCTTCTTACACCCTGCCCGTTTCAAAATCGCCTGTAGCCGCTTCCGGACATAGCCAGGGTCAATGGGCTGATCCGGCTTGGTGCGAGACGGAAACATCAGGTCAGAGAAGACACCTTTTTTATATTCGGCCAGCAGTTCCACCATGGCAGGCGGCAAGATAATAGTCCGGTTGGCTGCTTTGGTCTTTGGCTCGCTGATGACCAACTTTCCACCCACAGGACAGACCTGCTTGTCAATGCGCAGTTTTCCGGTGGTGAAGTCCAGGTCATCCCATCGGAGGGCCAGCAGCTCTCCCCTGCGCATTCCTGTCGTCAATTCCAGCAGGAACAGCTCGTACATTCCCTCTGCCCTGGCCTGGATGAGAAAGCGCTGAATCTCTTCTTGGGAGAGAATTTTCATCTCCTTGCCCTTCAGGGGCGGAAGCTTACAGCCCACCGCCGGGTTGGTGTGGATTTGCTTCCCCTTGGTACGCTCAACTGCTTACGGTCATTTGCAGCGTCTTGGCGGTACTTCCCCGGTGAGTATCATCTCTGGTGATGGGTGTTCAGTTTTCAAGGTGCGGCAGAGAGAATTTTTCATTGACAGATTATCTCTCTGGTGTTAGACTTATCTTAATTTATTTTAGACAGTCCATCACTTGACCATGGTAACATAACCTCCACGCCCGTGTCAAGTCTATCGAATTATCTTTTTACCATTAGTCTAATCCGAGGTGACCAACCATGTGGTACAGCAAAATGTATTTCTCCGAGAAGCGGGAGTTTTTTCAGTTTGATGCCTCCGGCACCCAGGGCGCACCATCCACCTGCCGGGAGTTTCCCTTTTTAGAAAGCCTGCTCACCTTTCTGGAGATGGATTATCAGGAGTTTGCTCCATCCTTGGAGCGAATCAGCCACAACTGGAATCGTCTGATTACAGAGGATGACCGTCAGGCCGGAACCGAGGCCATGGTGGAACTGGCCCAGTTGGGACAGCGACACATTTACCTGGAGCTCGTGTATGTGCGTTGGTATGACCGTTTTTCCCGCATGGGCATCTATGGGGATCGTGGTAGTGTGGAGGATCAGCAGATGCTGGACGAGCTGCAGCGCCTTCCCCAGCAGCTCCCTCTGTACCAGAAGCAGATCCAACGATTCTTTGACTTAGTTTTGGACGTGGACAGCGCAGGACGTAACCCCCAGCTTCAAGCATCTCAAAACTATCTTTTTGATACACCCAAAGATCCCGAACTGTTTCCCTTCCGTCCCATCCCCCTCAGCTTTGAGCCGGTGGAGCCCGGACGCTGTTCCCCTGTCCTGTACTCCTCCAGCATCTCAGACATGATCGACTACTCCCTGCGCAGCTGCGTGGAGAAAGGCATCACGGTCCGCCGCTGCAAGAACTGCGGCCGCTACTTCCCCCAGACTGGTCGGGTCAGTGCAGAGTACTGTGAACGCCCCGTGGCAGAAGGACAGCAGACCTGCCGGGAGGCCGGGGCCTTCCAGCAGTGGACCAAAAAGCAATCCGACGATCCCATCTTCAAGGCTTACCGGAAGGAATACAAGAAGCGTTTTGCCTGGATCAAGGCGGGACGCATCTCGGATACCGATTTCTACGCCTGGAGCGAACAGGCCAGAGAGATGAAAAAGAAATGCGACGGCAACACCATTACCCTGGATGAGTTTGTGGCATGGCTGAAGCAGTCCTGATGCAAAAACAGAGGTTTTCCAGTTTCATTGCTGAAACTAGAAAACCTCTGTTTGATATTTTCTGATTTTTTGTTTTCAGTGGCGCAAGAATCTCATTCCTTTTCATGACAGCCTTTGCCTTGCCAGTATTACTGCACAGACAAGGTCGGTGATGTATCACTGATCCCACTGTGCATAGTACGGCAGCAGTGGCTCCAGCACTTGGCAAATTTCCGTCCTGGTCAAGCGGGGCATTTCTAGCTGTGCGCCGTACAGATCAGACATCCTGTATATTATTCGTACCGAATAAGTAATATCTACGTTTTATCGTTCTCACAGATTCAAAAACAACACAGGCATACCAAATTACCCCATTGTTCTGTTGCGTCCAAACATTAGTATCTAATTGACAGTTTTGGGATGCACCTTCCAAAAACTTTTTCCCATTTGGGCCTATCATTTTCCGTTTCCCATTTGCCATTTCCCGAAAATCAAATTATAATGTGCAACGAAAGAAGGTGTTACACATGGCATATCACATATTGCTGGTGGATGATGAAAGCGAAATCATTACCATGCTTCAACGCTTTTTGCTCCAAAACAACTATCGGGTCAGCTGTGCTATGGATGGAACAGAAGCCATAGAGAAGCTAAGAGAAAAACCAGACTTGATTCTATTGGACATCAACATGCCGCAAATGGATGGAATTGAAACGTGCAAAGCCATCCGCGACATGGTTTCCTGCCCCATTTTGTTTTTAACAGCTCGAGATGAAGATGCCGATAAAATCGAAGGATTCGCTTCAGGGGGAGATGATTACATCACAAAACCCTTTTCCCTGCCTGAACTAAATGCCCGCATCCAAGCACACCTGCGCAGAGAACGCCGCAGCAAGGACATCCAGAGAAAAGTGTTTGGATCAATTACCATTGACTACTCGGCTCGAGAAGTCTTTGTGGGTGACAAAAGCATTCATTTCAACCGCAAGGAGTTTGACATCATTCAGCTGCTGTCTCTCCATCGGGGCCAAACCTTTGAACGTAGCCGTATCTACGACCGGGTGTGGGGGCTGGAAGGCTCCGGGGACGATACGGTAATCATGGAGCACATCCGAAAAATTCGGTTGAAATTTACTCAGGCTGGATGTGAACCATGTATTGAGACAGTATGGGGGATTGGTTACAAATGGGTTGCATAAAGACATGGATGAGCAAAGCATCCATTCCCATGGCGTTCATGGTGTGTGGTCTTGTTTGCTTGGCAGCTGCCCTTTCTCTGACCAAATTGACGGTATGGGTCGCCCAAGTGAGCCGTGCCGAAATTGAAGACAAATACGAAATGACGGTGTATATTCCCCCAGAAGACATGGTTTTCACCGATGAAATTCCGTTGACAGAATCGGATGATATGGCACTCTGGCAAGAGGTCACTTTGGTGGACGCAGAAGATTTTCAGGACGGAGACCGTCAGGCCTATGCCTTCTTTGGAAATTTGGAGGATGTTGCTGCAATTCTGTGGTATTCCATATGTCTGGTACTGGCTGCGTTGATTTTTTATCACTGGAAAATCAAAAAGCCGCTGTCCATTTTGAACCATGCCGCACAGGAGATTACAGACAACAATCTGGATTTTCAAATTGATGACAGTGGAACGGACGAGCTGGGTCGCCTGTGTCACGCCTTTGAGATTATGAGACGGGAACTGGTTCAAAACAACCGGAATATGTGGAACGCCGTGGAGGAGCGCAAACGGCTAAACGCTGCCTTTGCCCACGATTTGAAAACACCTCTCACCGTCATTCAGGGGCATACCGATTTGCTCGTCCATGAACTTGGGGATCATCTGGAGGCACAACCCGAACTTCTGGAGTCCATCACCTCCATTCAAAAGCAAGTAAAGCGCCTCAATTCCTATGTGTCCACCATGGGGGATTTGCAGCGTCTGGAAGATTACGATCCCCGTCCTCGGGAAATTCCTGCCCAGCGCATCACAGAGGCAATCTCAGAAACCGCACAGCTTCTGTTCCCACATGGGGAGGTTGAGTTTCATTCCTCTATCACGGAACAACTGCTGGTGATGGATTTGGAGGCATTCCTACAGATTTACGAAAACATTCTCTCCAACGCCGCCCGATACGCAAAACACAAGATTGCGGTATCTCTGGATCGAGAAGGAGATGTTCTCACACTCTCTATCACAGACGACGGCATCGGGTTTTCCCAAAAAGACTTGCAATACGCTTCTGCTCCCTACTACCGGGGAGAAACACATACACTGGGAAGTACGCCACACTTTGGACTGGGGCTATACATCTGTCATGTTTTGGCGGAAAAACTGGGCGGAAGCCTACACCTTGCAAATAGCACTGAAGGTGGCGCACAGGTCACCGTAAAAATCTGCTGCATTTGAGAATTTGTTGAGATACTTCCATTATGATTCTGGCATAAGGCGAACAGGTCTTATGCCAGAATTTTTTTGGAGGTTATGAGATGAACAAACTGCTAATTCTAGGTATTATTCTTGCTTGGATCCTGATGGGGTGTAGTACGGGCTCCGATGCGCCACCCCCATCCCCCACTCCATCCGCCTCAGCTTCAGCCCTTCCCTCCCCACCCCAACCCACGGCTAATATAAATACGCCCTCCCCCACACCTGCTCCCAGTACCCCCCCTGCTGCATCCGATGCTCCGGAAGATGGAGGAGCCTTGGTGGACTACGAGGCAGTAGGCCCAGAATTTTCAGATGAAGTCAATGTAGCCACCGAAGATGGCACGGACGCCGAAATGATAAAAATTTCTGGGAGGGATTAAGCCATGAACATCAAACATTTTGGAGGGCGAATGCTAGCCCTTGTATGTATCGCTTCTTTGATGGGCTGCTCTGCCCACACCATTTCTCAACCTTCCTCCACTGGGCATTCCGGATTTCAAAAGGAGACCAGCATCTCCAATGAAATGCGCTTGAATGCTGCCTGCCAGGTAGACGGAGGATATTATCTGCAAAGCGATGGATTGGTGTATTTTATGGACGCTACATCGGGGCGGATGACCCCTGTATGTGGGAAACCAGAGTGCCACCACTCCGACGACACCTGCAACGCCTGGGTCAATTCTCCCTTCTTGAGTTGGTACGATGGAAAGCTCTATTACGCCACCAGCAGCCTCAACACCGACAATCTGCTCACCCTATACTCCATGAACCAGGACGGAACCCAGCACGAAAAAGTGCAAACCATTCAGCTCCAAGGGGCGGATTGGTCTACCTCTTATCAGCCCATGCTGGTAGGAGGATGGATTTACTTTATGGATTCCAACTCCATGCTCTATCGGGCCAAACTGGGAGCAGATGTCTCCCAGGCCGACCTGCTGTTTCAAGAAAACTCCTCGGATATCTTGGAATCCACCTGGAAGTTTTGGGCGGATGGGGATGATGTGTATGCCATGAACCATGTACTGACTTCCAGTGGGGAATATGAGGACATCCTCTATCGCCTGGGCGAGAAGGAAACAGACACAAAAGAGATCTGGCGCTCTTCGGACATCGGCATTCTTGGTGTGGACGAATCGGTTTCCTCCTGGTACATCACAGGTGGTCACCTTTACTACTATTTTTCTGGCAGCGATGTCTGGGACATGGACTTACAAACCAATGTTTCCGCCAAGCTGGTGGATCTGCCGGATACACTACAAAGTGGAACCGCTATTTTCAATGATACCAATATTTTTATTTTGGATGATCAGCCTGACCCCACCTTCGGCCCCCAAAGTCCATTCCGGTATGGAGGCAAGACCATTCGGGTCTACACCTACCAGGGGGAGCTGTCCAAAGAACTGGACTTACAGCCCATCTACCAGCAATACCCCGATGTCGTTCATTGTGCCCTCATGTTTGCCGACACAGAGTACGCCTATGTATTGGCCTATCGTGGGATGGACAACAGCATTTCTACCCACTTCTACCGTGTAGACTGGGAAACAGGTGACTGGACGGAACTGGACACATGGCCTGGTGCCGCCAATGTCTATGAATCCACTACATCAGAACCTCCGATGCAAATCGGCTGAAGATAGGAGGAACTCCATGCAACTGCAACTACAAAACGTGACCAAGAAATACGGAACCCACACTGCATTAGATGGTTTCTCCTTCACCTTTGAGCCGGGAATCTACGGAATTTTAGGGGCCAATGGCGCTGGAAAAAGCACTCTGATGAACTTGCTCACCGATAACCTTTCCCGGACGAGTGGTGCCATTTTGTACAACAGCACAGACATTCTGGAGCTGGGCAAACGCTTTCGACAAGTGTTGGGATATATGCCCCAACAGCAGGGCCTTTACGAACAGATGACAGCTCAGGCCTTCCTGGCCTATATGGCGGAGCTGAAAGGGATTCCCAAGAAACTGGCCAAAGAGCAGATGGACACCCTCCTGACCGTCACAAATTTATCTCAGGTGCGACACCGGAAGCTGTGTGGATTTTCCGGCGGGATGAAACAACGGGTGTTGCTGGCCCAGGCACTCTTAGGGAATCCGGAGGTGCTGATTTTGGATGAACCAACGGCAGGCTTGGACCCCAAGGAGCGCATCCGAATCCGCAACTTCATCTCCTCCCTCTCCCGCAATCGCATCATCTTACTGGCCACCCATATTGTCAGTGATATTGAGTACATCTCCGATCAAATCCTGATGATGAAAAAGGGCCATGTCATTGGCAGCGGTACCCCTGCGCATTTGCTAGAGAGCGTTTCGAACAAGGTAAAAGAACTTCCTTGTCCTCCGGATTGTCTGGAACAAATGGAGCAAGCGTATGCCGTTGGTAATGTTTTTCAGCGCAACGGCGAGACATGGATTCGGGTAGTTGGCGACCACCTACCTGAGAAAGGGCATGAAGTACCCGAGCATTTGACCTTGGAAGATGTGTATTTATACTATCTGGGGGCGTGAGATAAACCATGAGAGAATGGAAACGAATCTTTACCCAGCGTCGCCTCTGTCTTGGTCTTTTGCTGATACTCTTTCTCAATGGTGTTTGGTTTATCCGAGAGCAGGCCTCCCGGCACTACGGTCTTGACCTGTCTCTCCCCTCCACTTCAGTCTCCTCAGAGTATGTCAGCCAAACCAACACGGTTTCCCAGGCAGAAGTGGATGCTTATGCCGCCTATACCCGCTATTTGCAGCGACTGGAGCAGGCAAAGGGCGAGCCAGTTTCTCAACGGATTGACACCTTGGAGCAGGAGCTGGGACAGCTGGAAGATGCCCTGACTGTAAACCCGTCCATGAATCTGTATGACCTCACTCTGGACTACATTGCCGTTCACAATGTGCTGTTACAGGCAAGGTATCTCCAGGACTATCCCACCTTTCTGGAGGACATTCAAACCAGCAAGGACAATCTCTTATCCTTCTCCATCTTTCATGATACAGACTGCTTCTCTGGGCGCAATATTCTCAAGACCGCCTCGGATTTTGAAGCACTCAATGATGTGACCTTAACGATGGAGGCCAATGGCGCCGTGGAGGCTTTCATACATGCTCCCCTAACCGATTACCTGATGGTGGTACTATCCTTTCTCTTGGTGGTATCCTTTTTGGAAGAGAGGAAACAGGGTCTATGGAGTTTGATCCATGCCACCCCCCAGGGGCGATTGCTCCTTACCCTGTGCAGAGCCCTGGCTCTCTTGGGTGGCTGTGTCCTTTGTGTCCTTTTGCTGTATGGTGAGACGTGGATGCTTAGCATGTATGTCTATGGAGGAGCCGGCAACTTAGGTCGAGCGGTTCAATCCATCGAAGTCCTGGGAAAACTACCGACGCTGTTTACCGTGGGTCAATTTCTGTTGCACTACGTCCTGCTACGGATTGCAACCATGTATCTGGTGAGTTTGCTCCTCTGGCTGCTTCTGAGTTGGATGCCCCACGGGAAATTTGCTTTTTTGGTGGCAGCCGGGATTATGTGCTTGGAGTATGCCCTATATACGTTTTTGCCGGTGCAAAGTCCCCTCAACCCGTTGAAGTATTGGAACCTATTCACCTACATCAGCTTATCCGACCTCTACACGGAGTATCTGAACATCAATGTATTTGGGTATCCATGGGGAATCCGAATGATATCTGAGCTCGCACTTCTCCCCCTATGCGTGCTCTTTTTGGTTGCCTGTATCATGACGCAGTGTTTGCAAAAGCCCTACCACCAAAGGGACTGGGTAGCCCCCATTGCCGCAAAATACAACCGCCTCACAGACAAGGTTTTCTGTGGCCGCGGTCTGTGGGGAATGGAATGGTTCAAGACACTTTGGATACAAAAGGGGGTCGTTGTCATTCTTTCCCTCCTATATGTCACCAGCCAACTTTCTTTTTCTTCCAGCATTCCAGTGTCCAGCGCCGTGGATAGCACGGTGAGACAGTATACCGCAGCGTTGGAGGGTGAGATTACCCCGGACACCTTCGCCCAAATAGGCCAAATGGAAGAGGAACTACAGAGTACCATAAACACCTACGCAGAGGCAAAGATCGCCTACCAAAACGGGGAGATGGAACGCTCTCAGCTGAACGTCTATGCCCACGAAGCGGAAGTAGCACAGATGAAGCAAGAGGCCATTTCCATCGTCCGGCAACGTGTGGAGAACTTGGCAGACAACGCAAATCAGCTGGGCATTACTCCGTGGCTGGTGGAATCCACCCCCTATGAACGCATATACGGCGAGGCCGCCAGCAAAAACCAACAGAACGCCTCCACCCTGGCTTTGTTGGCCTTGGTGTTCCTCCTGGCGGGGAATCTCCCCTACGAGCGTCAGGCTGGGATGATGCCACTCCTAATTGCCTCCCCACGGGGCAGAAACTCCCTGCTGAGAAGAAAAGTTGCAGTGGCTGGTCTCTGGGCAACCGTCGTTTGGACTGTGGTATATGGGTGGGAACTTCACACTTTGCTGTCATCCATCCCCATGGATACCCTATCTGCTCCCATACAAAGTCTCCCTTTCCTGGAGCGCCTGACCATCCCTTGTACCATCCAAACCTTTTTATTTGCGTGGTATTTGGTACGTCTTATGCTCCTATTGGGTGGTGCAATATTGATCCTGGCTCTATCCATCCCAGCAGGTCAGAGAACCGTAGTATCCTACGCTGTTGTTCTAGCAGTCTTGGTTTTGCCCTCCCTCCTGTATTTTTATATGGGGATTCATGCACTGAAGTATGTGTCTTTTGCCCTGCCCCTGCAACTGCTTGATTTGGTGCAGGTCAAGCATCCGCTGGGGCTGCTGGGCATTCTTTGTGGGGGTTATATCATCCTTCTTGGCCTATCCATGTATCGTCTACGCCGAGCATTGAAAATCTGCCGATAACATAGGGGGAAGCCGGGATGTCCGGCTTCCCCCTATGCATTTCTTCAGTTCCCGTCCTTATGCCGCTTGAAGCCCTAAGTTGTTCATACGAACTCATTTTCTCTAAATGCACAAAATGTATTGTAATCAGCCATACAAAAGAGTATACTGGTTTTAGAAAGGCGGTGTACGACTATGGCAATCAAAACAGCAAACGTAACAGCACGGGTACAACCAGAAATCAAGCAGCAAGCGGAGGCTATCCTGGATCAGCTGGGCATTCCCGTATCCGTCTTGATTGATACCCTTTATCGCCAAATCATTATGACCAACAGCATTCCATATTCTTTTAGCGTCCCCTCCCTTCCAACACGGGATTCGATGTCTACAGCACAGTTTGACCAGATGATGGAGAAAGGGCTGAATCAGGCCAAAGCAGAACAGGGAATGGACTTGGATGCTGCATTTGCCCGTATCAGTGAGCGTATCTGAAGATGGAATATAGAATCAAACTGACCAACTATGCCGTAGCACAAATACAGGAAATCACCAGCTATATCACCCAAGTTCTTCAAGCTCCAGATACAGCACGTCGCTGGCTTGCAAAACTAAAGAAAGATATTTCCTTACTAAATACCATGCCCAGCCGTTATCCTCTGACACCCGAAGAACCGTGGCGCTCAGAGGGGGTACATAAAATGCTGGTGTCGAACTTCCTGGTGTATTACTGGATCGATGAAGTGCAGAAAGTAGTATGGGTCACCGCTGTTGTCTATGGGCGGCGAGATCAAATTCAGGTGCTACGAGATATACCAAAGGATAAGATCTGATAAGGCGAGTGCTTCTTTTGTTTGTGTCAGCACAGGTTAGGACTCTTCAATTATTCTCCTTGAAGATTGTCTATTTTCAGTCAAACCGCCTCATTTTCAGCACAAATTTGAGGTTCTTTTTCTGGCCGAGAGCCTCTTGACCACACGTTTGCCCACAGACAGCGAAAACCGGCCCGCCGGGGGAACTTTTTCTCTCCCGGCGGGCCAGTCTACGTCATTCAGCTTGCCCTGCGGCTCCACCGTTTCCTCGCCTGGAAAGTGGTCATGATGCGCTCTTTTGGTTTCTCCTCCTGCGGATTGACTTCCACCTTGGCGATGCCCTGGTCGATCTTTACCGCTGCCCTCTGCCGCATCTCGTCGGTGACATGGGAGTAGGTGTTCAGCGTGGTGGCACTGGACACATGGCCCAGGATGGTAGAGAGGGTCTTAATGTCCATCCCGTAGGCCAGGGCGTTGGTGGCGAAGGTGTGCCGCAAATCGTGGAACCTAACCCTATCGCATCCCGCATGGTCTAATATTCTGTGCAGGCGCAGGTGGATGGAGGATGGGCGCATGGGCGAGTCCTCTTTCTTGGGTGAGGGGAACATCCATCGGGAATCTACTCTGGCTCTGTACTCCCGCATCACCTTCAGGACAGAGGGAGGCAGGATCAAGGTGCGAACTGCCGCTTTTGTCTTTGGCTCACAGATCACCACATCCGGGCCGTTGGTTCCGGCCTGCTTGTTGATCCGCAGTTCTCCGGTTGTCAGGTTCAGGTCATTCCATTGTAGGGCCGCTATCTCTCCCAGCCGCAG
>ERZ1643249.4969-NODE-4969-length-10866-cov-5.617427_pt1 | contig 10866 bp, 12 predicted proteins | sample MGYA00579263_ERZ1643249 | MGnify/ENA primary metagenome ERZ1643249 (study PRJEB29033, sample SAMEA4952264) | chicken gut metagenome | biome: Broiler Chicken; feature: Gastrointestinal Tract; material: Caecum | place: Ireland | collected 2018 | study: Broiler...
TTCAGCAGGATTGCAGACAGGATGATCTGTACGGTTCCGCATATGATATTGCTGATCATCACAGCCCGGCAGTAATACCCGAACACAAGGCGGAAGATCTCATCCGCAAGACCGATGCCCAGGCTAAAGATGAAGATGGGGAGTATCACATGCCACTGATCCAGATTGAATACCGGAATCATCATCAATTCCCCGTCAACCTGTAATATCGCGCCGAAAACCCACGGAGCAAAGATCAAAAGTGTGCTGAAAATTACGATGAATATGATCCCCACGATGCTGTCGCCTCTGCTGATGAGTGCTTTCTCATGCGGAACAGGGGTAAGCTGCTTCGGCGTCCAGTTCATTCCCTTTACGAAACGGTCGCCCGCCAGATCATCCACTGACCATCCTTTTTTCTTCCTGTCAAATCGTACTTTATTGCGCTCCATCATCGCAAATAAAAGTGTCACCCCGCCGAATACACTGACGCAGGCAACTGTCAGATTACCGATCCCGGATGTAATGCTGTTGATCACACCCGCTGCAGCGGCATTTATTCCGAACATGCCCGCCGCCCCCGTAAAAGCAGCTCCCAGCGCGCCGGTTACTCCCTCTATGATTGATACGATCAGGACTGCAATCCCTGCACAGATCAGTACGACTTTCAAAAACCAGAGATAGTCATCATAGTATTCGGGGCCGATCAGATGCCGCTCCGTATCCTGATACTTTTTTGCGAACTCCGCCGGATCTCCCAGACGGGTGAGCGCTTTTTCCATCGACTCATCTGCCACCGCCATATCGCCGATCAGTTCCCTGAGTTCCAGCGCCACCTCGGAACGCTGATTTTTCGGCAGACGTTTTACCACCTGATAAATATACCGCTCCATCAATTCTCTGTCATTTCCGTTCATGTCTGCTCCTCCTTCAACAATCTGTCCATTCCCAGTAACATATCTTTCCACTGATGTTTCAGTTCCTCGTAAATCTCATCTCCGTACGCTGTCCTCTCGTAATATTTCCGCGGTTTTGAACCGCCCGTCTCCCACGTGCTCTTCAGAAGTCCCTGCTTTTCAAGTCTCCTCAGGAGCGGATAGAGCGTATTCGGATCAATGGAGACGCCTTTCTCCTCCATACTCTGAACAAGTGCATATCCGTATTTCGCCTCTCCCATCTGGCTTAACACGCTCAGCACAAGCGTGCCTCTGCGCAGTTCCATGACAAGGCTGCTCATCAGATCTCTTTCTTCACCCATGTTCTTTACCTCCTGACACAATAATACTGTATGTTACACATTATTGTCAATATATCAATAATTTTATTTAATAAATTTGACTTTTTAGAGTACAAAATACTCCTCACTGCCATTACAGCAATGAGGAGCTTTCCTTAACCGCCACTATATCTATATTCCTAAAAGCTTACTGTTGATTTTCAGTCTTTCCAGACGAAATTATGTCTAATGGACTCTCCGCCGTCAACAACAATACTCTGTCCCGTACAAAAGGTATTGGTCACAGTCAGGAAATACGCCCACTGTGCGATTTCTTCAGGCGTTGCCCACTTTTTCAAAGGGGTTTCGTCCATAATCTGTGCCCACAGGCTCTCGTCATTCATCACACATTCATTCAGAGGAGTCAGCACACCGCCAGGGTCCAGGCTGTTGCACGTTGCCCCGAACTGAGCCACCCGCATGGCCACATTCTTTGTATAAGCCAGCACGCCGCCCTTGCTTGCACAGTATTCGGGAAATTCGGAACCTGTATGCGCGCTTGCCGAACCGATATTCAGGATGGAATGTATCTGCTCCTGAACTCCGTATTTCTCAGTAATGTGAATGAGCGCCTTCAGATTGATATCAATATCATCCTCATTCTGGGTTCCGGCATTGTTGATCAAAATGTTGACGCCCTGTATGTCTGGAAGCCGGTCATAATCCCGGACATCCCGCTGGTAATGTATATAATTTCCATGTTCGATCTCCGCTTTCTTCCGGTCGATCCCTGTCACCTCATGGCCTTCTTTTAAAAACTGCTCCGCGATTGCTTTTCCTATTCCCTGCGATGTACCTGTTATCAGTATTTTCATCTTATTTCCCCTCTCCTATATAGACAAGATATTCCTGTCCCACACTGTGCTTCTTCCATTTTTTCACAATCTCATAACCAAAGGGCGAGAACAAAACCTCCATAAGCAGCTCCGCCGCCGCCCCCGTCAAGGCGCATGTCGTACATTGCAGGATCGTCCAGTGAAATCCATCCCAGAATATCGGAGCAAATCCCACAAAGACAATGACCGAGAAAATAAAGTTGTCCACAAACTGTCCGATTAGAGTGGATATATATGTCCGGGCTGCAAATGCAAATCTGCCGTCAGGATTTTTCCGAAATGCTTTCCCGATCGTCCAGTTCAGAAAATTGTTAAGGGCTGCCGATGCAAGAAAGGCAATGGTGCTTCCCAAAAGGATAAACCATGTTCCGCCAAGAATTTCGTTCAGCGCTGTATAATCACCCGCATTGGACGGGATGATGCCTGCAATATAAAAGATCAGGCAAGTGAGCAGATTGATCATTGATGCAAGGATCGCAATCTTGGTAGACGCCTTAGGTCCGAAATGCTTTGTGATAATGTCCATACACATAAAGGACAGCCATGATATCAAGATTCCGCCATCCAAAGCGATCCAATCCGTCTGGACAAGTGTCTTGTTGGCAAGCAGGTTCATGCAGATCACGCTGACTACAAAGAGAGAAACCACCGTTGCAGGAATACATCTGAGCAATATCACCGTTTCTTCTTTTTCTCTTTTCACCCATGTTCCGATTATTGAGGAACCCCGCGTCGATCGTAATTTTTCGCTGTTCATATTCTTCCTCCATAAGTAAAAGTAGTTCTACAAAACGCAAAACTACTCCCACAAAGGAAAACGGCTCTGCAAAACGCAAAGCCACTATCCTTACATTATTATGAACAGCAGTCCTGGTTTTGTTTAACGACAGGATGGTACAAACGAACTGTCGGCATCTAATGATGACTGATGTATTATATACAATAACTCTCAAAGTTGCAATCCTTTTTTCACTCATGTTCCATAAAATCTACTTCCCAAAAGATTGCCCTTGTGTTTCGAAAAATTTTCTATATAAACTTCCAAATATCTTCACACAGCAAATAATCCAATGATTTAATATGTTCTTTTAACAAAGTATCTGCTTTCATCACAGGACGCAAATCGCAATAATAAACGCCGTCCAACGAATTCAAACCAATCGTATATGCCTTAAAATGCCCTGTCAAAAATGTCTGTCCGACTTTATAATTCGGCTCTCGTCCTGCCCTCTGCACATCATGCAGAAAAATCGCAAAATGCGGAGTATTTGTGTTTGTCAATCTATTATACATTAGCTTATCAAGAAAGATTTTATCAATTCGATCTTTACTTGATGTTTTCACAGAACCAATCGCAACAATCTCTCCACTTACTTTTATCTCAATATCGTTTTGATATTTCATTTGTTCATCAGATTGTGGTATTGGCACATTCAATGTTTCGGAGCCAATCATAAATCCCATTTGACACATAATCATTTGCATGAGTCTTTCAAATAAATCTCCGTTTACTTTCCGAGAAGTATTTGTTTTTGATGCTGGAAGTGCATCCAAAGCGCACCCTATTGCTTGCTGCGTTGTATAAATAAACTTATTCACATTTTCTCGTTTAACTAAATCATCTTTTATGTCTCTGATGTTTTCTAAAGTATACTCAAAATCCGGAGTCAATTTCTCATAATCCGGCAACTTAAAAAATAAGTCTCCATTTACCGGGCGTGTTATATTATACTCACCATCTCTTCTGTACTGAAAAAAACTATAATTTGTTTCATTTTGCGCAATTATCTCCGCTTGCAATTCTGTTTCAATAAACTCTAAATAATATTTTGCAAATTCTATGTAATTTTCAATTTTAGAAAATCTGCTCTTTTCTGATACCCATGACATAATTTCCCACAATGTTTTCATCTAATAGTCTCTCTCCTTGAAACAACTGATTTATCGAATTGAATCCACTCATTTATTGATTTTTTCTGCACATTTTTTAATCTATCTACTGCCCATTTTAAATATTCTTCTTGATTATCTATCCCTATCCATTCTCTTCCTAATTGTTTTGCACATACTGCTGTTGTTCCACTCCCTACAAATGGGTCTAAGATAATATCGCCCTCATTCGATGACGCTAATATAATTTTCCGGAGCAGTTCCTCCGGCTTTTGGGTTGGATGAGGTGTCTTTTCCCCCATCCCATTACAAGTCGTTGGAATTTCTATGACATCTTTTGGCTTTGCGCCTTGTGGATGAGGTGTCCATTCTCCTCTCCTTTTTCCATTCCCATATTGGCTTGTTTCAGCCTGTGGATGTAACGGATATTTTAATGTATGAGAATTATAAGGAATCCTGATAGAATCCACATTCATAATGTAGTCTTTGGATTTTCTCAGACATAAAATACTTTCATGACTTCTTCCCCAATCATTTCCTAAATTGGCCTTATTCTTATAATGCCATATCAACCACCGGCAATTATAAAAGTACCTCATTGCTGGATGATGAATATCTGCTAAAATTTCCGAAAATCCACAGACATACAACGTACCGTTATCTTTTAAAATGCGACTCGCTTCTTTAATCCATTTTCGTGAAAATTTAATATAATCTTCTTGACTTTCAAAAGTATCCCAATCTGCTTTTTTTATAGAATACGGCGGGTCTGCAAAAATCAGATTTACGGAAGCGTCTCTTATCCTTTTCAAGACTTCTAAACTATCACCTTTAAATAAGCAGCCATTGTTTTCACTATAAAAAAAATCCGGTGCTGTTTTTTTTATAGTAGATTGATATTTCATAAGTGTTATCTGCTCCACAGTTCTCTTCTCCACTCATTGTAACTTAATAATATTGCTAATGTATTTTTTATTATACTATATAAAATCATTCATGACTATTCAAAACTTTTATCGATGATAAACTTCTAAATTTTGCATGCATCACTCCCCGTCTACACCGGCGCTGTCAAGCTCTGTTCCGCTTCGTCCTACTCTCTTTTACCGGGTATACGCCCTGTGATAAAATAAGAGACAGCCCTCCTTTTATGCAAGTATAAGGAGCCCTGCCTCTTATTTTTGTTCGCACTGCTTATTTTTGAACAATATTTATATCTACTCGAAAATGCTGATTTTACGCTATTTTTCGCTATCCATCTTCTGATTTACTCCATTTTTACTCCAAATTCAAGCCAATATTTTCAGTTCGGCTACTTCTTCTTTTTTCTTTTCTTCTGAAACGTGCGTGTATAAATCAGTTGTCATTGCCAACGTGGAATGTCCTAAGAGTTTCTGCACCACCTGTTGGTCTACTCCATTTTCATAGCACCTTGTGGCGTATGTATGTCGCAGAGTATGACAGGTAAATACCTCAAATATCTTCGGTTCTCTCTTTTCTTCCTTTGCCAGTTCAATTTCTATCACATTGATTTTTGCCACATAATCTCTGATTGCACTATTGACGTTGTAATAATAAACTGGTGAACCGTCAGAACAGGTAAATACCAAGTTTTGAAATTCTTTGTGCTGTTTCCATATGGACCGCTTCCACATCTTCTGTTCCGTCTGCTTTATCTTCTGATTCTGCAAAATCTCATATACTTCATCTGCCATAGGAATCACACGATTACTTGACGCTGTTTTTGCAGTCGTATAGAAGAACTTTGACCCCTCAACCGGACTGGAAGCCTTTGAATAGTGGATTGTCTTATTGATTCTAATTTTTCTTTTTTCAAAATCACAATCTTCCCATTTCAGTCCAAGAACCTCTCCAATCCGACACCCCGTTGTTACCGCAAACTTCAAAACATTGATGTGTATATAGGAAGATGCAAATGTAAAGAACTTCTCCTGCTCTTCTCTCGTCAATACACGTCTTTCTTTTTTTACTTCCTTTGGCATTTCCACACCGACACAAGGATTCTTCTTGATGTATTCGCTCAATACCGCTTTATCAAACATATCACTTAACATAAATCTGATATTCGATACCGTTCCATGTGCAAGTCCACTATCCAGTAATTCATTCAGAAATTTTTGAATATGATATGTTTTAATATCCTGCAAATACATTTTTCCGATGGAGTTTTTCACTCTCGAATTGTAGTAACTATGATTTTTGTATATCGTAGTCATTTTGACCGTTTTCTTTTTATACAACTCTGTCCACGTTACATACCATGCGTTTAAAGTGATACTCTCACCATTGCCATTCAAGCCATGTTCATCTTCATAAATTGCTTCTCTTAACTTCCGCTTTAGTTCATTCAACTTAAAATCATAAAGCGTTTTCCGCTTTCCCGTCTTACTTGTGAATCTTGCAATAAAACGTCCGTCTGCCCTTTGAGAAATCCCTTTGCCTAAGTTTCTGCCCTTTAAATCTTTACCCATACTGTCTTTCCTTTCTACATCGAAAGAAAATCAGCAAAGCAAATATTTCAATTTTAATTATATCTATCCCGTCCTTTCTTTTCAATATTTTTTGCATTGATATTCCAGCCATTCATCGAGACATTTTTTATTCGCATATAGCCGATTACCAATGCGTACTGTAAATTTATTCTTCGGATTGTTCAAAAGTTCCCTCGCCTTTGTTTTTCCAATCCCCATATACTCACAAAATTCTGACAAATTCAATAACGCTTTCTCTATGCAATTACCCCCTTTCGCATAAGTATTTTGATTTTATGTAGTCGTTATACAACTGCTTTTGTGTATGGTTCATCTTCCCATTTTTTATCAGATTGCCGATATAATCTTTCTGCTCTATCTTTCCCACTTCCGCAAAGAGTTTCAGAGAGGGAGCAACATATCTTTCCAGCCATTCCCACACCTTTTCCAGTGTTTTCTTCTGTGGTTCTATGGTAAGTCTGACCTTGCCTATATTTTCCATCAGTTCCGCCCACGCTCCATAAGTCGGATAAAGCCTTTTCCGAGTGGTTGTACTATCTGTAGGATTTTCCAAGAACCGTATTTTGCTGTTCAGCACTTCCATTGCCAGTCTTGCCACTTCTTGATGTTTTAGCAACTCCTGCACCACGCTGACCGCTGTTTTCTGCCGGAATCTCAACTCATACCGATTCCAGTTTTCCTCTAATTCCACACCGTACTTCTTATTCTGCTCATATCCCTTTTCATAGAATACGATTCTTAATTCACTTACTGAACTTCCAAGATAAAGACTTCCACCTTTGCTCTGAAAGACTTCCTCTTTCAATTCCCCCGAATCATGGAAATCTATCTCCCTCAACTTCGTGGAAAGCAACCCCTCTTTTGTCCGTACAATCAAGTCGGGAATCCGAAGATAAGGCTTTCTATCGTCAATTGCCAAGTCAATACGGGGAAAATTCACATGATATTCACATACTCTATGCAGAAAATCGAACCATGTTTCCTCATTTAGTTGGAGAAAATTCTCGTAATTCCTGCACCCTTTTCCACTCATTAGTATCTGAAACCCTTGATACTGTGCGTTCCCCGTCGGCTTCAGCACCTTGATATTGTCAAAGATTGCCACTACCTCATGTCCTGCAATGCCTTTTTCATATCCCGTCACCGTCATTAAATCTGCTGGAATCCGAAGTATGTCCTCAATGACCGTTTCAAGTGATACTTCGTGAATCGTTATCTGGCACCAATCAATCAACGCCGACAATTCTTCTTTCTGTCGTATTACTCCCCTGTTAGTATAGGGGAGTTCTGAAAAACTTTTGTTTTCCGTTCTTTACCACCTGCCTTTTCTTCTCTGTGGCTTCGCCACCGCCCGAAATCCCTCCCCCGACCTTTCACGCTGTACGATTCGTGGGAAGATTCCGGGCGTGACTGCCTACACGCTCTTGCCGGAAACAGTACGAATCCCTTTACACGTTACTCTCTCAACCAGTGTCGGATAATTCCCTCTCATCACATACGGGTCATAGACTGCATTATCCAATTCCACTACGGAATACGGTTCAATCTTTGGAAGTTCCGTTGCTTCCAGCCGGATATCCACACTATTGCCAAGTTTCATGCTTCCGAGATGAAGCCTTAATGCTTCCACTTCATCGGTTTTCTTTCGAGTTTCCTTATCGTATCGGTAGCAATAATCTGCTCCCATGTAGCGAAGCTCCCCGAACGCTTCTTTTACCTGCTCCTTTGTTAATGTAATCTGCATATACAATTCTCCGTTTCTCCCCGTTCTGCCGATAGGACAGCCATTCTTATTTTTAGTGTTCTTTATGACGTCATATTAGTTCAGCTATTTCTGAACCAATTATATATTAGCATACCATTTTCTGTTTTGCAATATAAAAGTTTAGTTTTTTATAAACCTTTTTGTTTCCTTTTTTCTGAACTTGTGTTATAGTGGACTTATGAAAAGATATAACGAGATTTGAGTAGATACAAAAACGGAGGATTTGATAATGAATACTATCGCAGAACGAATTAAATTTGCTATGAAAGTAAAAAACAAGAAGCAGATAGAGATTGTACGGGATACGGGCATTAGCAAAGGAGCGTTCAGTTCCTACCTCTCAGGACAGTACAATCCCAAACCGGACAAGCTCCAACTGATTGCAGATTCCCTAAATGTTGATGTGAAATGGTTAAGCGGAGAAAATGTACCGATGCAGACCGCAACACAAGATACAGATACCGTACAGCAGTATCTCTTTTACAATAGCAATTGTTCCGAATATCTGATTAATGATACCTCTGATACTTATATCGGATTGATGAATGAACATTCCGCATTAGTTCCACGCTTTTATGTCCTTGTCAATCCGAGTATGAATGAAATGCACCTACTGCCAATCTTCCTCAAGAAAGACAGTTCTAGGTTTTATGACTGTCCGTCTGAACTTCTTACCCCTAACGGGCACAGCACATTTACTAAGGATTTTGACAGTGTTCACATGGTACTGGAAACTTCTGTGATTTACTATTATGGAATCAACACAGAGACTTGTAAGCCGGAAATAACAGAACTGACCTACTCACGGACAGAGAAATGTTATCAGATCACAGACGGTCAGTCTATCCGTCCGATTGAAGAATTTGAAAAAGAACTGGCAAAAGAAGCACTATATCTCAAACAGAACAACCAATAACGAACAAGAGGACTTGCAAGGTTTTTGACCTTACAAGTCCTTCTGCTATATCATGGTGTGATTGGCAACGTCCGTTCCGTCAAGGACTGCCCTACAGCGTATCGTCTTCGCCTTGTTCCTTGACCTCACTACATTTTCAAAAGTATCTGCTAATTTTCACATCAACACCTTTAAGATTTTGGATATCTTTGAAATATCTCGTATGAATCGCCCTTTTTCTTTACTGCATAATATGTATTTGCTATAGAATCACCTTTGCCTTTTAAAAAAAGTCCAATTACATCCATAACACTCTCATAAGTTTTCTTAGTAACATGAAATCCTCTAAGCCAAATCAAACCATAATGCCATTTCAATTCTGCTCTCGGAGGAATTAAAACCACAAAATCTTTCCCATTTAATGTAATTAAAGCACGTTTTTCTTCTAACGCCAAACTAAATACACTTTCATCACTTTTTCCTGCATCAAACCGATCCAATACGTGAATAACATCATGTCCATATTTTTCTAAAACTGATATTGATTTTGCTGTAATATTCTCATCCAATAGTACCTTCATTTCTAACCTTCCTGATACGGGATATCCAGAACTTCCATCACATATTCCATAGACTTTTCTATATCTTCCTTAGTGATTTCATACTCTTCACAAATTTCTTCAAAAGTCATTTCATCTTTTAAACACGCAACAATAAGACTAACAGGTATTCTAGTATTTTTAATTACTGGCATACCACTTAGTTTTTTTTCATCAATTTGAATCTGTGCGAATTTTTTTGCTATCTTTTTGAAATACCGTTCAATCTCTTGATGATTTACATAACCATTTTCCCAGAATATAATATTACGCTTCATGCTTTTATTATATGCGTTACTATTCAAATTTAATCCAAAATCCGCTTCGTATTCCTTTTCTGTCCGAACTTTTTTCTTATATGTATATATATCAGGAAATTTTGTTCCAGTTGCTCTTACCAATAGCTCTGTCATAATTATTTCCTCCTTATTGTATCATTTCTATTTTTTCCTTTATTTCAACTAATTTAGCTATTATATCTTCTAAATCTCTCATTGAAGTTTCAAATGTATATGTCGATTCATCATCTCCCTTTTCGATTACCATTTTTACAATAGCAGATGTTACTTCTATACTGATTGGATTATCCTCATTTCTATGGCTGATAATCTCATATTCTAATAATTTGAAGCAATCTATTTTGCTGTTCTTTTTTATATAAAGATGATTTTTTAAATCATGTTCTTCATCCAAAATTTTTTTTGCAGTTTCTAAATCATTTTTATAGTCTTCATCTATTTCTTTTTCTTCTGCTAAGTCAATAACCATTTTAATTACAGAAAATGCATACTCAACAAACTCTTCTTCCTTTATTTCTGGAATCATTTCTTTTCTTTTCGAGTCAATAGCTATAGAAAAACCGGATGTGCTCCATACAATTTTTAATACACCATTTTGATACGCATTAAGTAAAGCTTCTGAATACTTAATCTTCTTTTCTTTATCCATCACACTAGCACCTCTTCTCTAACAAATAATTTTATCCCTAGTTTAAGGTTCCTTAATATTATAGCACAGTTATTTTTTTCCTGCAATTCTTCGCTGTATGCTATTTCGGTCTCCTAAAATGAAATTTTAAATTCCACTCCTTTAATAAAGTGTAGAGTTTACTCC
>ERZ1643249.4972-NODE-4972-length-10862-cov-5.505876_pt1 | contig 10862 bp, 11 predicted proteins | sample MGYA00579263_ERZ1643249 | MGnify/ENA primary metagenome ERZ1643249 (study PRJEB29033, sample SAMEA4952264) | chicken gut metagenome | biome: Broiler Chicken; feature: Gastrointestinal Tract; material: Caecum | place: Ireland | collected 2018 | study: Broiler...
GTTGATTTTATGATATGTTGATTTAAAAGAAAGTATATTTTAAGAATTAAATTTTAGTGATAATTTTACCTTCAAAAATTAAAAGTAGTAAATTTTAGAAAAATTTAAATTTTTTTATATAGTGTTTTTTTTATTTAAAGCTTTTACTACATAATAAGCATGCTGGAGGGTTATAAATATTATATTGGCCAAACTTGATATAATAAGGCTCCATAGACCTATTTTTAAAAATGACAGGAAGAATAATAAAGTTATTCTAATAATGGAACCTATAAAAGTTCCTATCATTGCCTGTTTAGCCATATTCATGGCTTGCATACTAGTGGTTAGAGGTCCTTGGATATAATAGAGAATGAATACAGGAGCTATCATTTTAATATAAGTAACACCTTCATTAGTATTATAGATTAAATTTAAGAAATATTCTGGTATGGTCATAAAAAGCAAGGTAGCTGGTACTCCTATTATTAAAGATAGTACTATAGCTTGTTTAATTTTGTATTTAGAATAGTTGTAATTTTTTTTACTATAACTGTTAGATATAACAGGAAGTAGGGCATTGGAAATGGCCATGGTAAAGAACGATGGTAGCAATAATAAAGGATAAACATAACCATTAATAATACCATATTCTACTGTTATGAATTTGTTAGAGTAACCTACTGATACTAAAACAAAAGTTAGAATAATTGGTTCTAAAAAGTAGGTAAGAGATCCTAGAAGTCTACTTCCTGTTGTTGGAATACTTATATTTAATAAGTCTTTTAGTAATGGTATATCATATTTAAAGTCGTTAGGACTTATATAGCTATTTTTTGGTAAGAATACTATTAGAACTATAATAGATGCAAATTCACTTATGATGTTAATTAAAACTACACCACATATTGCTATAGATAGAGAATAATGCATAAGGTTAGGAATTAGAGTAACAGTTAGGGCTAGTCTTACTAATTGTTCAATTATGTTAGAAAGAGTAGCTGGAAACATTTGTTCTTTTCCAAAAAAATAACCTTTTAATATAGATGATACACAGATAAATGGTAGTGTTAGACCAATGGCCATTAAAGGATAATAAGTATCATTGTTTTTTAAAAGATAAGTACTAAGAAGTGGAGAAATAGCAAATAAGATAATCATAAGAATAAAATTAAAAACTAACATAATAGGTATTATAGAAAGAATCATTTTTTTATTATTGTGTTCACCTTCACTTATTAATTTAGATATAGCAATTGGTAGTCCTAAGGAACAGAGAGTAATAAAGAGATTAAACGTTGGTAATACTAAAGAATATACTCCTATTCCTTCTGTTGATATAGCTCTAGTTAAGGCTATTTTTATAATCATTCCTAAAATTTTAGTTATGAAGCCTCCAAATATTAATATAATAGTTGATTTTATAAAATTATTTTTCATAATAATATATATGAATAAATATTAAATTTTAGAAATAGTCGTGAAAAAATTAAATTATAACTTGGATAAGAGTTATTTTGTTTAAGTAAATAAATTTATATTAAAAGAGAAAAATAATTCGTGATAAATAAGATTATATTTTTTTATAGAAAAATATATTGATTTTATTTTGCGTTTATTATATACTATAGTTAGGTGATTAATAATGATAAAAAGAGAAAAATATTTATGTAAAATTAGAGAATTTTATGATTCTGATTTAATTAAAGTTATTATAGGAATTAGAAGATGTGGTAAATCAGTTTTATTAAAACAAATAATGGAAGAATTAAAAATTGATGATGCTCATATTATTTATATTAATTTTGAAGATGTAGAATATGCTTTTATTAAAGATTATTTAGATTTGAATCATTATGTAAAAGAAAAAATTATTGATGATAAGAAATATTATTTATTTTTTGATGAAATTCAGTTAGTAACAGAGTGGGAAAAAGCTATTAATTCATTTAAAGTGACGTTAAATGTTTCTATTTTTGTAACGGGATCTAATTCTAAATTATTATCAAGCGAGCTTGCTACTTTGTTATCTGGTAGATATGTATCATTTAAAATATCTCCATTTTCTTTTAATGAAGTTATAGAGTTAAAGGGTATTAAAGATAGAAGAGACATAGAGGATGCTTTTAATGATTATTTACTTTGGGGAGGACTGCCTCAAAGGTTTGAATTTAAAACAGAAGATGGTATGAAAACGTATTTATCAGATGTTTTTGATGCTATTGTTTTAAAAGATATTGTAAAGAGGCATAATATTAAAAATATTACTTTGTTTGAAAGGGTAATGGAATATTTAGTTACAAATCCTTCGCAAGTATTTTCACCAACTAATATGTTGAGAGAATTTTCAAAAGAAGAAATACCTATTTCAACAAGAACTATATATGAGTGTTTGGATTATGCTGAGAGTTCATTATTAATGTCTAAGGTTTCTTCTTTTGATATTAGAGGAAAAAGAATTTTATCTAGAAAAGATAAATATTACTTATCAGATTTAGGATTAGGTCAAATATTAAATGTGAATAAAAAAACCCAATTTGGGGCTTATCTTGAAAATGTTGTTTATAACGAATTAATTTATAGAGGGTATAATGTAAGTGTAGGAAACAATAATGGTAAGGAAATTGATTTTATTGCTACTAAGTATAATAAAAAAGAATATTACCAGGTTACTTATACGTTGGCTAGTAAAGAAACAGAAGAAAGAGAGTTTGGAGCTTATTCTAATATTGATGATAATTATCCTAAGTATGTGATTTCTACAGATAAATTAGATTATTCACAAAATGGTATTATTCATAAAAATATAATTGATTTTTTGTTAGAAGAATAGAGGTATTTATTAATTTTAATATAGTGGTGAAAAATTTAATTTTATTGTATAATGAATAAAAGGAGTTGAATAAATATGAATATAGCGTTTATTGTAATTTTAGTAATTTTTATAATTTTAATATTAGTAGGAATAATAGGAATAGGCTTTTATAATAAGTTAGTATTTAGAAAAAAGAAGGTTATAGATAAGTTTAATGCTGTATATATGTCTTTAAAAGAAAGAGTAGATATAATTGATAGTATAAGTAATATTATAACAACTAATAAATTACATGAAGATAATATATTGATGGAACTTAATAAAATGAAAGAGGCCATTTTAGAGAATAGTTCTGTTAATGAAACATTGCCTCTTATTAATGAAAGTGATGATCTGTTAAAGAAGGCATTATCTCTTGATAGTATATATGATGAATTATTAAAAGATAAGATATATATGAATTTAAAGGATACTTTTAAGAATAACCAGTATAAGATAATGTATTCTATAGAGATATATAATGAGGAAGTAGAGGAATATAATAACTATAAATCTAAAGGTATTGCTAATGTAATAAGTAAGATATTTAGATTTAGTGATTATAGTTATTATAAGAAAGAAAATGATATTTAATTATAATAATAAAGATTATGAAGTAGTAGTTGTTAGGAAAAATAATAAGAATACTTATATTAGAATTAAAGATGGTAAGGTATATATTACTACTAATTATTTTACTAGTAATGGTGCTATTAAGAAGATACTTAGCAATAATTATAAGTCTATTTCTAAGATGCTTGAAAAAACTTTAAATAAAGAAGAGAATAAAAATTTATTTTTTTTGTTTGGTAAAAAATATGATATCATATATAGTGGTGATGATACTATTAATATAGTTAGTGATGTTATTTATGTTCGCGATGATAAAGTATTTAATAAATGGCTTAATAATTATATAAGGACTACTTATAGTAATCATTTGAAGTACTGGTATGATCGTTTTGAGGAAGCAATACCTATACCTAATTTAAAAATTAGAAAGATGAAAACAAGATGGGGTGTATGTAATACTAAGAATCATAATGTTACTTTGAATTTAGAATTATATAGGTATGATATAGAATGTTTGGACTATGTTATAGTGCATGAGTTATCTCATTTTATAGAGGCTAATCATTCTAAGAATTTTTGGAATGTTGTTAGTAAGTATTGTCCAAATTATAAAGAGATTAGAAAAAAATTAAGAGATTAATATAGTGAGGTGGTATTTTGTTAATAACTTCTGTAAATAATGAGCATATAAAAAAATTAATTAAATTAAAAGATAAAAAGTATAGAGATAGTGAAAATAAGTTTTTAGTTGATACTAGACATTTGGTAATGGAAGCATATAAAGAAGGATTAATAGAAGAGTTAATATTATATAAAGATGAAATATACCCATTAGATGTAGATACTACTTATGTAAGTTATGAGGTGTTAAAAAAGTTGTCACAGACTGATACGCCTTCTAAAGTTATGGCAGTTGTAAGAAAGAAAGAAGAAGATAATAATATAGGAGAGAAGATATTAATATTAGACAATATTCAAGATCCAGGAAATTTAGGATGTATTATTAGGAGTGCTGTTGCTTTTAATATAGATACTATTGTTGTTAGTAATGATACTGTTGATTTATATAATCCTAAGGTAGTAAGAGCTAGTCAGGGAATGATTTTTCATATAAATATTATTAAAAGAGATCCCATAAAATTTATCCAAAATATAAAGAATGAGGGATATAAAATAGTAGGAACTAAGGTTACAAATGGGTGTGATGTTAGAGAATCTAAGACTTATTCGCATTTTGCATTAGTAATTGGAAATGAAGGTCACGGAATAAGTCAAGATATAGATATGTTATGTGATGAATATTTATATATTAAAATGAATGAGAGCTGTGAGAGCTTGAATGCTTCTGTTGCAGCATCTATTCTTATGTATGAGATTAATAATAAGTAATGGAGTGATATATATGGAGTATGTATATATTGGTAAGATAGTTAATACACATGGTATTAAAGGAGAAGTAAGGTTATTATCTAAATTTAAGTTTAAGAATAAAGTATTTGTTTCTGGTATGAATATATATATAGGTAAAGATAAGATAAAAGAAGAGATAAATACGTATAGACCTCATAAGCAGTTTGATATGATTACGATGAAGGGATATACTAATATTAATGAAGTATTAAAATATAAATCTCAGAAGGTTTATATAAATAAGGAAGACTTAAAATTAGATAGTGATGAATACTTAGATGAAGATTTGATTGGTCTAAATGTTATGGTTGATAATAAAATAGTAGGAGAAGTAATTAGAATAGATATTTATCCACATCAAAATTTACTAGTTGTAAAAGTAGAAGGAAAATCTTGTTTAATTCCATATGTTAGTGATATAATAGAAGAAGTAAACTTTAATGAGGGATATATTGCTATTAAGAATATAAAAGGATTGATTTAAATGAGAATTGATATTTTGACTTTATTTCCTAGTATGTTTGATGGCTTTTTAAATGAGTCTATTATGAAGAGAGCAATAGATAAAGGACTTGTTATTATAAATGTTCATAATATTAGGGATTATTCTCCATTTAAAAATAAACAGGTTGATGATTATTCTTATGGAGGAGGAGCTGGTATGGTTCTTATGTGTGAGCCCATATTTAATGCTCTAGATGAATTAAGAAATGAAGATAGCTTAGTTATAATGCTTACTCCTGGTGGTAGAAAAATTAAGCAAGATTTAGCTTTTGAACTCTCCAAACATAAACATATAATATTATTATGTGGGCATTATGAAGGGTTCGATGAGAGAATAAAAACTATTGTTGATATGGAAATTTCAATAGGAGATTTTATTTTGACAGGTGGAGAAGTACCAGCGATGGCTATTACAGATGCAGTAGTTAGATTGATAGATGGAGTTATAAATAAAGAGAGTTTAGAGAGTGAATCTTTTAATGATGGTTTATTAGATTATCCTGTTTATACAAAACCGGCTGAATTTAGAGGACTAAAGGTTCCAGAAGTATTATTATCTGGCCATCATGCTAATATAGAAAAATATAGAAAAGAAATGCAAGTTAAATTAACTGATGCTAGAAAGGAAAAGTATCATGAATAGAAAGAATTATTTTTTAAAGAAAGATAGCTTGACAGGAGAAATATTATATTTAGAATATGATAAACTAGATGGTTATAATATTACTCCTAAGAGTAATGTTTATGATGCTATTAGTGTTAATAAGATAGTATTTGTTAATTCTAGTTTAAGTGAGAAGATAATAAAGAAAAAAATTGATATAAAGATAAGGCATTTTTTAAAAATACTTGAAACTATAGATGAAGATGATGGGGATAATGAAGATGGAGTTAGGCAGAGTCTTATGGATGCAGAGAGATTAAAGTTAAATATATTAAATACTTATAGAAAGTATTTAGGTAATACTTATCAAAGTTTAACTTTAAAGAAAATTCAAGTTATAATTAATCAGTTAAGAATAAAATTATATAATACTATGAATAATAAAAGAAGAGGTAGTATGTTTGAGGATTTATATTATTTAGAGGAAGATGAGTATAAAGGAAGGAGAAGATAATATGTATTATTTTATTGGTATTAAAGGTGCTGGTATGAGTGCTCTTGCTATTATATTAAAGCAATTGGGAAATACCGTTAGTGGTAGTGATGTTGATAAGCATTTTTTTACAGAAGATGAGCTTATTAAAAATAATATTCCTATATATGTATATAATGAAGAAAATATAAAGCCAGGAGTTACTATTATTAAAGGTGCTAGTATAGGGGAGGATAATGTAGAGTTAGTGAAAGCTCGCCAGATGGGACTTAAAATACTTGAATATAACGAGATGGTTGGTTTACTTACAAAAGAGTTTACGACCATATGTGTTGCTGGTTGTCATGGCAAAACTACTACTACTAATATGTTAGCCTTAGCCCTTAGAAATCAAGGAATTAATTATTTAATTGGTGATGGAACAGGAAGTGCACTTAGAGATAATAGATATTTTGCCCTAGAGGCATGTGAATATCAAAGACATTTTTTAGAATATTATCCATGCTATGCTATTATTACTAATATTGATTTAGATCATGTAGATTATTTTAAAGATATAAATGATGTTATTGATGCTTATACTAGTTATGCTAATAATGCTAGTAAAATGGTTATTGCTAATGGTGATGATCCTTATACTAGAAAGATGAAATTAAAGCAAGATGTTGTTTTTTATGGATTAGGAGAAAATAATGATATTAGGGCTACTAATATAGAGTATAAGAGTGATGGTATTGTTTTTGATGTTAATGGTTATGGACATTTTGAATTACCTTTATATGGTGAGGCACAACTTATGGATGCTTTAGCAGTAATTACATTATGTTATTTAGAGAGAATTGATTATAAAGAGGTATATAGTAATTTAAAAGAATTTGTAGGTGCTAAGAGAAGATTTACAGAGACTAAGATTAAAAATAATATCATTATAGATGATTATGCTCATCATCCTGCTGAAATGAAGGCTACTATAGATGCTATTCATCAAAAATATAGTGATAAGAAAATAATAATAATATTTCAACCTCATACATTTACTAGAACTAAGGAGTTTGCAGATGATTATGTAAATGTATTTAAAACAGTTGATAAGGTTTATATATTAGATATTCATCCTGCTAGAGAAAAACAAGAAGATTATCCAGATATTACTTCTGATATAATTATATCTAAGTTAGATAATGCATATCATATTAATGAAAATGAATCTGATAAACTTACTGATAATGATAATACAGTATTTGCATTTATGAGCCCTAATGACATATCTAAGTTAGAAGATGATTTAAAAGATAAATTAGAGAAAAAATAAAAATTCAGTTTGTATATAACTGATTTTTTTCTTTTATTTAGATAAAGCCCTTTGAATTGTAATATAATTTATAATAAAATTATATAATTATTTAGGTGAATATTATGAAAAAATATATTTTTATAGTTTTATCTACAATTATATTAGTGGCAGTATTACTTTATTTTTATGATGCTAGAGAAGAAGTATTAAATAGAGAATATATAGATGATAAAAATAATATTCATATAGAATATCCATATTTTAATGATAGGGTTATAGATAGTTATATAAATAATTATTTGGAGCTTAATATTTCTGATAGTACAGATTATGAATTGTTTATGGATTATGATTATACTTTGGTTAATGGTATAGTTGATCTTTATATATATACGTATAAAGAAAAAGGTAATACCATAAAAAAACAAGTTAAGAATATGGAGATTGATTTAAGTAGTAGTAGTGTAGTTTTAGATAAGAACATTAAAGATGTATTATATAATTATGATTATGATTTATATAGTAATAAATTGATAGATAGAAATAAGCCTATGGTGGCCCTTACTTTTGATGATGGGCCTAATGCTAATACTAGTAGAGTACTTGATATATTAGAAAAATATAATGTTAAGGCTACTTTTTTTGTTCTTGGTACTAATATTAAAGGATATGAGGATACTATATTGAGAATGAAAGAATTAGGTATGGAAATAGGTAATCATATGTATAGTCATAAGCTTATGACTAGATTAACAGAAGAAGAAATAACATCAGAAATAAAGAAAGTAGATGATTTAGTTTTTAATATTATAAATAGATATCCTACTTTAATTAGGCCAAGTTATGGTACATCTAATAAGAGAATGTTGAAGATAATAGATAGGCCAGTAATAATATGGGATATAGATACATTAGATTGGAAATATCATAATTCTACAAGGATAAGTAATAAGATATTAGATAAAGTTAGTGATGGAGATATAGTTTTAATGCATGATATTTATAGTGCTACAGCTAATAGTTTAGAGATTACTATTCCCAAATTATTAGATAAGGGATATCAATTAGTAACGGTTTCAGAATTATTTTATTTGAAAGAAAAAGAATTAAAAGCTGGAAAAATATATGGTAGAGCTGGTTAAATAGAAAAATAAATAATAATTTTATTTAATACATTGCTAACAAAGACTTGAAAAAAGAAGAATATTATTATATACTTGTTATATATTTATAGTATTTGTTGTTTAAGGAGTAGTGCTGTATGAAGGAAACAAAAATTATGAGAGTTTTTAACCAGTATATAAAAAAGTTTGATATGAATAAAGGTAATGTTAAGGCTTTATATTTTCATAGTATTAAAATGATGGATTTATGTAAGGATATTGCTAGTAATTTAGGGATTTTTACTGAGGAAGAGATTATAGTTTGTGGATTTATTGGCCTTTTTCATGATATAGGTTTATTTAGTAATAAGATGAAGTTTTCAGTAATGATTGATGGGGCTGTTGATTATAGTAAGAAAAGTGTTGATATAATATTTGATAGTGATAAGTTAATTAGAGATATTACTGATGATACTAAATATGATGATGTTATAAAAATAAGTATTTATTGTCAAAATAAGGTTGGACTTCCTAATGGACTTAATGATAAGATGCTTCATTTTTGTAAAGTATTAAAGGATGCTCATACTATAGATAATTTTAGAATGGTTATTAATTATCCATATATGGATATGCATATTGATAATTTTCCTAATGATTTGGTTTATAATACTTTTAAACAATATCAAGTTATAACTAATAAAGTTAGTGATAATGATGCTGATAATATTTTAGAAGTATTAAGTTTGATTTTTGGGGTAAATTATCATTATAGTTATATACTACTTAAACAGGAAGAGTGTGTTGATAAATTAATAGCATCTCTAAAAATGAAAGATAAGTCTATCAAGAAGTTTTTTAATCAGATAGGGGCAGTACTTAATATGTATATAGATAGAAAAATATCTGGATAAATAATTAAAAGTGTGATATAGTATAGTTATTAAAAAAACTGTGAACAAGAGGAGTAATATAATTTATGTTAAAAGAGAGCTAGTGGGTGGTGAGAACTAGTAGCATGGTTATATGAAGGTAGCTTGGGAGTTGTATATTTGAATCTAAGTAGAATATATCGGTTGCTAACGTTATAGCATAGAGGTAATAATTATTAATTATTATGAATTAAGGTGGTACCACGAACTATTCGTCCTTATGGCGAGGTTCGTTTTTTTATATAATAAGAAAGTGAGTGATAAATATGTTAGATAAGAAATATAATCATAAAAAAGTTGAAGATGGTAAGTATGATATTTGGAGAAATAAAGGATATTTTAAGAGTGGTGATTTAGATAAGAAACCTTATTGTATAGTTATACCTCCTCCTAATGTTACAGGTAAATTACATTTGGGGCATGCTTGGGATACAACTATTCAAGATATATTAATTAGATATAAGAGAATGTGTGGTTATGATGCTCTATGGTTGCCAGGTACTGATCATGCTGCTATTGCAACTGAGGTAAAGGTTATTAATAGACTTAAAGAAAGAGGTATCGATAAGTATGAATTAGGAAGAGATGAATTTTTAAAAGAATGTTTTATTTGGAAAGATGAGCATTCATCAATTATTCATGATCAATGGGCTAAATTAGGATTGTCAGTAGATTATTCTAAAGAAAGATTTACTATGGATGAAGGAATGCAGAAAGCTGTTAGGAAAGTTTTTGTTGATTTATATAATAAGGGACTTATTTATAGAGGCGAGAGAATTATAAATTGGGATCCCGTTAGTAAGACAGCTTTATCTAATGAAGAGGTTATTTATAAAGATGTTAAGGGAGCCTTTTATCATATTAAATATTATTTAGAAGATAAGAGTGATTATTTAGAGGTTGCGACTACTAGACCTGAGACATTACTTGGAGATACTGCTGTAATAGTTAATCCTAATGATGATAGATATAAGAAATATATTGGTAAAAGAGTTATTTTGCCTATTGTTAATAAATTGATTCCTGTTATTGCTGATGAACATGCTGATCCAGAGTTTGGGACAGGTGTTGTTAAGACTACACCCAATGGTACAAATCCTGTAATTATAAGGGTTA
>ERZ1643249.4973-NODE-4973-length-10860-cov-4.666913_pt1 | contig 10860 bp, 7 predicted proteins | sample MGYA00579263_ERZ1643249 | MGnify/ENA primary metagenome ERZ1643249 (study PRJEB29033, sample SAMEA4952264) | chicken gut metagenome | biome: Broiler Chicken; feature: Gastrointestinal Tract; material: Caecum | place: Ireland | collected 2018 | study: Broiler...
CCTTGCGTATGCCCAGAAGTCCCTTTTCGGGGCGCTTGTCCACGGGCATATTGTCCCATTTATAGCCGCCTACTGCGCCGAGGAGTACGCTGTCGGATGCAAGGCAGTCCTCTACGGTAAAATCGGGCAGCGGAGTGCCGTAGCCGTCTATGGCCGCACCGCCTATAGGAAGCTCTTTGAAGTTGAAGGTGTGATTGAATTTTTTGCCGATTTTATATAGCACTTTGATTGCGCCTGCGCATATTTCGGGACCTATGCCGTCGCCCGCAAGCACTGCAATATTGTAGTTCATAATTTTTCCCTCCGCCGTATCTGTATGTCAGTGCGGCGCATATTTTGCTTTTTTATTGAAGCGGCGCGGCGGCATTTTGCCGCCGCGCCGCACATTAAACAATATACTCTGCAATTAAAACTTTGCTATAAATCAGTTTGCCTCAGGATTTTGATTTTTGTGAATTTATAATGTGTTTCATCAGTCCGCCGTCGGCTATTATCTGCTGAATAAACTCGGGGAAGGGCTGCGCTTTGAATGTTTTGCCTGTGGTTTCGTCCTTTATAATTCCCTCGCCCAGGTCGCAGCTCACCGTGTCGCCTGCCGAAATTGCCTCAACCGCCTCGGGGCACTCCAAAATTGGCAGCCCGATGTTTATGGAATTGCGGTAGAATATGCGCGCAAAACTGTTGGCGATTACAAGGCTTATTCCGCTCGCCTTTATTGCAATGGGCGCGTGCTCGCGCGAAGAGCCGCAGCCGAAATTGTCGCCCGCTACTATAATATCGCCCTTGTTCACATTCTTTACAAACTCGCTGTCTATGTCCTCCATGCAGTGGCTTGCAAGCTCGCTTTCAGAGGTGGTGTTCAGGTAGCGCGCGGGAATTATGACGTCGGTATCCACGTCGTTTCCGTATTTAAAAACTTTGCCCTGTACTTTCATACTGTTTTCTCCGTATAGCGCCTTAAGGCGCGTTCCCCCTGCCGTATGGCAGGGCAATATCAGACGATTTTAAATTTCGTCGGGTGTGGCAAGTCTGCCTGCAACGGCGCTTGCAGCGGCAACGTAGGGGGAGGCAAGGTAAACTTCGCTTGTTACGTCGCCCATTCTGCCCACAAAATTGCGGTTGGTGGTGGAAACGCATCTCTCGTTTTCGGCGAGAATGCCCATGTATCCGCCCAGGCAGGGGCCGCAGGTTGGGGTGGAAACTATCGCGCCCGCCTCTATAAACGTCTGAACAAGTCCCTCTTTCACCGCCTGAAGATAAACTTCGTTAGTGGCGGGTATTATTATAGTGCGCACGCCCTTTTTAACGTGCCTGCCCTTTAAAACTTTTGCCGCAATGCGCAGGTCAGAAATTCTGCCGTTGGTGCAGCTGCCTATAACGACCTGGTCGATGGGTATGTCGCCCCATTCCTCGGGCGTCTTTGTGTTCTCGGGCAGGTGGGGGAAGGAGACGGTAGGTTTGAGCGCGGAGAGGTCTATCTCGTACTCCTCGTCGTATACGGCGTCGTTGTCCGCCATATATAATTTAGGACTGCGCTTAAAGCGCCCGTTCATATATTCGAGCGCCGCTCCGTCCACGGGGAATATGCCGTTTTTTGCACCCGCCTCTATTGCCATATTGCATACGGTAAACCTGTCGTCCATGGAGAGGTGCTTTACGCCGTCGCCGAAGAACTCCATCGATTTATAAAGCGCGCCGTCCACGCCTATCATGCCTATAATGTGCAGTATCAGGTCTTTGCCGCATACGTATTTTGCAGGCTTACCTTTGAGTACAAACTTTATTGCTGCGGGTACTTTGAACCAGCACTTGCCCGTCATCATTCCCGCGGCCATATCGGTAGAGCCCACCCCTGTAGAGAATGCGCCCAGAGCGCCGTATGTGCAGGTGTGGCTGTCCGCGCCTATTACAAGGTCGCCCGCGCCTACAAGACCTTTTTCGGGCAGCAGTGCGTGCTCTATACCCATTTCGCCTACGTCGAAAAAGTTTTCTATGTTCTGTTCGGCTGCAAACTCGCGGCACAGCTTGCACTGGCGTGCGCTCTTTATATCCTTGTTGGGCGCAAAGTGGTCCATTACAAGCGCAACTTTTGCGCCGTCGGCTACCTTGGTCGCGCCCGCCTTTTTAAATTCCTTTATGGCAACGGGTCCCGTTATGTCGTTGGCGAGAACGAGGTCTAACTTTGCCTCTATCAGCTGCCCTGCCGTAACTTCTGTAAGCCCTGCGTGCGCAGCCAGTATTTTTTGCGACATTGTCATCGCCATAGCGTTTTGCTCCTTTTTGTGTTGCTTATATGTTTTCTGCGCGGCGGACTGAATGTCCGCCGCGCTAATATAAATTTACAAGTTTTATTTACAAGTAGTTTTATTTGCAGGTATTTTAAATACGAAATTAAAATCTTTTTAATCTTGCCCGTCAGATGTCTTTAAAGTTTATATCAGGTAAAAAGCAGAAAAGTTGCAAAAGATCTGTGCCGTGCAATAAATATCTTGAAGGGAGGTCCGCCTTAAGGTGGTGCGGCGCTTATTTAAATAATCCCTAAAGAAGTGCATTGCAGGACGTGAGCCCGCAAGTAAATCACCCGTGCAGGACGTAAGCCCGCAAGTAAATCGCGTCACTTAACTTAATAACCACGCACAGACAATGAGGCGTAAGGCAAAATGCAAGCCGCCAGAGGTTAAACTTCAGGTCAGCCTGCAAGGTTTATTACTGCTTAGAACTCAGAGTTAATCCATAAACTTTGCGCGCGTTTAAAAACGTTGTAGGCCAAGATATCGGCAAGACGGCGCTCTTTTTTCAGACGCTGACTTCCTCGTCGGCAAGATTTTCAAACCTCTCGTCGAATTTGGGTCCGTTTTCAAAGTCAAGCACAATGCTTCCGCGCATTGCGGAGGCACGTATAGACCTGCCGCTTGCCGAAAGATTATCCTTTCCGCTTACGGCGGCGCCCGCAAGGTTTACAGTGTAGTCGCTCTCGCAGCCGAGAATGTTTGCTGCAATGTTTCCGTTTTCAGAGTTGAGCACGGCAAAGTCGCACGAATAATTGCAAAGACCTATGTTGCCCTTTTTAACGCGGCACTCGGCGCGCCTGCAAAAGGCTTTGTCTATCTCTACGCGGCCGTCTGCGGCAAGCGTGTTAGCTATGTTTTTAACAGTTATTTCGCCTGCGGAAACGTCAAGTTCGTCTGCCTTAATCATAAGGTTTTCAAACGTTGCGGCGTTAATCTCCGCCTTGAGCTTGCTTGCGTGTGCCTGCACGTCGCCGTAAATTCCGCCGGATATGCAGAGCTTGCCGCGCTCGGTAACTATGCGTACGTCGGGCACATTGTACTCGGGCACGTACACGGTAGCGCTTGCAACCTTAAAGCGGCTGAACGCCTTTTTCTTCTGCGTAAGCGTAACTTTGCCCGCCGCCTCGTCGAACGAGGGGGCAAACGCCTTTGTGTACTCTATAAACAATACGGGTTCGGTTGTGCTGACTACGTTAATTTCGGCGTTTATTGCGCCTATCTCTATATTAAGGACATCCGTCTGTACGCGGTATGTCAGAAAATTCTTTTTCATTAAATTAAATACTCCGGTATCAGAAAGCGGCGTACATTTTCCTTATGCTCATAAAATCTCTTCCCCACAATATTTTATCTTCTTACTTATCCGCGCCGCGCCTCTCTCCTGCGCGCGCCCCGTGTGATTTATAAAAAATGGTATCGTATCGCCGCCGATATTTCTATGTGATTTTAAGCCTTTTGCTTTATTGTGATAAAGCGGCTTTATACTATAATATAATATTGTAGCGGTAAGGTCAATACTTTTTTTGTAAAATTTTGCAAAAAAGTGTATATTTTTTGTCTATCAGACCGTTAAATACCGATTTTTGCCAAAAATTACGTCACTATGCACAAGTTTTTGGCTTCACAGTCTTATAAAACTTCAGTTGTATTATTTAAGCGCCCGCGCGCGGTAGCGCGCGGGCGCTTAAATATTCAGCAATTAAAACTTTTTAAAAACGGCGCCCTCAGAGGCCGATGTAACGGATGCGCGGTAGCGCGCGAGGTAGCCGCTTACGGGTTTTACAAGCGGCTTAAAGTTTTTGCGCCTGTTTTCAATCTCTTCCTCGCTCACACGCAGGTTTATGGCGCAATTTTCTATATCTATGTCTATGATGTCGCCGTCTTTGACAAGTCCTATAAGCCCGCCTGCGGCAGCCTCGGGGCAGACGTGGCCGATCGCCGCGCCGCGCGTCGCGCCTGAAAATCTTCCGTCGGTTATCAGCGCGCAGTCCGAGCCAAGTCCCGCGCCGACAATGGCGGAGGTAGGGGTGAGCATCTCGCGCATGCCAGGTCCGCCGACGGGGCCCTCATAGCGTATGACCACAACGTCGCCCTTTACTATCTTCCCCGAAGAGATGGCGGCCATCGCCTCTTCCTCGCTGTCAAAGCACTTTGCGGGGCCGCTGTGTCTGTACATTTTGCGGTCTACCGCGGACTTTTTTACAACCGAACCTTCGGGCGCAAGATTGCCCTTTAAAATGGCCAGACCGCCCGTCTTTGAGTAGGGCTCGGCCACCGTCTTTATAATTTCGCCGTCGGGCAGAGCGGCGTCTGCAACAGTCTCTGCAAGCGTTTTTCCGCTCGCCGTCATAGTGCTGCCGTCCAAAAGACCGTACTTTAAAAGCTCTTTCATGACGGCGGAAATGCCGCCCGCCTCGTTCAGCTCCTCAATGTAGTGCTCGCCCGCAGGCGCAAGTCTGCAAAGGTTGGGCGTCTTTTCAGAAATTCCGTTCATTATGTCTATGCTGACCTTGTCTTTAAGTCCCGCCTCGTTGGCTACGGCCAGAAGATGCAACACAGAGTTTGTGGACGCGCCTATCGCCATATCCACCGTTTCGGCATTTTTAAAGGCCGAGGCCGTCATAATGTCCAGCGGTTTTATATCTTTTTCAAGCAGGTGCATAACGGCTTCGCCGCTCTCTTTGGCGAGAGCAAGCCTCTGCGAGTATACGGCAGGTATTGTGCCGTTCCCGGGCAGAGCCATTCCGAGCGCCTCACACAAGCAGTTCATTGAGTTTGCTGTAAACATTCCCGAACAAGAGCCGCAGGTGGGGCAGGCGCCGCATTCAAAGTCGCCAAGCGTGCGCGCGTCTATTTTGCCTGCATTGTAAGCGCCAACTTCTTCAAACATAGTGGAAAGGCTGGTCTTTTTGCCGCGGACGTGCCCTGCAAGCATCGGTCCGCCTGAAACAAATACGGCAGGCACGTTAACTCTTGCCGCAGCCATCAGCATACCCGGAATTATCTTGTCGCAGTTGCCAACAAACACCGCCGCCTGAAAGGCGTGTGCGCGGATGAGTATTTCGGCGCTGTCTGCAATTATTTCGCGTGAAGGGAGGGAGTACTTCATTCCCGCGTGACCCATTGCGATGCCGTCGCATACGCCTATTGAGGGTACTATAACAGGCTTGCCGCCTGCGGCAATAACGCCTTCGGCGGCCGCCCTGGCAATCTCGTTCAAATGAGTGTGTCCGGGGATTATCTCGCTCTGAGCGCAAATTATGCCCACAATTGGCTTTTTCATTTCTGAATTTGTCCAGCCCAACGCCCTCAGTAGCGAACGTTGCGAGCTCATGTCTGTGCTGTCTGAAAATATGTTTTTCATAAAAAATCCTTATCAGCAAATATACAAAGTTTTATTTGCAATAATTTTCATAAAATTTTATAACGCAAAGTTATATTTGCGTCTTTTGTGTTTGCGGTTTGGCTGCGTCAGCAGGCTCACCGAGGGGAATTGCCCCGATTATAAAAATGAGAGCAATCAAAAATCGGGGCAATGGAAGCAGGCCCCCCCAAGTCACGAAGATTTTACGGCGGTACCAGCCGAAAAATCTGTGAATACTCGCGTGCGCAAGGCGAATTTATTTCGCCGATAAGCGCGACCCTATTTGCTGCGTCAGCAGGCTCACTGGAAGTGAATGGCGGCATTAAAAAGTTTGAGTGCCGCAGCCTGCCGCCAGAGAAACATAGTTTCTCAAACTCACGGAATTTTTACGTCGCGCAAGACGGAAAAATTCGTGAAAAATGTCATATGTTATCCCCGTAGCAGTCTCTGTCTTTCAGGGTATGGCTGCCGCGCGCAAGCACGGTTACGCCCGTGCGCTGCATTTCAAGTATGCCGTACGGCTCTATAACCTTCAAAAACGCGTCGAGTTTTGAAGGTATGCCCGTCAGCTCAAGTATCATTGTATCGGGCGAAAGGTCTACAACCTTGGCCTTGTAAATTTCCTTTATTTCAACTATCTGACTGCGCACTTCAGCGGTTGCGGGCACTTTTACAAGCAGCAGCTCGCGATATACGCAGTCCAATTCGTCGGCGCAGCCTATTTTTTTGACGTCGTCAAGCTTATCCATCTGCTTTATCATCTGGTAAAGAGTGTATTCGTCGCCTATCAGCACAATCGTCATGCGCGAAAGCTCGGGGTCTTCGGTTGCGCAAACGCTCAGGCTCTCTATGTTGTACCCGCGCCTTGCAAACAGTCCGCTTATGCGCGTGAGTACGCCGCTCTTGTTTGATACCAACGCCGCTATTGTACTTTTTTTAGGGTCCTTTTTGTATTCAGACATCTCAGTTTTCCTCCATCTTCAAAAGCTGCGTATCGTAGGTCATTCCTGGCTTTATCATCGGCAGAACATTCTCGTCGCCGGAGATGTGGCAGTCGACAAGTACGGGGCCTTCGCCTTTTTTCATATAGGCAAACGCCTCTTTAAGCACGCGCTCTACATCCTTTTCGCTTTCGATCCTAAGTCCCTTTGCACCAAAGCTTTCGGCAAATTTGACGTAATCGGTCTTTTTATGCAGCGTCGTCTGCGAAAAACGCCTGCCGTAAAAAATCTTTTGCCACTGGCGTACCATTCCCAGAACGCCGTTGTTCATAAGCAGTATAACTATCGGCGTGCCCTGCGTAACAGCGGTGGACAGCTCATTGAGGTTCATATTGAAACAGCCGTCGCCCGTTATAAGCACCGCGGGCTTGCCCGTACCGAAGCACGCGCCTATGGCCGCGCCCATGCCGTAGCCCATAGTCCCCAAACCGCCAGACGAGCAGAAAAGTCTGGGCTTATCTATATGGTAATGTTGCGCCGTCCACATCTGGTGCTGGCCTACGTCGGTAACAACGGGTATGTCCTTGGGGGCAAGCTCGCTTGCCTTGCTTATTATTTTATATGCAAGGTAGTTCGTGTCCTTTTTAAGCTTTTCCTCGGCCTTCCAGGCGTTCGCCTGCTTCAGCCACTCTGCTCTGTCGGCGCGCTCAAGTTCGGGCAAAATGGTACTCAGCGCATTATACAGGTCTGCCATAATGTGTATGTTGCTGTGTACGTTTTTGTCTATTTCGGCGTTGTCTATATCTATGTGAATTACCGTCTTGTTCTTTGCAAACATATCACGGTTGAGGGCCACTCTGTCAGAAAAACGCGTGCCAAGCGCTATTATGGTATCGGAGTTCATAATTGCGCGCGCCGCGGCAACCGTGCCGTGCATTCCTAACATTCCAAGGCAGTGCGCGTCGGAATCGGGTATGCAGCCCTTGCCCATCAGCGTGTAAACTACGGGGCAGTCGAGCTTATCTGCAAGCTCCTTTAAAAGGTCAGATGCGTTTGCCGATATTACTCCGCCGCCTGCAATAATGACGGGCTTTTTGCTTGCGGTTATGGCGCTGAGCGCCTCTTCAACCTTCTGGGCGCTTACGGTGTGGGGGGAGTATTTTTCGGGCTTTTTGGGCGAGTATTCGCATTCGTCCGTCTGAACGTTCTTAAGTATGTCTATAAGCACCGGACCTTTTCTTCCGCTGCTGGCAATGTAAAAGGCTTTGCGCACCGTGTCGGCAAGTTCTTTGACGTCTTCTACTATAAAGTTATGCTTGGTTATAGGCATGGTTATGCCGCATATGTCTATCTCCTGAAAGGAGTCTCTGCCGAGAAGACTTATACCCACGTTCCCCGTAATCGCAACGAGCGGTATGGAATCCATATACGCGGTAGCTATGCCCGTAACAAGATTGGTTGCGCCCGGTCCGCTGGTGGCAAAGCACACACCCGTCTTGCCCGTAACGCGCGCATAGCCGTCCGCCGCGTGCGCCGCGCCCTGTTCGTGCGCGGTGAGTATGTGGTTTATCTTGCCGTTTCTGTAAAGTGCGTCGTAAATATCCAGCACCGTTCCGCCGGGGTAGCCGAATATCGTGTCTACTCCCTGCTCTAACAGGCAGTTAATAAGTATGTCCGCTCCCTTCATAGTATTCTCCTTCAGCGTGCCGTCATTCTGCACGCATAATTTTATACTGCAATTATTATTTTTTCGCTCAATAAATTTGTTTATTATTTCTATTTTAAGGTAAAAGAGCTTCTGTGTCAACAAAATTAAGGCAAAAGGTTTGCTCTTTTGTTCAATTTTTGTATATTATCATGTATAAATTAATAAAAATTCGACAAAAAGAACGGGACGGGGGGTCGTGCGCAGAAAAATATATCAAAAAAGAGCGGGGGCGCGCGGAAATTTTTCCGCGCGCCCCCGCTCTGTAAAAAAACTGTTTTATAGCAACATTTAACTCGTGCATTCAACAACGCGTTCCGATGTCGTCTGAAAAGTCTTTGACAATGTAAAAAGCGCGCGAGCATTCAGTTTTACAACCTTTAAATTTTAAGAAATTAAAGGTGAAAATTGTCATTGGTTGAGGCATATGTGCCCCTTAAAGTTGTTTGTAGTCGGCAGCTATGGCGCACAGAACATCCTTTGTGCCCTCGCCGATTTTTACTTTTTCGGAAATTTCCACTCCGAAAATAATGAGTACCTCGTTGCCGTCGCAAACAAGAGGAATAGCGCCGCGCAGACGGGGCGGTATTTTTTTGTCGGTGAAATAATCTCCCAGCTTTTTCGTTCCCCCGCCGAATTTTTCAAATTTGTCACCCGAGCGCATGAAGCGCACTATGGAGTTGGCGGGGACCTTGCCGCCGTCGAATTTCAGTACTTTAAGCGGGGTTTCGGGGCGGACGTATTGTACCTCATTCATATCGCCGTCAAGCTCGTAGTTAAAGCAGATATGTGCAATTTGTCCACAGTATTCGTCGGCAAGCTGACTATAAAAATGCCCGTACGGCGCACCCTCGTTCTCGTAGTGCAGCAGCATATTGTCTACTATGCAGATTCTGCCCTCTTCCTTGAAGGCGGTGAGGCCCAAAAACTCGAATTTCTTTCCGTTTTCGGCAAATTGAAGGTTAAAAAGATTTTCAAGCTGATTGCTTGTATAGTCCTTTTTATCGTGCCTGGCTGCAATGATATTCACGGCTGCGCGTCGGAAAATCACCTTTTCGCTGCAATGCGCAATGCAGTCGCCGTAAGGCTCGCGGTGCGATATAAGCGCCTCTGTCTTTCGTTCAAAGTACTCTTCGTCCTCGGCCGCCAGTCGTGAAAAACGGTAAATCGCCCTTGCCGCTCCGGGCACGGCATCTTCAAGCGCGGGCAAAATATTCAGCCTTATCTTGTTGCGGGTGTAGTCTGTTTTAAAGTTGGTTTCGTCGTCCACATATGGTATTTCGTTCGCGCATATATAGGCATCAATTTCGGCTCGGGTGCAGGCAATCAGCGGACGTATCAGTTTAAAAGGCTTGTTTGCTAGCACGCTGTAATCTTCGTCCGTGATGCCCTCCATGCCTTTCAGCGCGCTGCCGCGGGCAAGGTTAAAAAGCACCGTTTCGGCATTGTCGTTAAGGTGGTGGGCGGTAGCAACGCAGTCGCAGTTTGCCGCCTCTTTAATGTAGCACTCAAAAAAACGCCAGGCGCGCGCCTGTCCCTCGCTCGTCAGCTTTCTGTCGGCAACGTAGGAAGAGAGGGGGACGCCCAATTTTTTGCAGTAGTCGGCAACAAAGGCGCTGTCGCGCGCAGAAGTTTCGCCGCGTATGCCGTGGTCGCAGTTGAGGGCTGTCAGGGTGATGTTATACTCCTTGGCATGCGTGTGCAGGTAGTGCAGCAGCGCCATTGAGTCGCGCCCGCCTGATATGGCTGCACATATTTTAAGATTGGCATATTTTTCGAGATTGACATTCATATCAACATTATAGCACCGCATACGGCGTTTTGCAAGTGCGGCGTGAGGATTGTATGACTTTGAGCCGCGGGTTAAAGGTTAAAACGGACGATGACGGCGCGCTCTGCAAGTTTCTTTAAAAAATTTGTCAAAGCACGGCAAAAAAAGGTTGACAAAAGTGCATTTATTTAATAGAATAATAAAGCTCTATGGATGGTGCGCGAATTGTGCGCCGTCTGCGGTTATTTATCGCGGGGTAGAGCAGCCAGGTAGCTCGTCGGGCTCATAACCCGGAGGTCGCAGGTTCGAATCCTGCCCCCGCAACCATTTATAATTCGGTTGCATATTGCGGCAATTTTGATATGTGTTAAAGTTGTAGTAATTGCGCCGTTTTAATTTTGCAAAAATTATTAAAAAGTTTTTGTAAAATCAGTTAAGTCGGGACAAATTTCCGGCAGATTAAATAATTTGTGCGCTATGCGCGCGGCGTATCGCCGTCATTGAATGCGTGCAATTTATGGCGACGTAGCTTAGTTGGTCTATAGCGGCCGGTTCATACCCGGCAGGTCGGCGGTTCGAATCCACCCATCGCTACCAAAGCATAAATCTAAGGGGATAATCCCCTTGGTTTTAGAATATAGCGGAGCGGTTTTACCGCAAAGCAAAGCGGCCCCATGGTCAAGCGGTCTAAGACATCGCCCTTTCACGGCGGTAACTCGGGTTCGAGTCCCGATGGGGTCACCAAACAAGTTAAAGGCGAACCCGTTTCCATTAGGAGACGGATTCGC
>ERZ1643249.4974-NODE-4974-length-10858-cov-5.444784_pt1 | contig 10858 bp, 12 predicted proteins | sample MGYA00579263_ERZ1643249 | MGnify/ENA primary metagenome ERZ1643249 (study PRJEB29033, sample SAMEA4952264) | chicken gut metagenome | biome: Broiler Chicken; feature: Gastrointestinal Tract; material: Caecum | place: Ireland | collected 2018 | study: Broiler...
TGCCGGGGCGGCTCCCCGGCTGCCGCTGTTCGTTCAGTTTATAAGCTCTGGTTTCAGGCATGGGTGTTCTCCTTTGTTTCTATTATAGCACAGAATACATGACAGATATTGTCACCTTTCCAAAAATTTTTCGGGGAATTTTTTGGAGGCGCAGTACGGAGGACGGGCGAGGTTCCTGACGGGTTTTGGTGGAGAAGGGGGATGGGCATTACGTCCAAAACAACCGTTTGGTGGTGGGACGAAACTTATACCAAAAACCGATGCCTAAGCAGGGTTAGTTATTGTTAAAGACACTTTTATAAATACAAAATAAAAAGCAAACAGCAAGTTTAGAGGCAGTCTCGCAGGGGCTGCCTTTTTTATATGATCGCCGCGTGTATTCTGCGGTTTTCTGATTTTAGAAAAATTATAAAATAGAAGGCACAAACAACATGATCAGAGGAGAAAAAATTGAAAACAAATCAAACAAATATGAAGTACATAGACTGGCTCATTCAATGGCTGGAAAACTATATCCGCCCGTCCGTAAAGGTGCGGACGTACGAGCGATATAAGCTCATCATCGAGCAGCATATCAAGGACAAGATCGGCGGCATGGAGCTGAACGATCTTTTTCCGCTAATCTTGCAAGAGTTTATCACGGAATTGTTGCGCAATGGCAACTGCAAAACGGGCAAGGGCTTATCGGTTAACAGCGTCAACGCCGTAATTTCCGTTATTCAGAGTTCGCTGAAAACGGTGTTCCTGTTGGATTTATTTTCAAAAATTCATTACAGGAATTTCACCACATAAGAATTGACAGATTTGCAAAAATGTGCTATACTTAGCTACAAGAAGGTATATTTTTCGGAAATATAATAACCTGTTTTATAAAGTTCGATGGATATATTTCGTTATTTCTATTTAAATCGCCGCAAAGATTTGTTTTCAAACATCAGCGAATTTTACAATGGCGACACGGCGTGTTGTCTCAGCGAGCTGATCAAAAATGAATTGGCATTTCGGACGTATGATAACTGGTATATTCAAAGAAGATTTGCTGCAGAATCGGAAATGCGAGCGCAATTTATGCAAAAGGGTGGAACACCTGTTTTAGAGCACCCGTATTATTTTACTTTGGGAAATTGCGACGATTGGTTTTATCGCAAAAAGCATAGCTTTGGAAGCCTTTCATTTGGTTTAAGTGAGTTTGACAAAAATACGGTGTCTTTTACATACGGTGATTCCGTTCCGAATTTTATGTCGGAATATGCGGATGGGAAAGAGTACCGCAGAAAAGTTTACACATACGAAGAAATCTGCGGACTCATAGAAAAGTATGGGTATCCGAACGATTGGAACGCATACGGTGAGCACGGTCCGGAAAATTATATAGAAGTTCAGGTTTGGAGCGATGATCTGATTGGACAATATCGGTATGAAGCGCTTTTAAAAAGGGGTGCGGAAGGCGTTCATTCGGTGGCGGATCGCATCATTCGTGCAAATCCTTTGCGTTTCCCGAATGCGGAAAAGCAGCTTGGACTTGCCAAGGGTTTGGATGAATGCAAAAAAAATCCTCTATGGGATTGGTTTTTAAGTACAGTGCGAGAAACGGATAACAAGTTATTCAAGGACGACGCCGTGCACGGTGCCGAGCATGCGAAGAAATGTGCGGTTTTAGCATTTATCCTGTCTAATAAGACCGGAGCATGCGAACGCCGCATCAAAAATACGGTGTATGCAGCGCTGTATCACGATATCGGACGGACATGCCGTGCATACGGCAAATCGCACGGGCAATGCGGTGCAGAGCGCATAAGAACACTCGTTCCGCCTTCAAAAGATTGGAACACAGATATCGTATGCAGGGCAATTGCCATGCACGATGGACCGCAAAGCGCAGACGATGGTGCGGTGCTGACGGCTGTCCGCGAAGCTGACTGTTTGGACTATATGCGGCTGGGGTTTGGCATATACGACGCTACCCGTCTTGCGACGGCGGAGGGCAGAGAGTTGCTCCGTTTTGCGTTGGAATTAAACATCGCGTCATACATGTTTCCTTCGTTTATCAGATATTTTTCCGAGTAAGAATAGCTATGGATATTGTCATGCGTAACTATATTGCGGCAGCAGATTACGGGGAAGTTTACAGGTTGTTTACGGATTTTTCTGTCAATCGTTTCATTATTTGTAAGCCGGACCATAACTCGATGGGTGTTTTTGCCAAGTGGCTAGACGGAAAGATGGAAAGAGAGTTTAACGACTTCATGGTCTTTTACACTGTAGCGGATGAATTTATAGGGTTTGCGTATTCCTATGAATTTCAGCCGCTGAACGGGCACTGCTTGTTTACGGTTGCAGTAAAGGAAAAATTTCAAAATACTGGTTTCGGTGGGTTCATTTCCGTTAAGTTCTTGAAATATTTGTTCGAGAACTATAATTTGCGTAAAGTATATACTCATGTTTATAGCAGTAATGAACATTCGCTGCAATGCGTTGAGGCGTTCGGCTTTTCAAAGGAAGGGGTGCTGAGAGAGTATAAGTTTTTGAGCGGAAAGTTTGACGATTTGGTGATTTTGTCGCTGAAAAGAGAAGAATTTGTCGCGAAAATAACTGAACTTGGTTCAGTAAAATAGAAAATAAAATAAATGATGGAGGGTATGATGAAGCGATTTTCAATTTTTAAACCGGTTGTGCCGTGTGTGGAGGGAATGGAAATTCAGCCTGCACAGGTTCTGCATCGGTCGGTCAGTATGCTCGCTTATTGGAAAAATGAGGGTGCGAACGGGTGGAGCAATTCTTCCTGCCGCTGGAAAAATGAGGGTGCGAACGGGTGGACGAACTCTTCTTGTCGCTGGAAAAACGAGGGCGGAAACGGATGGACGAATTCTTCTTGCCGCTGGAAAAATGAGGGCGGAAACGGATGGACGAATTCTTCTTGCTGCTGGAAAAATGAGGGTTCGAGCGGCTGGTCGAACAGTTCAAGCAGCGGAAAATAAACGTATGAAAGGCAAATCCCCACAGCGGTTTGGCGCAGTGGGGATTGTTTCTACCGGGGATAGTTTATGAATGAGAGAAAAAAGAGCGGATACTTGGTGCTCGGATATGCGTGCAATCAGCGGTGCCGGTGCTGTCCGTTGGTACATAAGGAAGAGAGGCAGGCGTTCACTGGCCGTGAGGATCTTCTTCGGGAAATAGACAGCATGCATTCCTTCGGTGTTACCGATATAACGCTGTCGGGGGGTGAGCCGACGGTGCACCCTCACTTCTTTGACATCATACGATATTGTTTCGGCAAAGGAATTGCAGTCCATATTCTTAGCAACGGGGAAAATTTCTGCAAGAAAGACTTTTCCGAAAAACTGACGGCTCTCGCGCGGCAGGGAGAGCTGAGCGTCACGACGACGTTTCACAGCGAAAATCCCGAAGAGCATGAATATCAAAACGGTTCTCCGGGAAGTTTTGCGCGCAGTACAGAAGGGCTTAAATTGCTCGATTCGAACGGGGTGAACGTTTCGGTCAAGCATTGCATTACGGCGGATAACTATCGGCAGCTTCCGTCTTTTGTCGAGTTTGCGCTGAAAACCTACTCTGCAAACGCAGAAATTCAGCTCTGGGGTATCGATTTGTGCGGCATCGATACAGAGCTTGCCCGTTCGATGTTTGTCCCGTTTCAGGAAATCGGCCCTTTTCTCACGGAAGCGATCGATCTTTTTGAAAAAGACAAATCCTTCGGCTGGCGAATGCTTACAGTGAATAATCTTCCCTTGTGCATGTGCGACTGTTATTATTGGCAGTATTTTTCCTCGCTTGACGATGATACGTATATTGATCATGCCTCAGGCGGAAAAAAGTTGGCTGCCGAGTCTGGCCCGATTTCGAAAAATTGCGGGCATTGCAGCTTTGCTGACATTTGTATGGGGGCATATTACAGCAATTTTGACTTAATGGGCGATGATATCGTTGCTCCGCCCAAAACGGAAATGCCGCTTGCGAGGTTTTGTTCCGACTATCGCATGTACCGCACGGAGGAACTGGGAACAATGTATTTTACTCCTTACGTTGTCGGAAATTTGCGCCTGCGCGGCTTGGCGCTGACGAATTATCTTTCCGATGAAAACATCGTCATACGTGCGCATGCGCGGCAATTAGTTTCGCTTTGCGGCATGTTGCGCACGGGTACGCAGATGGCCGCGCTGGAAACATGGCTTCGGCAGGAAGGCTTGGAGAACGGCGATTTGCTTACAAGTATGCAAAAGAAGGGGATTGTAGAATGAATCTCGAATATGTTTATTTGCCAAAATTTGAGCAAGAAGAATTTGCGTTCAGCGGAGCGCATTGTTACAGTATGAGCGGCAGGGCATTTCTACTTTCCGACAGGGGGACTTCTATCGTTCTTAGCATGGACGCGGTGTCTACTATTTGCGCGCGGTGCGTGAGCGAGGATTTGGCGTTTAAGCTGTTTCAAAGAGGCTTTGCTGAGGTTTACGGGCAATCCCGTTATACAGAAGATACTTCGCGTATTCTGCCTGTTCTGTTTATGATAGACTTTACTACAAAATGCAACTGCAATTGTATTTATTGCCTGAGGCATTTCGACGGCGAAGGGGAAAGCATTTCAGACAGGCAATTGAAGAAAAATACGCAATATATCATAGATTATTGCCATGCGCATGGGATTCGGCATATTTCCTTTCAGCCGTGGGGAGGAGAACCTCTTATCGAGCTGAACAAGATTTTGGCGTGTAAGCAGATGTTCGAAGATGGGGGAATCGACGCAAAATTCAATATTCAAACAAACGGCTTGCTGCTCACATTGGAAAATTACAGAAAGCTCAGGCGGCACGGCATCGATATCGGAGTCAGCATTGACGGCATTGCGCGCGTGCACGACGCGCACAGAACGGATGTACACGAAAATCCGACGCACGAAAAAATCGTAAAAAGGATAAAGGAGATAAGAGAAGCCGATCCAGAGTATAACTTAGGCACGCTGAGCGTCAATTCCGCCTTTTCCCGAGAGTATGTCGCGGAGGATATCGATTATCTCGTAAACGAGTTGGGTGTTGGAAGTATAAAAATGAATTTAGTGCATCCTAGCGGAGCGGACGGTTTTGACGATTCGATCTTGATTTCCAAAGAGGATATTCCCACATATGTGCAAGATGTATTGCAGGCGGTCGTCGCACAAGTGAGAAAAGGGCGCCGCTGTTATGAGGCGAATATTGCGGATAAACTTCTCAACCTTCTCAACCGAAGCGCGGGCAACATTTGCGACTCCGCGGGCTGCCGCGGAGGGACGTCGTTCATTTCGATCGACAGGCAGGGATATATCTATCCGTGCGAAATGCTGGGAAGGCAGGAAATGCGGCTCGGCAACGTAGCCGACGGAAAAGATCTTGCCGAGCTTATTGCACAGGCGAAAAAAGAGAACCCTTATTATAAGCCTCGCGAAACGCAAAAATGCGCGGAGTGTCCGTTTATGTTCTATTGCCGCGGAGGGTGTAAAGCGTGCAGCCTTGCGTACGGAAAACAGGCGTGCGAAATCGATGAAACAGAATGCGCCGTTAACAAGACCTTGTATCCGTTGCTGATACGGTTAATATTGACGGAACCTGATTCGGTTGAAAAATTATTGGATAATAGGGTTGCTTTGGAGGGTTTTGATGTTACGGGACAGTGTGTTTGACAAGCGCTTTTCCGTCGGTTTGACATTGGACGCTACTCTCGCGGAATTTGAGCATTTTCTTGCAAAATACGGGCGTTTTATCCAAAACATCTATTTTTCGTTGCCGATGGGGGACAAGTTTCATTCGAGGGAGAACGTCGTCCGCCAGATGCGCGACAAAAAGAATGTAAGGAAACTGTGGAAAATGCTTTCGATGGCGGCTGCGGCTAAAATCGAATTAGAGCTTGTCCTGAATAACGGAAATGTCACGGATCAGGATATTCGCAGAAGCAGGGAATTGCTGGAAAAGCATGCGATTGCCGCCGATATAGTCGGGATCACGCACGATATTTACGATAATATCAAGCGTGTTTTCCCCGAGCAAAAAATTGTATATAGTTTTAACAACCGCACAAACAAACCGGAAGATTTCGAAAAAATTGCAGGCAAATACGATTCGGTCGTCATTGGCAGGCAAAACATTCGCAACAGCGCGCTTTTTGCGAATATCTGCCGAGAATCGGAAACAGTATTGCTGCTCAACAACGGGTGTTCCCACATTTGCGGCGGCTGTTCCACGCTTGCCAATTGCCACGGCGCATATTATAAGGCAAAACTTTTGCATTCGCCCGAGTACCTATATGCTTTGCAGAGCGTCATGCCGTTCGAAATCCATGAGGAGCTGTTGGATATTTCCCGGGTGCGGTTGTTTAAAATCAGTTCGCGCAACGCCCCGCTGTCTTATTTGGCCGACTGTATGGAGAGCTATATCTATTGCAAAGAGGACGAGTATATCGCCGCTTCCGCGGAAAATTACATTCTGTGGGGCAGGCTCGCCTGGCATGCGGAATTTTACGATACATTTTCTTTGGAGCGTATTCGCGCGTTCAAGAGAAATATTTATGCAGGGAAGAAGAATTTTCAGCCGTCCTATGCGCAAATCTGTGCAGATTTGCGCAACCGCTATCTTTTTGGCGAAGGCCAAAGCTTTTCCGCGGAAGGGATGGCGGCAAACGTGAAAAGGAAAGTCGGCGGCATACCTTTTACGCTGAAAGGAGCTTTAATCGGGATTCCCGATTGCAGCACGCTGCTTCGCCATGTTTCCGTCAGCGCGGCGGAGGATTTGCTGGATAAACTGAAAAGCTGCAATTTGGAGGTTTCGTTTGAGCTGCCGCCTTGCGCACATCTGCATATGCCGCCTGCTTTGCTCGGCTTTTTGACCGGCAATGCGGAAAAAATCGATTGTTTTGTCGTAAATGACGAGCAGACGGAAGAGTTTGTAAAAGCGCAGTTTAATCGTCCCGTTGCTTACGGGCTTCATATGTCCTTTAATAGGATTTCTGCCGAGAGAAATACCTATGAGAGCGGCAATGAGAACGGGTACGGAAACGGCATTATTTCTCCGGTATTCCGCGAAAGGTTGCGAGAAAGGTCAGTCGCGTTTTTGCTTTGCGAAATGCCGGAAAACGGCCTGTGCATTTCGGCGGGAGAAGATGTCGTTTTGAAAGTTCATTTGGAACTCCGGCACGAATGCGTCGGAATATGCTGTTCGGGGCCGGCAGAAGAGTGCGGCGCTCCGTGCTTGCGCTCTTTGGGGACACGTGTTCGGTGTTTCGAAGGACAGGAACGCATTTTGCTTCCCGACGCGCTCTGCGCGACGGTTAAAACAACGGAAGGCGTAATCAAAACGATCAAAGAAAACAGGGCAGAATGGATCGTCGAAGGATAGGGGCATGCATGGAAAATTATCAAGATTACGAATGCCTGGAAATCAAATCGATTCACGAATTATATTTTGAAACGGTAGCGAGGCATGCCGACGAAACCGCGTTCGAATATTCCGGGGGCGCGGTAACCTATTCCGAACTGAACGGACGAGTGCTGCGTGCGGCGAGCCGGATGTTGCCTTATCAGGGGAAACAGGTGTTCGTCGGAGTGCTTGATCCGCTAAAATTTGCAATTGCATATTTTTCATGTATTTTAAGCGGCTGCGTTGCGGTTTTGGGGGCGCCAACAGACTACAATGTTTTTCAAAAATCGGGCGGAAACGCGCAGCTTTGCATAACTGATTCTTTTGTGTTTGACGGCAGTGCGGAAAAGGTTCCTTTCGGCGCATATTCCGTATCGGATACCGATGCAGTGTGCACGATATTGCACAGTTCCGGAACGGAAGGCGCTCCCAAGTGGGTTATGCTGTCGCATGCAAATATATGCTCGAACATCGTGAGCGGATTGCGAAAATATTTGATGCAGCGAGTCGATGTGTTTTACAATATTATTCCATATTACCATGCGTTCGGGCTGATTTGCGATTTTCTTGCGCCGCTCTTCGTGGGGGCAAAAATTTGTGTTCCAGATAAAAAAGAGCTGTTCTTTTCTCAAATGCCTGTTTTTTGCCCCACGGCCTTGAATGTGCCTCCTGCTGTGGCAGCGAGATTAAACCATTATATTTCCGCGGCAGGCAGTGCCGCCGCAGTAACGGGTGGCAGATTGAAAAAAATTTTGTGCGGCGGCGCCGGTTTAGCAGCAGAAATTAGTAAAACGCTTCGGAAACAAGGCATCAATGCGCTGGGCTGTTACGGTTTAAGCGAATGCTCTCCGTGTGTTTCAGTCAACAGAGATGAATATTATAAAGACGGCAGTGCAGGTATTCCGTTGGGTTGCAATGATGTGTCGATTGGCAGCGACGGTGAAGTTTTGGTTAGCGGAACAAATGTGATGAAAGGATATTACGGCGATGAAGCGGAAACTCGGCGCATATTGTCGGGCGGCGTATTGCACACGGGCGATCTTGGCCGCATCGACGGCGATGGGTTTCTGTTTATAACGGGAAGGAAGAAGAACGTTATCGTTTTCGATGACGGAACAAAGTGCAGCCCCGAAACATACGAAGCACAGATTATCGCCCATACCGACGCGGAAGAGGCACTCATACGCGTCGGGAACGGGCACGCCATGCGGCTGGAGGCGGTCATATATGTAGAGGATAATTCGAAACAAGATGAAATCAGAAAGTATATTGCGGACTTAGACATAAAAAAACGAATTGCGTCCGTTCTGTTTACCAATACTCCTTTGCCAAAAAACAATTTAGGGAAGGTTCAGCGCAATTATGAAAAGAGACGACGTTATTAAGATAATAGAAGAATCAGCGGAAATATCTTTGGCGGATAGCGATTTGCTCAGTCATATTTCTGATTTGGGCGTCAGTTCCTTGCAGATGATGGAAATTTTCTTTTCGATCGAAAATCGTTTTCATGTCAAGCTGTACGCAGACGACGTATTGAGAATAAAAACGGTTCAAGACATTATAGAGATGGTTGAAAGCAAAAGGATATAGATTGCCATAGCCTTTTTATATTAGAATCATTTCATGCAAAAGGAATATCGCATTTTGTCCGTCGAGGCGGCGGATATTTATAGGGCTGAAACGGAAAACGGCGCCGAGGTCGGGGTTCAACTGCCCGAAAGAAACAGCGACGCCTGTTTTTGGCTGTTCAAGGTGTTCTTGGACAACTCTTTGGACAGCGCGGCGCTGGAAAAAACCTATACGCGCGTCTGCCGCAAGAAGTTCTCCTTTGCGGATAAGTACGGCAACGCTTATACCCTTGCCGTCATCAACGTCAAATTCAATTATGTGTATAAGCCCGAAGGCGGCAAGCCCGTCAACCTCAAAGCCCTGCGCGAACATTTTTACACGAACGGCTTTTGCGTAAACGGCGTGCATTATGTAAGATACAAGCGCAGCGCATGGGCAGGCGCTTGCCTTCCAACGCAAACAACGTCTTTGAAAATTTTAATTTGCCGTCGCGGCGATTGATTTTGTACTGCCCTGCGTAAGCCGCGCTGCCGCTCACATACATCGCTTTTTCAGGTGATTGCTTCATATAACTCATGGGTAAAACTCTTTTTTTATTCCAAGGCGGCCGTGCCCTTGGCTGCTTCGGCTTTTTGGTAGATCTCCGAACGTTTCGAATTCCTCCATTGTAAAGCCGCTTTAGCCGTGATCGCAACGCCGCTTGACAGATTTTTTTGGCGAAAAGAAATGCTCTAAATTTTTATATTATAGATGTAAGATAGGCCGCGCAGTTGCACGGCCGGGTTCCTTATGTTATAAAAAAGTTAAAATAGTATAATGGGCATCTAAGCGATCTGCGATATTGGCGGTACGATGTTGAGCTAAAGTCAGTGTGCCTGCCGAAATAACTAAGAGTGTCTTTGATAAAGTTGAGGCATGCGTTAGTGATGATTGATATGAATGAATTTAAAGGGCTATTCTTGAAAAAAATCGGTAAAGGTTTTTCCAAAATATAAAGCTAAGCTTTCGATCGTGGAGATCTTATTGATACCATTGTTGATCCAACGGTTGACAACGCGAACATCGGTTCCGTAATCAAAAGCAAATTCTTCTTGCGTCATGTTTTCCATTTTTAAAAAAGTGCGCAAATTTTTACCGGCCAACAGAGAGTAGCGATTATTATACTCCATAATCATCCCCCGCGTTTCGGTGTGACAGTTTATGCCTGGCGATCATGCGGTCGATAAATTCTCTGCTGCCCATATCGACCGCGGGTCGAGGGACGACAAGGCCTCCATGATTTGGCGCACGGCAGAGTTTGGCTAATTTTGAAAAATATTCTGCGTCGTTTCCGATCTCTTCCTGCGTTTTGGGGATGTATGCAGATTTTAAGGCATAGGCGGGCGTATCTTTTTCGAGGCACATGTCGATTTCATTTTGAGACGGGATCTTGCCGGTTTGCCTGCAATTTTCCCAAAGCTCATCGAATGCGGAAGGCGTATCGAACAAGATACCTTGTTCAAATTCTTCCTCCATGAGTTCTTCTAATTCTTCATCGCTTAAACCGGCATATGGATGGGGCGGATCTCCCGACCAATTATAGGTGACGAAAAAGTTGGTGCAGTCTCTATAATAATTCAACATATTCTGCTTACTTGTCTGGAAAATTTTGATGTATTTTTGCGCCAGGGAAGGATCGTCTGCAAATTGCTTGCAGCACCAGGGGCAAAAATTAGAAAATGTGTCAAGTTTTACATAGCTGAAAAAATCATTGCTGCCTTTGCTTAACCTCGCCCGAACACTTTTGAACAGCAATATCCATTGATTTTCCTCCTATATCTCAATTAAAACAGACTTCTTGCAGACGCCTTTGAATCTTGGTTCAAGGCCTTTTTTATTATTGCCTTTGTGGG
>ERZ1643249.4975-NODE-4975-length-10856-cov-9.045274_pt1 | contig 10856 bp, 7 predicted proteins | sample MGYA00579263_ERZ1643249 | MGnify/ENA primary metagenome ERZ1643249 (study PRJEB29033, sample SAMEA4952264) | chicken gut metagenome | biome: Broiler Chicken; feature: Gastrointestinal Tract; material: Caecum | place: Ireland | collected 2018 | study: Broiler...
AGCAAATAATAAAATTAGATTTACTCTTTTTTACTGGATTTTTTGAAAAAAACTTGTGCTTTTTATCAAACATAGTATATAATGGTTGAAGTAAAGGAGGCAACAAAATGTCATTTATAGAAAAAATAAAAAAAAGAGCAAAACAAGAAGTCAAAACAATAATACTTCCAGAAGCTGAAGACATAAGAGTTTTACAAGCAACTGAAAAAGTATTAAGTGAGAAATACGCAAAAATTATTTTAATAGGAAATGAAGAAAAAGTATTAGAAAAGGCAAAAACAAATAATTTAAATATCGAGGGCGCAAAAGTTGTAGATCCAGAGAAATCAGAGGACTATGATAAATACGTAAATTTACTATATGAATTAAGAAAAAATAAGGGAATGACAATTGAAAAAGCAAAAGAATTAGTTTTAGACCCAGTATATTATGGAATGTTAATGTTAAAAGATGATAAAGCAGATGGATTAGTTTCAGGAGCAGCGCATTCTACATCAGATACATTAAGACCAGCATTACAGATTTTAAAAACAGCACCCAATACAAAATTAGTTTCTGCCTTTTTTGTAATGGTAGTACCTAATTGTGAATATGGTGAAAATGGAGTGTTCATATTTGGAGATAGTGGATTAAATGAAAATCCAAATCCAGAACAATTATCTGAAATAGCAATTTCATCAAGTAAAAGTTTTGAACATTTAGTAGAAAAAGAGCCAAAGGTTGCAATGTTATCATATTCTACATATGGAAGTGCACATTCAGATTTAACTGAAAAAGTAATTGAAGCAACAAAACTAGTAAGGGAAAAACAAAATAATTTATTAGTAGATGGAGAATTACAATTAGATGCAGCAATTATTCCAGAAATTGCTAAATCAAAAGCTCCAAATAGTCAACTAGAAGGAAAGGCAAATGTATTAATATTTCCAGATTTAAATGCTGGAAATATAGGATATAAATTAGTTCAAAGATTAGCAAAAGCAGAAGCATATGGTCCTTTATGCCAAGGAATAGCAAAACCAGTAAATGACTTGTCAAGAGGTTGTAATAGTGATGATATTGCAGGAGTAATTGCAATAACAGCAGTACAAGCACAATAAATAATGGAGTATATAATGCTAGAATGGAGGAGTTATGAAAATATTAGTATTAAACTCAGGAAGTTCTTCATTAAAATATCAAGTTATTGATATGGAAAATGAAAAAGTTTTAGCTAAAGGATATTTTGAAAGAATAGGACAAGCAAATTCATTTTTAACACACAAAGTAAATGGAGAAAAACATAAATTTGAACATTATGCTAAAAATCATGAAAAAGCAATTTCATTTGTATTAAGCAGATTAACAAGTCCACATTATGGTGTAATAAAAAATTTAGATGAATTAAGCGGGATTGGTCACAGAGTAGTTCATGGAGGAGAAAAATTTGCAAATCCTGTAGTAATAACAGATGAAGTTATACAAGGGATAGAAGAATGTATAGAATTAGCACCCTTACATAATCCAGCTGCAATATTAGGGATAAAAGCTTGTAAAAAGTTAGTACCCAATATGAAGATGGTGGCTGTTTTCGATACGGCATTTCATCAAACATTACCAAAAGAAAGATATATATATCCTATAGACTATGAATATTATAAAAAATATGGAATCAGAAAATATGGATTTCATGGAACATCACATCAATATGTAGCAAATAGGGTAGCTGAACTTGTTGGGAAAGACATTAAAGAATTAAAAATAATAAATTGTCATTTAGGGCAAGGAGCTAGTATTTGTGCAATACAAAATGGTAAATCAGTAGAAACAAGTATGGGATTAACTCCAGTAGGTGGAATATCAATGGGAACAAGAAGTGGAGACTTAGATCCATCAGTAGTGACATACATGATGAAAAAGAAAAAATTAAAACCAGAAGAAATAGAAAATATTTTAAACAAACAATCAGGTGCATATGGAATATCTGGAGTATCAGTAGATTTTAGAGATATAGAAGCAGAAGCAGCATCAGAAGACGAAAGGTCAATTTTAGCATTAGATAATTTTCATTATCTAGTAGCTAGCTATATAGCAAGATGTGCAGTAGCTATGAATGGATTTGATATATTGACATTTACAGCAGGAGTAGGAGAAAAAGGGCAAGATTCAAGAGAAGCAATTTGTGATTATTTAGAAGTGTTTGGAGTAAAAATAGATAAAGAACACAATCAAAAGATAAAAGGCGATGAAGCAGAAATATCAAGTCAAGATGCAAAAATTAGAACATTTGTAATTCCAACAAATGAAGAAGTTATGATAGCAAGAGCAACTATGGAACTTTAGGGACGTGCCAAAATGGACAAAAAATGTCCAAAAGGGACAGTCCCTTTAGAAGCAAGAGCAACTATGGATTGTTGAAAAATAATTGCGTTTTGGCGTTGTTAGCCTTCATCGAAAATCAAATCAACGTGCAGAAAGCACGCCTCATTGATTTTCGACTTGGCTGCCTAGCCAAAAGTGATGAGGAATTACGATTCCTAACAAATAATATTAATAAAAATATGATAAAGATATAAAAGCAAGAATGGAACAATCTGATAGAATAGAATTAGATATGAACAAAAAAGCTAGATGCCCCAATAGACAATATCAGATAAATTTCAATTAATATAAAAAAATAAAAAAATGAGGGCCTGTCCCTTTTGGACATTTTTTGTCCATTTTGGCACGTCCCTAAAGGAGGAAAAAATGAAAATTTTAGTTTTAAATTGTGGTAGTTCATCACTAAAGTATCAATTAATTAATATGGAAACAGAAGAGGTTTTAGCTTCTGGAAAGTATGAGAGAATAGGAGAAGAAGAGGCTTTTATTACACATAAAGTTAATGGTAAAAAAGTTGAAATTAAAAAACCAGCATATAATCATAAAGAAGCAATAGAGTTTACTTTGGAGCAATTTACAAATCCAGAATATAGAGTTATTGATTCATTAGATGAAATAAATGCAGTAGGACATAGAGTAGTTCATGGTGGAGAAAAAATAACACAATCTGTATTAATAGATAATGATGTTATAAAAACAATAGAGGAGTGTACTGATTTAGCACCATTACATAATCCAGCATGTATGCTAGGTATAGAAGCTTGTAAAGAAGTAATGCCAAATAAACCAATGGTAGGAGTTTTTGATACAGCATTCCATTCATCAATTCCAAAAGATAAATATATATATCCAATACCTTATGAATATTACAAAAAATATGGAATAAGAAAATATGGTTTCCATGGAACTTCTCATATGTATGTATCTCAAAGATTGGGAGAACTAGAGAATAAATCACTTGATGGAACAAAAATAGTAACATGTCATTTAGGACAAGGTTCTAGTATATGTGCAATAAAAGATGGAAAATCATTAGATACAAGTATGGGATTAACACCACTTGGTGGATTACCAATGGTTACTAGAAGTGGAGATTTAGATCCTTCAGTTATTACATATATTATGAAAAAAGAAAACATAGATCCTCAAAGTATGGAAGATATTTTGAACAAAAAATCAGGATTAGCAAGTGTATCAGGTATGGCACCAGATTTTAGAGTTATAGAAGAAGAAGCAAATAAAGGAAATGAGATGGCTCAAATAGCAGTAGAACAGTTTAATTATTCAATTGCAAGTTATATAGCAAAATATGCAGTTGCTATGAAAGGAATTGACTATATTATATTTACTGGTGGTATAGGTGAAAATCAAATTAATATTAGAAAAGGAATTTGCGAAAAATTAGAATTTATGGGAGTTAAATTAGATTTAGATGAAAATAACATGAGGGGCGAAGAAAAAGTGATTTCAACTCCTGATTCAAAGGTTAAGGTTTATATGATTCCAACAAATGAGGAATTGATGATTGCTAAGGAGACAGAAAGATTAGTTAAATAGTTATAAAAAACTATTTACATAAGTTTTTCGGTATGTTATACTGAAACTGTATTTATATATTATGAAAGTTATCTAACTTTTTAATATATAAATACGCATTACACAATTTTATTTCATAAATAAAGCGATATGCTTGTATAGGAACAATGTTTTTTGTTAAATAGGAAAAAGTGATTTTTCCTATTTAATAAAAAACGCAAGTATTTTTAAGTTATATGAAATGCAATTTCTTATAACTTAAAAATTATTATAGTAATTCAATTTTAAAAAAATAATAAAAATATTAAAAATGGGGGAGTGTGATTATGGCAAAAATATTAAAAGATGTTTCAAGAACATTTAATGAATTCTTATTATTACCGAATTTAACAGACGAAAGGTGTATACCAAATAAGGTATCATTAAAAACACCACTTGTAAAATACAAAAAAGGAGAAGAAGCAAAATATTATGCAAATGTACCTATGGTATCTGCAATAATGCAATCTGTATCAGGAGTAGATATGGGAATTGCATTAGCAAGAGAAGGAGGAGTTGCATTTATTTATGGTTCACAAAGTATAGAATCACAAGCTGAAATGGTAAGACAAGTAAAAAGACATAAAGCTGGATTTATAACAAGTGATTCAAATGTAAAATCAGGAACACCACTAAAGGACGTAATAGAATTAATAAAAGAAACAGGTCATTCAACAGTAATGATAACAGAAGATGGAACTCCAAATGGAAAATTTATAGGTCTAGTAACTGATAAAGATTATCGTTTGTCTAGAGATGACATGGATGCACCAATAGATAATTATATGACACCAAAAGATAATACAGTATGGGCAGATGAAGGAATTTCTCTAGCAGAAGCAAATGATGTTATTTGGAAAAATAAAATAGCATGTTTACCAGTATTATCTAAGGAAGGAAATTTAAAATATCTAGTATTTAGAAAAGATTATGAAGAAAGAAAAAATAATCCAAATTCTTTATTAGATGAAAATAAGAGATATATTGTAGGTGCAGGTATCAATACAAGAGATCATGAACAAAGAATACCAGCATTAGTAGATGCAGGTGTAGATTTAATTTGTATGGATTCTTCAGATGGATATTCTGTATGGCAAAAAAATACAATTGATTTTGTAAGAGCAAAATATGGAGATTCTGTAAAAATTGGAGCAGGAAATGTAGTTGATAAAGAAGGATTTAGATATTTAGCTGAAGCTGGAGCAGATTTCATAAAAGTAGGAGTAGGAGGAGGTTCAATCTGTATTACTCGTGAAACAAAAGGAATAGGAAGAGGACAAGCCTCAGCATTAATAGATGTAGTAGAAGCACGTGACGAATATTTTGAAGAAACAGGTATATATATTCCAATATGTTCAGATGGAGGAATAGTACATGACCATCATATAACAATTGCATTAGCATTAGGAGCAGATTTTGTAATGATGGGAAGATATTTTGCAAGATTTGACGAAAGCCCAACAAGAGTAGTAAGAAAAGGAAATGCTTATGTAAAAGAATATTGGGGAGAAGGTTCAAATAGAGCAAGAAATTGGCAAAGATATGATATGGGAGGAGATAAAAAACTTTCATTTGAAGAAGGAGTTGACTCATATATTCCATATGCAGGAAAATTAAAAGAAAATCTAGCTGTAACATGTGCAAAAATTAAATCAACAATGTGTAATTGTGGAAGTGTAACAATTCCAGAATTACATGAAAAAGCAAGATTAACATTAGTATCAGAAGTAAGTATATCAGAAGGAAGCGCACATGATGTTATACTAAAAGAAGTAGATAACCAATACAGTTAATATAGAGGATAGGTTGAAAAATTTAATTTTTGCCAACCAGATTTATGTTTTACTAAAGGAATGGAGTAAAAATGGAAGAAAAAGTAGACATTTTATTAGCAACATTCAAACCTAATATAGATTATTTAAAACAACAAATAGACAGTATATTAAATCAAACACATAAAAAATTTAGTTTACATATATCAGATGACTTTTCTAATGATAAAGAAGTTATAGAGGTTTTAGATAATTATGAAAAAAAAGATGACAGAATTATTATCTATAAACAAGAAAAAAATTTAGGATTTATAAAAAACTTTGAATTTTTATTAGAAAAGTCTACATCTAAATATATATTATTCTGTGATCAAGATGATGTATGGGATTCAAATAAAATAGAAGAATCTTTGAAAAAAATAAAAGAAAATGATGTAGATTTGGTATACTGTAATGCTAGACATATAAATGAAAAAAATGAAACAATACATCCAAACTATTTTAAATATAAAAATATGCCATTAGTAAAAGGACAAAATAAGATTTTAGGGATATCAAGATATTTAGGAATAGGATGTTCTCAAATTTTCACATCAGAAGTAAAACAAAAAATGCTACCATTTAAAGATAGTGTAATGGCCCATGATTGGCTTGCAAGCTTTATTGCAAATGAAGGTAAAGGCGTAGGTTATATTGAAGAGCCTTTATTTTCATATAGATTACATACAAATAACGTCTTTGGCGGAAGAAGTTTAAATCAAAATATAAACAAATGGAAAGAAGAACACGGAAGTTCATATAAAAGCTATATAAAATATAGAAATGAAAAAGTTATAGACAAAGCATACTTAGATGGAGCTAAAATGTGTTTAGAATATAGTGAAAATTCAGAAAACAAGTCAAAAATAGAAAAACTAATTAAGTATTATGAAAAATTAAAAAAAGTAAAATATATAAACTTTAATATTTTAAAATATAACAAATATTTAAACGGAAAAAATATTGGAAAGAAAAAAATAAAAGAACTTGTCATTTTCCACATGCCAATAATGGGATATTTAATATATATTTTACAAAAATAAAATTGGAGGATGTATAGTGGAAGAAGAAAAAACAATAGATATATTAATGGCTACATATAATGGCGAAAAATATCTAGAAGAGCAAATAGACAGTATATTAGGACAAACATATAAAAATATAAGGTTAATTATTTCTGATGATTGTTCAACTGACAATACCAAAAATATATTAAAAAAATATCAAGAAAAAGAAAATATAGAAATATATTATCAAAAAGAAAACTTAGGATATGTAAAAAACTTCGAATTTTTACTACAAAAAGTTGAGAATGAAATATATATGCTTTCAGATCAAGACGATGTTTGGATGTCAAATAAAGTAGAAGATACATTAAAAAAATTAGAAGAAGATAATGCGGATTTAGTATTTACTGATTTAGAAATAGTAGACGAAAATTTAAACACTATAGATAAATCATTCAACAGAAAAATGGATAAATTTCGAAAAATAGAAAAGACATTAGGCAAAAAATCTTTTGAATATTTGTATAATAATATTACAGGATGTACTATTATGTCTAAAAAAGAATGGATTAATAAAATACTTCCAATCCCAAAAAATTCAAAATATGTTATTCATGATTCTTGGATAGGATTAATTATTTCATTAAAAGGTAAAATTTCGTATTTAGATAAGCCAACGATTAAATATAGGCAACATGGAGATAATCAAGTTGGAACTGAGAGAACATCACATAAATATAAGAAATTCAGTCAAATAAGAGAATTATTTATAAATGTAAAAAAAGATTTATTTAAAACATATATAGAAAATGAAGAAAAATTCCCAGAAGATTTAAAAGAGTTAAACTATAGAGGAAAGCGATATTTTGATGATATAGAGAAAAAAACAAAGATAAATTTAAAAAATTGGACGGTTTTTCATAAATTATATAAAAATGAGTCATTACAATACTATGTACTTAATTTTATTATTTTAAATTTGCCTATATTAGGTGAATTGGCATTTAAAGTTTATAAAAATTTAAAAGATTAAAAGAAGGGGGAGTTTAAATGACAAAAAAATTAAGAATGTTATGCATAATAACAATATTAATGCTAAGTATATGCTTTTTAATATATGGAGTATATGCAAATGATGCTACAATACCAGCAGAAGGAACTGCTATAGATGTAGACTATGTTTACAATGAGCAAACTAATACAGTAACTGCAAATGTTAAATCAAACAATCCATTTGCAGAAGTAAAAGATAGGTGGACATTAAGTCAAGACAAATTAACATATTCATATGAATTTGATGCAAATACAAACTATATATCAACATTTACAGATATATATGGTAACAAATTTGATGTACAAATAGAGGTTACAGATGTTATTGAAACTTGGATAGAGCCAACTATTACATATAAAAAATCAGAGGAGAGAAATACTGTAACAGCATATATTCATTCACCTACTAAATTTTTAAACAATAAGAGCAGTTCATGGACATTAAGTGAAGATCAAAGAACATATTCACATGAGTTTGATGCAAATACAAATTATTTATCTACATTTACTGATATTCATGGGAATTCAAGAGCGCTTAATATCTTTATTGATGACATAGAAGAAAGAGACTTAGAATTAAATATAAAATATCAACCAACAGGAAATAATAGTGTAATTGCTACAGTTACATCTAATAATATATTAAAAGCAAATAAATCTAGCTGGACCTTAAGTGAAGATAAAATGTCATATTCTTTTGAATTTAAAGTAAATTCAACATATACATCAACATTTACAGACATTTGGGGAAATACAAAAGGAGTTGATATTAATATAACAGAATTAGACCAAACAGGTCCAAATTTAACTGTATCATATGTAAATAATGGAAATAATACAGTTACTGCAACAGTAACATCAAACGAAGAATTGATGGCAGATAAAACAAGCTGGAAATTGAGTGAAGATAAATTATCTTATGTATATACATTTACTGAAAACAGTAACTATACATCAACATTTAAAGATAAATGGGGAAATCCTACAAGTATACATATACTTATTACAGAAATAGATAGAGAGCCACCAAAGACATCTATCCAATATATACATAATGATGATGATTCAATAACAGTAAATTTAATAGCAAATGAACCACTTAAAGAGTCAAAATCAAACTGGACATTAAGTGCTGATAAAAGAACTTATTCACATACATTTACTGATGAATTTGATTATGTTACAAAGGTAGAGGATTTATATGGTAATGTAGATAATTGTCATATAAAAGCTAAAAAAAGAATAAATACTTATTTAGGTACACCAACTATTAAGGTTAAATATATGTATACTGGATATGAGAATGTAGTAGTAGAATTAGTTTCTGATGTAAAATTAAAGAACAACAAAGAACCTTCATGGAAATTAAGTGCTGATGGATATAGATATACAAAAGAATTTACACAATACTACGATTATGTAACAGCTGTAGAAGATATAAATGGAAATAAAAAAACAATACAAATTTTAATAGATTATTTTAGAAAAATAATTAAATGTGAAGAAGGAACTTATGGAGTAAGTGGACTTCTAAATGTAGAAGATCCTAGAGGATCATACTTAAGATATTATAAAATAGGTGATGGACCAAATGTATTTTTTGCAACATTTAGTGTACATGGATGGGAAGACCTATATGCATATGACGGACAAGCTTTAACAGCAATAGCAGAAGATTTTAAAAATAGACTAATAGAAATGCAAGATCTAGATTTAGATAGAAAGTGGACAATTTACATTTTCCCAAGTGTAAATCCAGATGGAGAATATCATGGAAGATCTCATAATGGACCAGGAAGAACAACATTATATAGTGATGCACCAAATAACAGAGGAATAGACTTAAATAGAAGTTGGCAAATAGGTAGCAGTTATACGAGATATACTAGTGATAGAAACTATAATGGTACTTCAGGATTCCAAGCAATAGAAGCTAGAGCCTTAAGAGATTTCTTAGTTTCTCATAGAGCAACTAATGGACAAACTGTTTTAGTAGATTTACATGGATGGCTAAATGAGACTTTAGGGGATAATGGAATAGGAAGCTATTATAGGGCACAATTTGGTATAGGTTATCATAACCCAAACTATGGAACAGGATATCTAATCAATTGGGCAAGATCAACTATAGGAGCAAGAAGCACATTAGTAGAGTTGCCAGAATATGATGCGAATAGTACAAAATATATAAATGCAACTTTAAATATGTTAAGGAGTATATAATTAATGGATAACAAGAAAACAAAGAAAATAATATTATTATCAGTAATTGCTATTATAGTAATAGTTGCTATTATAGCTGTGATAATATTAAAAAAGAATGAATTGGAAAACCAGCAAAATGCTACAAATGAGACACAAGAAGAAAATGTTTCTGTAGAAGATTTAATGCAAGATGTTAATGCTACAGCAGATCCAGATATATATGATATAGAAACAGAGTATGATGGAAGAAAAGTTTTATCAGTAAAAACTAGTGTACAATTTAGTGTGGCATTTGCCGGTAAGATAAAAGAAGATTTATCAAGTGTAGAAGAAGCCAAAACAATAACAGAACAACAACTACCTACAAATACTGGAATATATTTAGGAACCCAAGATAATAAAGTTTTAGAATATATAAATAATTACACAAATTGTACATATGGAGTATCAGAAGAAGGGTATTTAGAACTAAAAGAACAAAATGAAAATAATGATTATGATAATAGAATACAAAAAATTATGCAATCTGATAATTTATATATAGTATATTGTGATGGTGAGATGAGAATAGTTGATAACATTACTGGAGAAATAGGAAATTATGATTTTGAAAATATAGATCCATATCAAGCTTATGAATATTGTAAAGATGAAAATAAAATGTTTGTAGAGCTTACAACTAATAAAAAAGCTGAGCTATCAGATGATGAAATATTTACAGCATTATTAGAGCTTTTAGAATATGATATAGAAAACTAGGTATAATAGTATACCTAGTTTTTTTGTGATAAAGGTTAATTCCAAAAGTAAATTCTAGTTTAAAATCCAAGACTAAATGCCAGAT
>ERZ1643249.4980-NODE-4980-length-10848-cov-9.218568_pt1 | contig 10848 bp, 12 predicted proteins | sample MGYA00579263_ERZ1643249 | MGnify/ENA primary metagenome ERZ1643249 (study PRJEB29033, sample SAMEA4952264) | chicken gut metagenome | biome: Broiler Chicken; feature: Gastrointestinal Tract; material: Caecum | place: Ireland | collected 2018 | study: Broiler...
GCTTTGATAAGGCTTCTGATAAAAAAACAATTGTAGGAAGACATTTTGATAGAAAATATTTTCCTTCTTTTCGAAATATCGATTTTGTAGGATTAAATTCCTATTTACCTTTAGCAAATCATTATGCAGGTGTTATTTTAGAACCTGTTAAAAATAATAATGAAAATAAATCCTGTAAAGTATTGAAAAAGCATGAGAAAAACAATTGATTTCATCATGCTTTTTATATTTAAAGGAATCGTTTTAAATACCTTATGGTTTTTTAGTATTTGTTGTAGTTGGTTTTAAAATTTTAGTTTTTTCTTTTATCTTTGTATCGGAAATATTTACTGCATTTCTAAATTGTTCTGCTATTAAACTGAAGTAAGCGTTTTTATTCTCATTTATTAAAGTATTTATTTCATCAAATGATTTATCGATTAGCAATTTTGGAGATAATGGATCTAGTTCTTCTTGAACTAGTCTTTTTCTATTGTCAATTTTTGTTGCAAAAGTAGTTAGTTCTCTTTTAATAATATTAAATATGAGACTATCTTCTATTTTTTCTTGTAGCAAAGATAGAATATTTTCAATTTCATTGCTTGATATTTTTTCTGCAGATACATTAGGTAATATTAATTCTTCTGTAGCAACCGGCATAATTTCGGGATAATATTTTTCGGAGTAATACCTTATGTTTATACTATCTTCTTTTTTATATATTTCCATTTTGTGTCTTACGTCATCTGCTGTTGTAGCAATAAATAGCATGGCAGATATAGTGGTATCTTCATCTAATGATGGATAATCTTTTTTATACATATTCATAGGAAAATAATGATCGATAGGTATCTTGGCGTTTTCAAAACAAACACCATATAAAAAGTGACAAATTCCTTTTTGTTCTAATTCATTTATTCCATATATTACACTATCATTTCTTATATAAGTATACTTATCCAGGGTAGCTTCTCTTTTTATAAAATTCTGTTCTCCATAAGTATAGGTTTGTTCGAAAGAATCTCTGCAACTTAGATTCTTATATTTATTTTTATAGATTCGATTAAATAATGGTTGTTTTACTATTCTCCCGTCATAGTTTACATTTTGTACATATCTAACAGCCATTTTAACGCCGTCTCTACTACTATGAAACATATTAAGAGAATTGGGGAATTCCCGTTCAAAGACTAATTCATACTCACCTTCTGTAATAGTCATTTTAGTGATAATTGAATTGGATTCTCCGATATAGTAAAGGCTTTCTTCTTGTCTTTCTCCACTTGTAGAAATAACTCTATTTAATTCTACAGGTCTACTAGCATATAGTAAATCAGCATTCCCTGTATAGCCCGCAGCATAAGTAATTCCTTTATTTTTATCTATTATTTTGATTTCTGGCGTGTTGCAATCTATTTTATTTACAATATAGTCTTGTTCTCTTTTCTCATCGATTGGAATATTAAAGAATTTAGCTAACTCTGATAATAGTATTTTTTTGTCTTTTTCTTCTGTTGTATATTTTTTATAAGCTTTTTTGATTTTCTTTTTTATATCTTCTATTTCATATGGATGCATGGAACTCCTCCTGGTTTTACTTCATTCTTTTATCTTTTATATGTATTTTATTTTAATTGTTTTACTTTTCCTCTTTTACTTTTTTCTGATTCTTGCTGTTGCATTGCCTCTTTTTGAGTGTTCTCATCCATCGTAAGTTGTATTAATTCTTGGATTGTTATTGTGTCTATATATGTGTTTTTGCTGATTCTTGAAAAATAATCAACATAACAAACTAAATCTTTTGATCCTCCGGATTTTAAATATTCATTCATAAATTTTCGTAATTCTGGATCTGAATAGTCTACTCCATACATCATAGGGATATCTATATTTCTTCCAAACTCTTTAGCAAACAAGAAAGCTCTACGAGGGCCAATTCTATTTTCACCTCGTTCTATTATTCTATACATTACACAATTAAGCATTTCTTCTTTTTGATACATTTCTTTTTCTACTTGTTCTGCTGCTATTTCTAATGTATTTTTACTTGGTAGAACTACTCTTTGTTCATGAAATATCTGTATTACTTCGTTAATATGTTTTCCTTGCAAATCTTTATCTTTAATTTTAAAATGAGTATATGTCGCTATGCCTTCTGAAGATTTTACTATTCCTTCGGGCGTTAAGTACAAACGTACACGCTGATAATCAGAATCCATACGTATTAAATTACTCGGTCTAGGATTTTTAAACAAAGTGATTTCATTAGCAGATAAGGAGTCCATAAACTCTTTTATATTATAAAATTTATTTTTTTCTTTAGATCTTGTATCTGAATTATCTTCTATATTATTAGGGTTATCAATTAATTTAGTTACTTCATCATTCGGATATTTAAATTCATACCATACTGCCATTTTTTCGATGAAGTTTCTCATTGCCATTGATTGACGATATTCACCAACGCTGGTATAATTTCCTTTTACCATATTTTCAAAATACCAGTTTATGAATTCATTAACTTTGTCGTTTAAATCTATAGTTCTTTTTATTTTTTCCCGGGTCATTTTTAATCTTCTAGTTGAATCTTGTAATTGCATTTCATAAGCCTCCCTCATTAATCTCATTATAACATCATTTTCAATCATTTACTATAGCTTATTAATACTTTTTTATCCTCAAAGTAGTTATTCATTTTATAAATTCTTTTGATTAAGATTTTCTTTTGGAAATATTACCTAGTCTCTCATCATTTTTCTGTTAATTAAAAACTAATTTAAAATAGTTTTTCCTGTATTCATACCTTGTTATTTTAAATCATTTTCTTATGATGTCATGGTTTATCATTATATTATGTTTGTTTTCACTATAATATAGATTTTGGTAAGTCATTGCAATTGTATTTAAGCTATATTGTGTTATATGTTATATATATTGTTATCTTGTCATTAATTAATTTTGTTATTTTTATTATTAATTCAATTAAAAAAGATAATATAAGTTATAAAAATATATACTATCATGTAAGTACTTTTAGTCTTATTTTTATATTTATAAATATTATTTTGCTATTTAGTTTTCAAAATTTAGTAAATTATTATAATGAATATAATTATAGTCAGTTGATTGCAAAACAAAAAGAAATTGTAATTAATTATTTAAATTTTATATTAATTTTTGGCTTTTAATTTGCTCATCTATGTAACTTGCTAAATAAATTGTTCACTAGCCTTATCCAGTTTTTTTCTATTTGCAAAAAATGAGTAGTCACATATATATCTATTTAGATAATTTTTTTATTTGGTGATTTTTCTCCAGGTTCTTTATGTGATTGTTCGTAAAACCAATTTTTATCCATAGAATTATCACTATCTATCTCTATTACTACACTTTCACCAATTATCGGGCATAAAGACCATCCTTCACCAAATGTATGTTTATAATTTTCATCAAACTCAGATGCAAATTCAATCTGCATTAATTTATACATTTTTCTTAAATCTTGATTGTTCGTCATTTCAATAACGCTTTTATCCATTCTTACACCATGATTATTTTTACCATAATGAATAGTATTACCTTGTCGTAACATATATAAAATAGATAGCTCACTTTCTTCACTACACTGCTTAATATATTCTATAAATTCTATACAATCCTCATTAAATTTATTTATATCACTACTAAAAGTCTCATGTTGTTCACTAGTTTCAAATGGATTTAATGTATCGGATATCTTTTCATCTTCTTCTATCCATTCATTTATACATTTATCTAAGAAATCATTCTTATCATCTATACCTTTTTCATCAATTTCTTGAACTGCTTTGAAAATATCGCTCATCTACTCACTCCATTTCTTTTGTTTCTTGTATTTTGGAAAATAAATTTTATAGTTATTGTACCAAATCTCTCATGAAAAGTCTTTAGATTTAATCATTCATCTGCAAAATTAAAAATGTTAGATTATTATAGTTCTATCCCGAGAATCTTAATACATCTAACACGTTTAATACTATACACAAAATTAAATATTTTAAAATTACTCTTTTATTTTAAAATATTATTTGCTTGTTAAAATTTACCATTTTGACTTATCTTTTTATATCGTCTTTAGTTAATTTTTTTGTTTTAAAAATTGGTGTTCCATAATCTACAAGTATTTCTGGTATAGTAACATTTTATTTGTTATCCGTTGTTATACCAGCTTTCTTAGATTTTTTATTTAAGACTAATTTTTTCGGGCTATTTAATTCTAAACTTTTATTTTGTGCTTCTTCGTTTAACGGTTTTAATGCTACGTTAACTTTCTTTTCTATGGATATAAGTGCATTAAATTGTTTTTCATTAGGTCTTGCTGGAGTGCTATCAAGATTTTCGTATTTGCTTGTGTATAAACCTACTGTTTGTGGAGAGGATAATGTTCCTTTTTTAGATAATGTTTGCATGGAAAACACTCTTAAATCTTCCTGTCTGTATTCTTTAGGAAATACTACAGAGCAGAATATTTTTCCTTGATAAATGTTGTCTACTTTTATACCATCTTTTCCTTCTGTTATTTTTAAACCTGCAGGTTTATCAATTATGATACCTTGTTTTTTATATTTCAAATAACTTGTTATGGCCTCTCTTATACTATCAAATGATTTTATAGGAGTAAGTTCTGCTTCTTGTTGTGCAAGTTTTTGTTCATAAGCTTTTCTATATTCTTCATTTAACATTTCTCCACTTTTGAAATCTAAATTACTTATTGCTGATTCGTTTTCTTCTATTAAAGTTTTATTATATATACTGACTGCTGCTTCAATAATAGCTTTCATGTTAGAATATTCACTCTGACAACTTTCTTTCCAATATCCTTCTGTTTCTTCTACTGGTATAGATTGTCGTAAAACATTAAACTCTTTATTATTATATTTTGTACTTGGAGTAAGACTTCCTCCATAAACATATCGTAGGAAAATGTGATTTCCTAATTTGCTATCTATTGCAGGAATAACTTTATAAGTTGTTAGTAGCGTCATATTTCTTCCTGTATCTTTACACTGTTCTGTACTTTCAGTACTCATCGCTATAAGATTACTGGAATATAAATTACTTGCTATAATAATATCATAGTCTCCGAGATGCCTTTTAATGTACTTATCAAAACTGTAATTATTATCCTCTTTGAAGGTTATATTTAAGCCGAGTTCACGTGAAATTTCAGCAGCATATCCACTTACTGTAAGTGTATCTAAATATAAAATTTTTAAATCAGATTTTGTTGCTGGTATAGGTAGTTTATTGGAAGTAGCTTCGTCTTTTACTGGTACAAAGTCTTTCCTCTTAATTTTTTCTAACGTGTGATTAATTAAAGCATTTTCTACTATTTTATCAAAAATATCTGTGTAGTTTTGTGCAACTGGATGCCAACTTCTATGATTATTATCATCATATAGACAAGTCATTATTTCCAGATGATCTGAGTAATTGCTTCTATGTAAATCAACTTCTAGTATATGACTGATATCCCTTAAATTTCTAATTGCTTTATTTAATTCAATATCACTATAAATGCAATATTTTTGAACCATTTGATTTCCTTTTAAGATAATATGATATTTTTCTAATTCTTCTCTATGTTCTGCAAAGTATTTATCTGCTCTTATTATTGATTTAAAATAATCTACATTTTTAAAACCGTATTTTATTATTTCCTCATATTCCTCAGGAATATCTGAGATTAATAACACATTTGCAGTATTTAATACTTTTTTCTTATTATCTAATAATACTTTTTTCTTTTCTTGTTGATATGCATCAAGATTGAAATTTTCAAAGTACTTATTTATTTCGTTTCCAGCTGCCTCTTGTAATTTTTCTCTTAAAGTACGATGTTCTGTTTCAATATAATTATCTAATGTTACATCATCTTTTAATCTTATTATTCCAGTTTGTACTTTTTTAATATAGTTACCTAAATCAAGATATAAATCATCCCATAACTTCATTACTTTCTGTTTTGTTTCTTTTTCAAAGTTTTCGACTAGTAAGCTAAAGTCTATATTATCAATTTCTTCCATTTTTAATAGTGCTCCAGCTACAATAGAATCATAAGTAATTACTTCTTGTTTATCTCTTTCTTCCTTACTCATTAGTTATGCCTCCTTTTAATTAAACTTATTATAATACGCATACTATTTGATAGCAAGTTATAGAGTACTTTACATTTTAATGGAATTGTAATTTCTTATCATTGAGTTTAATTATAATCTATTTTACCATCGACATCACATTTAATCATTTTATTATATTAAACTTAATACCTACGATTTTGCTATTGATACATTTTTCTTTTCCAAATATGTTATAAAATGCACTTGTTAATTCTTCTTTTGTATAACCTAAAATATTATTAGATAAAATTTTTCTTTATGTTCCCATAATTCATCTATATTATTGAAAACAAATTTTTCAACTACATTAGTCAAAATATATAAGTTATCATTATCTAACACTTTAAATTTTGTTTTATCACCAGGCTTAATTCTCTTTGGTTTTTCATTTAATAGTCTAAATTCAATATTTTTCTTACCTGATAACATATCATCATAAACACTTTTATATATTCTATACTCTATCATATTATTCCACTTCCTCTAAACTTAAAAATTCACAATATTTATTATCCATTCTCTATCACCGCTAACGTGTTTAGGGACTTAATCTATTTTAAATGCCTGTATAATTTTCATACATATCTTCTATTAATTTTACATTGATGTTCTATCTTTATTAAAGAAGAATCTTCTTAAAAAATAAAATTTTTGTTTTAGCATTTTTCCTCTTTCCTGTTTTTACCTCAATTCATTTCTTATAAAATAAAAAATTTGAAATAGACTATTTTGATAAGAATAAATAGGATTAAGACTATTAAAAGCTCATTATTGTATTCTTTTTTCTTTGGTAATGCAATCACACAAGTTATAGCAAATAAAATATTTATTATTATGTAAACTATATTAATGCTTCCAATTAGAATATAATCTGATATGAGATTTATAATAAAAAATATTATTGATGGAAGTAAGAGTTGTTTTAGAATTAATAAGTTATATTTTTTTCTTCCTATTCTAGTAATAATATTGTTTCTATTTAGGACAATATAATAGTAACTATCAAAATATAGTTTAAGCAAAAGAAAAGTAAAAATAATACTGATCATGATATCCATGGATTTATTGGTGATAATATATTTAACAGTCATGTAATTATTTGTGTCTTGATAGATTAAAAATAAAGCTAGATTAAATATGATGAGGAAAAAGTAATTACTGCTACTCTTTAATATCTTTTTGATCATATATTTGATAATCCTTAATTACTAATTTTCTATCAAAAGATAACTTTAATGATTCGTGTGAAGCTATTATGATAATTTTATCTTTTTCCTTATTATATTCTTTTATGAGTTTGTAAAATTCCTCTACTCCGGCTTCATCTAATCCTCTTGTTGGTTCATCCAATAAAATGATATCTTGATTTTCCATAACAGCTTGAATTATGGCAACTTTCTGCCGCATTCCAACTGAATAGTTTTTCATTTTATCTTGGTTATATAAATCCAAATGAAAACTTTGGCATAATGTTTCAATGTGTTTTTCTACTTTCTCATCATACGTATTTGACAAAGAATACAAATATTTTAAATTATATAAAATCGTTTCGTTTTCAATAAATCCAGGGTTTTCAATTAGAGCTCCTATTCTTTTCCCTTTTTCTATCTTTATTTGTCCCTTATCCGGAGAAGTAATATCCGTAATTATTTTAAATAAAGTGGATTTTCCACTACCGTTTGGACCATAAAAATGAATTAACTCCCCTTCTTTTAGTGTTAAAGAAACATCTTGAAAAATGATATGTTTACCAAATTTTTTACTTATATTTTTTATTTCTAACATAAAAATTTTCCTCCTAGTTTTTCTAGCCTTTTTTTCTTGTCCAACTACAGCCGATAAAACATAAAATGCAACTATAGATTAAAAACATGATGCAAGTATATCCAAAATATAAATTGGTTTCTCTTATGGATGTAATAGCAGTAGATGTTTCTAAACCAGGAAGAATTAGAGATAAAGTATTTATAGCTTCTAATAATGGATTAAATAATTTTACATTTAACTGGTTGGCATACAATGCGTTGCCAATAAGAGCCATAGAGACTGCTAATACAATAAAGATAATAATTCCGCTTACATTATAGATATATTTGTTTTTTATAAAATAAATTAGACTATAAAGGAATAGAGAAAATATAGCAAACCCTATTGTAGAATAGATAATATATAATAATAAGGATATCGTGGCATTAGTATTTAACGCAACAAAAGCACTGGATTCAAATCCTTGAAAATGAATCTCGGAAAAGAATAAATGAATAACTATTAAAGTAAAGATATGAATCATAAGTCTTACGATAATGGATGAAAATAATACTGTTTTAATTTCATATAATATTCTTTTTTTAAATCCTATTCTAGGAATAATCATATTTTGAAATTTGCTATATTTATTTTGATAAAAATTACTAGTAACAAGATTATTTGATAAAAACGCGAGTAATAAATAAAATGGTAAAAAAGAATTTAAAGTATAAAATATATAAGCACCATAATTTGTTTTATTGTGGTATAGGCCATCTGAATAATAAGTCCCGATATAGTAAATCATTAGGATAATTAATAGAAAACTAACTATTAATACCTTTTTCTTACTTGCCAACTCTCTCATCTTACTCACCTACTCTTATATAATCATTATATATTACAGATTTCTTTAATACAATATCAAATACAGTTGTTTTTAGATATAGAAAAAACATTTATAATTCTAATTTACTAAAACTCAATCATGTTTATTGTGATAAATTAAGACGTTTTTTATAATATCTATAAGAAAATTTAGCAGTTGAATACTTGTTCATTCTCTCGTAAAAGATGGCGGATTATATAAGAAAGACGTTTAATCTTAGCTCTTGGTGTAATTATCTTCTTACTCGCTATTTTAATTTTTTCCTTTGTAAATTAGTAATTTATCATCAAATTTTCTTAAATAATCACAATATTTGGTATCTAGCCTCACCATGATTAATAAATCATTCATGCTATCACCATACATGATGTATTATACATTAAATAGCAAAATAAAACCAGAGTTTGCCCTCTGATAAACGCGTGAGTTTTTGAACTTATATGTTCTTTAGACTATTGAGATAATCTACATTCAATAACTTAAAGATTTTTTCAAGTAACTTCTTATTTTAGAATCAATTAAAAATTTTATTTAATAAATTGCTTATTAATTCTTCTGACTTCATTTCATTAACAGCAAAACACTTTTTACCTAAATCTTTAAATGATGCACCGCATGAATATAATTTTTTTCTATCTATAATAATAAATCTATCGTGAAATATATCTATATTTTTAAATTCTATATTAGAATACTCGCTTTTGTATTTTTTTACCAAGGTGTCATCAATGTTTTTAGAAATAATAATTATTTTCTTATTTACATTTTTTAAAATTTTTAATAACTCTTTTCCAGCATAATTATCAATAATAATTATTTCTTCTTTTGCAGTGTCGAATATATCTAATAAAAGTACATAAGCATCAAATATTTGACCTTCAAAAAATATTGTATTGATTTTTTCTTTCTCTTGCATTTTGTTGAAAGTAGTTTCTAGTTTTAATATTCTATTCTCGTGGTTTATTAACATTTCACTATTCATTAAAATATCTTCTTAATTTTACAAAAGCATCCATAATGTTAATACTTACTTCCACTGCAACCTCGGATTTTAAAATAGTAGCTAACATCATTACACCTTGTTCTGTAAATACACAGGGATTACTTCTAGACATTTTACTATAATTTGTGGTCAAATTTTTTGACCGCAATTCTTCTAATTCAGTATCATTTAAAACCCAGAAAATCTTTTAGGAAACTTTAATGGATTATTTTTAACTGCCTGATTTATTTCTTTTGTACCATTTTTACATTGATATAATCTAGCTAATTCCGAATCTAACATTACTTGAGTATTATTTATTTCGTAGATCATGTTTTCTACACTATCACTAGCTTCTTCAATTTCTTTTTCTTTTGCTGTAATATTTGACATTTAAAACCTCCTGAAAACAATTAATTTAAATATATGATTTATAGTTAATTTCTTTATAATTATTATATTAATTTTCTAACGTAAAATCGCTTCTTTTATACATTAAAAGTATTATAAAATAACTTCTGCGTCTTGTAGCAATACATCTTTTTAACACTAGTTTAAGTCTTGTTGTATAAGTCTTTTCTGATATAATAGAAACTAAAGGAAAACAATATGAGTATACTAATGTTTTGATTATTTTTCTTTATTATTTGTATAACTATCTGGTTTCTTTCAGACATATAAAAACGAACTATCTCTAGTTCGACTAATTTTCTATGGTGCGAACAAAAATGCTATTTTGAATAACATTCGTAAAAAATAAGATTGAAATAATTTATCACTTAAAATTTTCTGTTTCTTTTTTCTTTTGCAAATTAATAAAATAAATATTTATTGCTACTATTATTAGTAAAATAAACATTTTTATTAGTATGTCTATCAATAGTCTTTTTTTTGCATATATTCTTTCTAGCGTTAAAAAATAATACCCTGCTGTTGTAGATTTTTTTAAATCTTCGCTATTAGTTCCATATCTTCCCATGGAAGTACTTTGTTTAAAACTATAATCAGGTGGAAGTGAGGTGGAGATATAAATACTAATTCTTTTTTCTTTTTGACTCACATATAAATTTATCCAATCATTTGGTATTCCATAA
>ERZ1643249.4981-NODE-4981-length-10848-cov-6.709627_pt1 | contig 10848 bp, 11 predicted proteins | sample MGYA00579263_ERZ1643249 | MGnify/ENA primary metagenome ERZ1643249 (study PRJEB29033, sample SAMEA4952264) | chicken gut metagenome | biome: Broiler Chicken; feature: Gastrointestinal Tract; material: Caecum | place: Ireland | collected 2018 | study: Broiler...
TTGATGTTGAATTCGCCGCCCGCGTCCTCGTAGATCTGGCTGACCAGCACCTCGATGCGTGCGTCCAGCTTGTCGCCAAAGGCACGCAGCTCGTCCGGTGCGACCGCACAGCCTGCGACCTCCATCTCCGCAAGGATGCGCAGGAGCGGCAGTTCGATCTCGTAATACAGCTTGCGCATGCCGAGCTGCTCGATCTTGTCCGCGGCCTCGGCATAGATCGCGCGCACCGCGCTCACATGCTGCGCGCACGCTTCCATCGCCTGCTCCTGCCCGCCGAGCGGTGAGACCGCTGCCGGATCATCCAGATCGAGCGCAGGCAGTTCGGTATTGCAATACGCGAGCGCCACGCGCGGCAGGTCGTAGCCCGACTGGGTCGGATCGATCAGATAAGCCGCGATGCAGGTGTCGAATTTGACGCCTTCCGGCTGGATATCGCGCGCGAGCAGCGCCGCGACAGCAGGCTTGGCGTCGTGCAGGACGAGTTCGACCGAACCGTCGAACAGGCGGCGCAGGATGGAATCCCAATCCGCGTCCGCGAAATCGTCCGCAAACAGTACGTTCGCAGTGTCTCCATCCAGCAGGCAGAGCGCGCCCAGCGTCTCCGGGACCAGCGCAAACACACGGTCAGCGGCGCTCAGTGCGTCGAGCAGCGCAAACGCCTCAGCAGCAGTTCCGATGCGCTGCGGCTTGACTTCGGGCAGCTTGGGCGCGGCGCTCTCGCCGCTCAGTCCCAGCCGCTTGATGAAATTCTTAAATTCCAGCCGCGTGAGCAGCTCGTACAGCGCGGTTTCGTCCATCTGCGCCTCAGGCAGTTTTTCTACATCCAGCTCGAGCGGCGCGTTGCGGTCGATGGTTGCGAGCCAGTAGCTGTCCTTTGCAGACTGCTCGCCCGCCTCCAGCTTGGCGCGCGCGCCCTTTTTGATTTTCGGGTCGTCCAGATGCGCATATACGCCGTCCAGCGAGCCGAAATCGTGCAGCAGCTGCATGGCGGTCTTTTCGCCGATGCCCGGCACGCCCGGGATGTTGTCCGACGAGTCGCCCATCAGCGCTTTGAGGTCGATCAGGTAAATCGGGTCGAACCCGTATTTTTCGCGGAACTTCCCGGTATCATAGGTCTCATAGGTGGTCTGCCCCATTTTGGTCGAGACCAGACGCACGGTCGTGCCGCCGCCGACCAGCTGCAGGCTGTCCCGGTCGCCGGTGACGATTACGCAGTTGTCGCCGTGCTCGTCCGCGCGGCGGCTGATCGTGCCGATCAGGTCGTCCGCCTCGTAGCCCGCCAGTTCGCAGCGCGTCAGCCCCATCGCGTCCAGCACTTCCTTCATCACCGGCAGTTGCGCTGCCAGCTCATCCGGCATGCCCTTGCGCGTGGCCTTATAAGAATCAAACTTCAGGTGGCGGAAGGTCTTTTCCTTTACATCAAAGCAGACCACCGTGCGGTCGGGCTTTTCATCGTCCTGCAGCTTAAACAGCGTGGCAAGGAAGCCATACACCGCATTGGTGGGCAGCCCCTCGTGGTTGGAGAGCTGCCGCACGCCGTAAAACGCGCGGTTGAGTATACTGTTGCCGTCTATCACCATGATTTTCATGAATGCAGTCCTCATCATTCAACAAATTTTTCTTATTATCTATTATATCCTATTGCCAAAGGTATTTCCAGACAAAATAAGGGACATACCTTGCCCCCCGCTTCAAAGCCCTCGGTTCGATCTGCCAACGAATCATCCGCATAAAAAATCCCTCGGTTCATCAGATTTTCTCAACCCAATAAACCGAGGAATTGATTCGCAATGGATGAAAAAGTTTATCGGCTTTTTTGTCCGCATCCATAGCGATTTTCATGGATTTATTCGCTATGTCAGGCTTTTTCATAGTTTATCGCTGTTTGGCGAAAGCTATGCCGAATTGCCTTTCCTTTTCATCCCTGCTGTTTTGGAAGGGATTCCGGTTGCAGAAACCGTTATCCATTCCCGGATATTTGGCCTTACGTCCCGAACCGCATTTGCAGTCTCAGCCTGTCCGCTATCATCGAGATAAATTCCGAATTTGTCGGCTTGCCCTTGACGCCCGACACCGTGTAGCCGAAATAGCTTTGCAGCGTCTCGATATCGCCGCGGTCCCATGCAACTTCGATCGCATGGCGGATCGCACGTTCCACGCGCGAGGAGGTCGTGCGAAACTTTTTCGCAATGGACGGGTAGAGCACCTTGGTGATCGCGCTTACCGCATCCATGTCCTCTACTGCCATCATGATCGCTTCCCGCAGGTACTGGTAGCCCTTGATATGCGCCGGGACGCCGATCTGATGGATCACCTCAGTCACGCGTACTTCCAGCGCCATGGCTTCCCCCGACTTTTCAGCCTCCTGCTTGCCTGTCCGCCACATACGGATGCGCTCGCATACTGTCTCAGCCTCCATCGGCTTGCGCAGGAACATGTCTACGCCCAGCGCTGTACATTCCGCACCGGCCTGCGGGCTGGCAAAGGCGGAGAGCACAACGGTCGCCGGCGCTTTCTGCCCCTGCTCATGCAGGCGGCTGAGCACCATGATCCCGTCCATCACCGGCAGCACCAGATCGATGATGAGCAGGTCGGGCTGCAGCTCACCCACTGCCGCAAGCGCTTTCGCTCCGTCCTCTGCAATGCCGGCCAGTTCCATATCGCCGGCATTTTCCAGCGCGGCGGCCATGCGCGCACAGAATTCGCTGTCGCTGTCTGCGAGCAATACTCGGATTTTTTGTTCCATGTTGTCGATACCAGCTTTCCGAAAGTTTGATTCTCTCTTTCTTGTCATCAATTTACCATATTATTCCACGTTTTTCAAGCCTAATGTCGGAAAAGCTGGCGTATTTCGTTCGACATAATTCGACATTTTTCGACAAACCCCGCGCCGATTCGCAGCTTCCCCGTCAGTTCGTCATTTCCTCCAGCATGCGCTCAATGCTAATCGCATAGCCGCATGTCGGGTCATTTACCAGAACATGGGTCACGGCTCCAATCAGCTTGCCGTTCTGCAGAACCGGGCTGCCGCTCATGCCCTGCACAATACCGCCGGTCTTATCCAGCAGCTCCTGGTCGGTCACGCGGATCATCATGCCGCGGCCGTATTCATCGTCCTCCGGATAAACCTTGACCACCTGCACAGAATATTTTTCGACCGCATCGCCCTCCACGTTTGTCAAAATTTCTGCGTCGCCGGTCCGGATCTCATCCGCATCCGCGACCGGCACAGCCTCCAGTGAGCTGTATAGGGATGCGTCGGTCATGGTGCCGAAAATACCGCTATCGGTGTTTTCCTCCACCGTGCCGAGCGTGCTGTCCGCCGTAAACTCACCCTGCAGTGCGCCCGGCTCGCCCGCCTCGCCGCGCTGCACCGATCCGACCACCGAATAGATCAGGCTGCCTTCCTTCAGCGGCATCAGTACACCGGTCTCGCTGTCACAGATGCCGTGGCCGAGTGAACCGTATTCGCCCGTCTCGGGATCGACATAGGTCAGCGTGCCGATGCCCGCCATGCTGTCGCGCGCGAGGATACCGATGCGGTATGCGCCGTCCTCGTCCTGGCTCGGGGTTACGGTTACGTTCTGATGCGCGCCGTCGCGTACCAGCTCAAGCTCCACCGGTTGCCCGCCGGAAAACGCGATCTGTTTTTGCAGATCATCGTTGGAGCTGACCTCGGTCCCGTTGACGCTGACGATCGTGTCACCCTCGCTCACACCGGCATCCCGCGCAGGCCACGCTTCGCCTTCCGGCGTCTGCACCGCGCGCAGATGCACGACCAGCACGCCCTCCGCGCTCATCTGGATACCCACCGTATGGCCGATCGGGATAAGCGAGGATATCTCCGCCGCCTGCGCAGAAACCAGCATGGCAAGGGTCAGAAGCAAGGAAATTGCGATTTTTTTCGCTTTGCTTTGCTGCAACTTTTTTCACCTCCCGCGTCTTACTATTCCACGTCCGGCCGGGAAAAAGCCTGTGAACCTTTGCTATTCCCCACGGATTTTTGGCTGTGCTAAAAGTCTTTGGCCATGGAAAGGTTTTCTAACATGCAAAAGCGGCGGTTTCTCCAAATAAATTGGGAGAAACCGCCGCTTTGGGTTTTATTTTCAGTTTTCGGACGTTTTATCCGGCACAGGCATCACGACCGTGACCTCCTGCTCCTCTGCCGCAGCCGGTTCGGCATGCGGCAGGTAACCGTTTGCGCCCTCTGCGAGCGCCTCGGCCGGAACAGCCGCCGGCTGCACCGCTGCACGGCGCCCCAACGCCGCATCGACCGCCTTGCTGATGACCGAACCGATCACGCCGCACACCAGCACCTCGATCACGCCCTGCACGCCGACCACCGCCAGCACGAGCAGGATCGGGTTCGCCGCGCCGGTCGAGGCAACCAGATTCTGCACATAGTCGCAGTTGTAGAAGATCAGGCACATCAGGCCCATATAGAACACGGTGTTGAGCAGCGGTGCGCTGACCGCGCCAACCACATAGCTGGCAAACCCGCGCCTGTCCACCTTACGCACCGCGCGGAAGATCAGGCCCGTGCACAGGCCCATGAGTACGCGGCCCACGACCGACTGCACAAAATAGCCCACCGGGCTGACCGACATCAGCGCCACGCCCATCACCGAGCCGCCGCTCAGCGCGTTACCGAAGCTCGTCAGGCCGAACACCAGCCCGAGGAACGCTCCTACTCCCGGCCCCATGACCACCGCGCCGATGCACACCGGCACCGACAGGAAGGACACATTGAACGGCCCAAGCGGCAGATAGCCGATCGGCGTATACGCCAGCACGAGCGTGATCGCCGTGAGCAGCGCAAGCTGCGTCATTGAACGGATGTTAAAGGTCTTGCTTTTCATATTCAGTTTCCTCCTGCTCCCGTCCCGCCCTTATCGTCGGGTACAGGGCTTTTTCGGCAATTACCGGCCCAGGTGGTTTTTCTCCCAGATCAGGCGCAGGCCGTCCAGCACAAGGTTTTCATCGTGCTCATGCGGCACGCGCAGGAAGCGCGTCACCAGCGGCGCAAATGCGCCTGTGACGACCACATAGGGCTGCTGTCCCAGCGCATCCGCAAAGCGTGCGATCATGCCGTCTACCATTGCCGCTGTGCCATACAGTGCGCCGGCACGCATCGCATCTACCGTATTCCGGGCAAGGATGCCTTCGTCCTTGGCTTCGAGCGCCACCATGGGCAACTGTGCCGCCTGCACGCGCAGCGCTTCCACACTCAGCTGCACGCCTGCGGTGATCGCAGAACCGACCAGTGCACCCGTCTGATCCAATGCGGTGAAGGTCGTCGCCGTGCCGAGGCTCACCACAACGCAGGGAAGTCTGCCCTTGGCACGCGCAGCTACAGCGCCCGCTACACGATCCGAGCCGACCTGCCGGGGCTGTTCAGATCGGATGTTCAATCCGGTCTTGACCCCGCTCGATACCTCGATCACTTTGCTTACGCCGAGAAGCCGCATTGCTTCCTCCAGTACCGCAGACAAATTCGGCACTACTGAACCAATGACCGCACCGTGAATACGCCCGGTATCCACGCCATACAACCCGAGCACCTGCTGCAGCCTGCAGGCATAATCCTCCGGCATCTGTCTGGGCTCGGTCGCGATGGAAGCGGCGAAAATCCGCTCGTCTTCCTCATAGCCGCCCAGTAAAACCCGGTTATTCCCTGCATTGACTGCGATCAGCATGGTGCATCTCCTTCCGGTATATTGCCACCGACATTATACGCCTCCGGCGTACCGATTGGCAAGCCTTTTATTTGGGCAGCATAAACGGCGCGGCGAGCAAGGTCCACAGCGCCGCGTATTTGGGACAGACCTGCCCCTGGATATTGCCGCGCTCGCGCGAATAATCCCACACGTTCATGTGATAGACCCGGTTGACCGTGCAGCCGACCACATATTCCGCCGCCGTGATGCACGCCGCGCCGCACAGGCAGCGCGCGAGCGGTTTTTCGTCCCGCACGCGTGGGCGCAGCCGGTCCAGCCCCACGAGCACCGCGCCGCCGGTCAGCGCCATGGTCCAGTGCGTGTAGCCGCGCCACGCGATCTCAAGCAGCGAATAGCCGCCCGCACCCAAAAGAAAAAGCCCCGCTGTTTGTTTTTTCATCACAAATCACCGGGACTTAGTGTGCCATATTCTGCTTTGGTTATGCCTGCTCGGCTGCGCAGGCTGCGAGTGCTTTTGCAAAATCGCCCTTGACGATCTTCGCCGCACACGAAAGCATCAGGTTGAGCGGCAGGCCGAAATCCTCGACCGAGAAGCCGTCCTTATCCTGCTCGCCCAGCTTTTCGCGCAGCGTGCGCGCGTCCGCCACATAGCCGTATACGATCTTGCCCTTGGCGAAGGCATAGCCGACCTCAAAGCAGGTGCCGCTGTCCGGCTCGCTCCCGCGGAAAGGGTTGAGGTTTGCGATTACCGCGTCTGCCTGATCGATCAGGCTGCAGTTGCCCGCAAAGATATCGGGCGCATTATCCGCCTCGTTGTCAAACGGATACAGGCCGATCAAGCCGCGCTCCGCACACATCATCTTCATTTTTGCGCCGCGCTGTTTGGCGTCCGGCGCGAATACGTCAAAACCCGCAAGATAGATTTTCTTCATCCTTGATTTCCCCGTTTCAAAATATTATAGCCGTATCGCCCGGACGATGCAGTCCAGCACGAACACGGTAAACAGCACAGCAAACACAATCCGGCGCCGCCGCTCCCCCAGCCTGTCCATGCCCTTTTCAAGCAGCGGCTGAAACAGATACAGGATGATCATGCCGCCCACGCCGAACCGCAGGCTCGCGCTCAGGCAGATGCGTCCCTGCCACTGTATGGTATAACGCGTGTAGTCCCACAGCCAGCCGCCAGTCGTCCACTCGAGCAGGTAGCTCGCGATCAACTCGACCACGGTCGTCAGCACCACCACCGCGAGGAACACCACCGCCGGCATAAGGTTGACCCGCCCCACACGGAGCGGCCTGTTTTTCAGCCTGCCGAGACACCCCAGAATGAGCAGCGCGCCCACGCCGTACACCGGCAGATATGGCCCCCACAGAAAGCCGCGGTTGGAAAAGCCCCAGCGGTACACCACGACCTCGAGGAATACCTCGTAGCACCAGCCGAGCACGCAGTACGTCCAGAAGTATAAAAACCACGTTTGAAATCCCGCTATCCTGTCCTTTTTTGCCATCTCTATCTCCCATCGTTATGTATCGTCATATTCCAGTCTGTTGCCGCAGCGCGGGCAGTGGAGCACCTCGCCCCGCTTCCATGGGGACGGCACGCGGACATTCCATGCGCCGCAGTGCGGGCAGCGGCAGTGCCATAGGCGTATCCACAGACCAATGGCCATCCACACAAAGAAGCCTATCCACAGTACGTCAATCCAAACAGGCTCGGGTATCGGCGGATATGCCCGCACTGCCGCATTCAGGTATACCAGCTGCAACACGGCTGTAATGATCCATCCAGCCGTGCCGGTATAAAACAGGATACGCCCTATTTTCGCCCATTTCCGTGACAGCCTCATGCAGATCCCCTCCGTTTCTCTATCTGCTGCACTGTTTATGTATCATCATATTCCAGCCGGGCGCCACAACGCGGACAGAACCGGACCGCATCCTCCGACCACGGTCACGGCGGCGTGCTCCATCTGCCGCAGTGCGGACATTTGCATTTCCACTGCAAAAGCGCCGCTCCGCCGAACGCAAGCACCATGCTCACCACCATCCAAACGACAGCCGCGATATTCTTCCAGCCGACCTCCATATTCGGTATCCAAAACAGCAGCTCGAGAAAAAGCCCGGTCACGCCTACGAGCAGCAAGCTATGCCCGATTTTAGACCATTTCCTTGGCAATTTCATATCCTTATCCCCTATCCCGCCTCCAGTATACCATAGCCGCGCGCCGAACAAAAGAGACATCTTTCCCATGCGCCGCGCCGCAGGCCCGCATAAAACAGAACCCGGCCGCATTCTGCGGCCGGGTTCATCAAATCCGAGGGTATGCCTCCCGGATTTGATACAGGAAAGCGATTCTCTTTAAACGAGTCTTGCCTCAAGTTCTTTGCGGCGTTCCTCAAAGCCCGGCTTGCCGAGCAGGGCGAACATGTTCTTCTTGTACGCCTCAACGCCCGGCTGGTTGAACGGGTTGACGCCCAGCAGGTAACCCGAAATGCCGCACGCCTTCTCGAAGAAGTACACGAGATAGCCGAAGTGCCATGCATCCGCCTTGTCGATCTCGACGATGATGTTCGGCGTACCGCCATCCATGTGCGCCATCAGCGTGCCCTGATACGCCTTGGAATTGACAAACTGCACACTCTTGCCCGCAAGGTAGTTCAGGCCGTCAATGTCCTCGGCAGTCTCCTCGATATAACTCTCCGAGCGCGGCTCGCGCACCCAGACAACAGTCTCGAACATGTTGCGCGTACCGTCCTGGATGAACTGGCCAATCGAGTGCAGGTCGGTCGAGAAGTTGGCCGAGGTCGCGAAGATACCCTTATGATCCTTGCCCTCAGACTCGTCGAACAGCTGCTTGAACCACTCGCCCAGCATGACGAGCGCGGGCTCGTAGTTGACCAGGATCTCCATGGCCTTGCCCTTCTGGTGCAGGATATTGCGCAGCGCAGCATACTTCGCGCAATCGTGGTCCGTGCCTGTCAGGAAAGCCTTACGCGCTTCCGCCGCGCCCGCCATCGCCGCATCGATATCCACACCGGCAGCCGCCATCGGCAGCAGGCCGACCGCGGTCAGTACGGAGAAACGGCCGCCGACGTCGTCCGGCACGACAAAGGTCTCGTAGCCCTCATCGTCCGCCAGCTTTTTGAGTGCGCCGCGCGCCTTGTCGGTCGTGGCGAAGATGCGGTCCTTTGCGCCGTCCTTGCCGTACTTGTCCTCACACAGCTTTTTGAAAATGCGGAACGCGATCGCAGGCTCGGTCGTGGTACCCGACTTGGAGATAACATTGACACAGAAGTCGCGGTCACCGATAATTTTGATCACATCGTTGAGATAGGACGACGAGATGTTGCTGCCAACAAAGTAAACTTCCGGGATGCCATCCGGGCGGATGCTGTTGTACATCTGGCCGTTTACGAATTCGATCGCCGCACGCGCGCCCAGATAGGAGCCGCCGATGCCGATCACGACCAGGACGTCGCAGCTTTGCTGGATTTTCTTGGCCGCCGCCTTGATACGCGCGAACTCCTCCTTGTCATAGTCCTCAGGCAGGTCGACCCATCCCAAAAAGTCGTTGCCTGCACCCGTGCGGGCGTGCAGTGTATCCTGCGCCGCCTGCACCAGCGGCGCCATATATGCGAGCTCGTCCTCCCCGACAAAACCCTTCAGGCCGGTCAGTTTCAGTTCCATTGCCATAGCTGCATTTCCCCTTTTCATTAAATTCAAGCCCTTGCATCGGCTCATTGAAACCTTTTCCAATAGTATATCATATTTGTGGAAAACCGCAAGGTTCTTGTTTATTTTCTACAAACATTTTACTTTTATGACAGACAAATGCAGTGTAATTGTCCACACTTTCCCCAAAGAGCACAAAGCACCGCTTTTCCGGAAGGAAAGGCGGTGCCTATGCAGCAGCTTAATAAATCGGGAAACTTGCGCAGATATCGGTCACATTATGACGGATCTCGTCCGCTTTATTCTCAAAATCGGTCGCTGCCTGCCAGATAAACTCCGCAATATGCAGCATTTCCGGCTCGCCAAATCCGCGCGAGGTGACGGCCGGGGTACCGACGCGCTGGCCCGAGGTAACGAACGGGCTGGCTGGGTCGTTCGGGATGGTGTTCTTGTTCGCGGTGATATACACCTCATCCAGGCGGTGCTGGAGTTCCTTGCCGGTCACGCCGGTTTTACGCAGGTCGATCAGCATCAGGTGGTTATCCGTGCCGCCGGAAACCAGATCAAAGCCCTGGTTCAGCAGAGCATCTGCCAGCGCCTTGGCGTTGGTGATGACCTTCTGCTGATACGCCTTAAACTCAGGGCGCAGCGCCTCGCCGAAGCAGACCGCCTTGGCCGCGATGACATGCTCGAGCGGGCCGCCCTGTGTGCCCGGGAAGATTGCCTTGTTGAACTTCTTACCCAGTTCCTCGTTGTTTGAGAGGATGACGCCGCCGCGCGGGCCGCGCAGCGTCTTATGCGTGGTGGTGGTGACAACATCTGCATACGGCAGCGGGTTCATATGCAGGCCGGCTGCAACCAGGCCCGCAATATGCGCCATATCGACAAACAGGTACGCGCCGACCTCATGCGCGATCTCCGCAAACTTGGCAAAGTCGATCGCGCGCGGATATGCGGAAGCGCCCGCAATGATCATCTTGGGCTTTTCTTTCTTAGCCAGATCGCGCAGCGCATCATAATCGATATAGCCGTTATCGTCCACGCCATAGGGCACGATGTGGTACAGCAGGCCGGACTGGTTGACCGGCGAGCCGTGTGTCAGGTGGCCGCCGTTGTCCAAGCTCATACCGAGCACGGTGTCGCCCGGCTGGCACAGCGCCTGATAAACCGCCATATTCGCCTGGGCGCCCGAGTGGGGCTGCACATTGGCGTATTTGGCACCGAATACTTCACACACACGTTTGATGGCCAGATTCTCGACCTCATCGACACATTCGCAGCCGCCGTAATAGCGCTTGCCCGGATAGCCTTCCGCATATTTGTTGGTGAGTACCGACCCCATCGCGGCCATAACCGCCTCACTGACGATGTTCTCCGAAGCGATCAACTCGATGTTGCGCGCCTGACGGTCGTACTCCGCCTGAATCAGGCGGCCGAGCTCGGGATCATACGCCTTTACAAATTCCATTGCCTCGCGTACCATATTTCAACCTCCAT
>ERZ1643249.4982-NODE-4982-length-10847-cov-10.115919_pt1 | contig 10847 bp, 7 predicted proteins | sample MGYA00579263_ERZ1643249 | MGnify/ENA primary metagenome ERZ1643249 (study PRJEB29033, sample SAMEA4952264) | chicken gut metagenome | biome: Broiler Chicken; feature: Gastrointestinal Tract; material: Caecum | place: Ireland | collected 2018 | study: Broiler...
TTGAACAAAAATTGTCCATTTTGGCACGTCCCCAACCAACCAACCGACCTGGCCCTCTGTCTTACCAGAATATCAACAAAGTAAATGCTGTTGCCAAAACAACTTGAGAAGTTGTCCATCCTTCTGGAAGTATTTGTATTTCCTCAGCTTCTGGCTTTTCATCTAAAACACTTACACTATAATAATCAACATCATTTAATTTAAATAAAATTTCAAAATTTCGCGTTTCATTAGCTTGTAATTGGTTAATATCTATAAACTTTCTTCCTAAAAAAACATCTCTCTCTGAATAGAAATCAAACTCTAAATATTTACCACTTAAATTTTCTGTTTCTGAATTTGTAATTAGTCCTCTTATTCTTCCATTTACAAGTGTTGCCTCTGCTTGATATATATTAACTTGTGATATATTATCTTTTCTTTCTATTGGTCTATATGATGAATTTAATCCAACATTTATTAAGAACTCTGAAAATATCATAAATAATACTACCCACAATGCATATTTTAATAATGTTTTTACTCTATCCATTTTTATTCTCCAATCCTTACAATTTATACCTATTATACCAAAAGTCAACATAAATTTCAATATCTTATAATTTTAATGGAATCTCTTTTCCCAAATAAACAGAATATATATACACCTTATCTACTTTTCTTTTTAAAGTCTTCTTCAATGCTGTTTCATACAATTCTAACTGTGCATAATACTTTTTTATTAACTCTTCTTCTTTCCCTTTCTCTACATAGTCTGTCTTATAATCCACCAAAACGATTTCATCATTACAGTTTATATAATACAAATCTATAATTCCTTGAACCAAAATTTCCTCATCTATATTTTCATTATAAATATCTTTAGCAGGTATATTTATAAAAAATGGTCTTTCTTTATACACCTTTTTAGCATTTTTTAACTCTTTCCAAATATTAGATTTGGTAAATTCTAATATTTTATATGGATTAATATTTTGTACCTCTACATCTGTTATAATTTCTCTTTTTACTAAATCTTCTATTAAAATTTTTACCTTTTTTAAGTCATATTCTACATTTTCATCTAATCTCTGCATGCACAAATGTACTAATGTTCCCTTTTGAGCACCAGTTAATTTTTCCTCTTTATCTTTTCTTAAAAACTTAGGTTTATTAAAAGTTATTGTTTCTGCTGACTTATTTTCTTCTAAATGCGAATCTATCACATCTGTATTTTTTTCTTGATTTTCATCAAAGTTAAAGTTATCTTGATTATCTGATACTTTCAAAGTATATTCATTTTTCATTTGTTTGATTTTTGTGACTGACATCATTGTAGGTACAGTTGTTGATAGTTTATATTTATATTCATATTCTAAAAGATTATTAAGTTTTTCAATACCCTCTTTTTGTATGTTAGCATTATCCAAAATTTCTTTAACATTTATTTCATCTTCTTTTGGTTTTGAAAAAGATTTCAACAATTCTTGTTTATTGAAGACATTAAGTTTTAAAGTATTATTTGCCTTATCTTTTTCATATAAGTAAACTAATAAAATCCAATCTAAATATTTCTTATATTTTTTTACTAAAATATAATTTATTTTATCGTCTATTTTATTATATCTGCTAGCTTGTTCTTCCATCTTTTCAATCTCTTTATCATAGTCTTTCTTTAATCCTGTTATGTATAATTTTTCCTTTGCTCTAGTTAAGGCAACATATAAAATTCTCATCTCTTCTGATAAAGTTTCTGTAAATATTTTATTTCTAATCGCCTCTTTTGTTAAAGTATCATATTGAACCTGTTTTTGATAATCTATATATTTTACACCTATTCCTAGTTCTTGATGTAATAATATATTTTGATTTAAATCCATCAAATTGAATTGCTTTCCTGTTGCTGATAAAAATACTACTGGGAATTCTAACCCTTTACTTTTGTGTATACTCATTATCCTAATAACATCATCGTTCTCGCCAATTAATTTGGCAGCTCCTAAGTCTCCACTGCCTAAATGTAATTTTTCTATAAAATTTATAAAATTATATAATCCCTTAAAGCTTGCAGTTTCATACTGTTTTGCCCTTTCAAATAACATTTTTAAGTTAGCTTGCCTTAAATCCCCATTAGGCATTAAACCTACATATGTATAATAATGTGTATCAGAATATAATTTCCAAATAAATTCATCTAAAGACAAATATTCTTTATCTTTTCGCCACATTTCTAATTGTTCAAAAAAATGATCTATTTTATTCTTTAATTTTTTATTTACATTTATTCTTGCTTTTTGCATAGCTGTGTAAAAATTATCATATTTATCTGATAACCTAATTTCTACTAATTCATCATCTGTAAAATCACCTATATGTGACCTTAAAACAGTAACTAGTGGAATATCTTGAATAGGATTATCAATTATTTTTAATAAACTCATAATAGTCTGAATTTCCACAGAGTCCAAATATTCTTGTGAACTTTCTGAAAAAACTGGCATATCTAAATTTATTATTTCTTCTTCAAATATTGGTGCATTCACTTTTGTTGATCTTAATAAAATTACGATATCTTTATATTGGATATCTCTAAAACCATTTATCTTTTTATCAAACACTTGAAATTTGCTATCTATTAGCTCCTTTATTTTGTTTGCCACAAATCTAGCTTCAATTTGTATATCTTCTATTCTTTCATCTTCTATATCATTATCATCTATATTTTCTTCTGTATCTTCAAATACAACTTCTTCCTTTTCTTTTAAATCAATTACATCAATTTCTGTTTCTAACTCTTGATTTGCTTTAGGATAATTTGCACCTAAATTCAAATATTCTTCTTTGTTATATTCGATATCACCAAGACTTTCACTCATAATATCTTGAAAAATCAAGTTTGTAAAATCTAATACATTTTCTCTACTTCTAAAATTTTTAAATAATTGTATTTTTAAATCTTCACTTGCTTTTTTCTCTTCTTTTAATCTATAAGTTCTATATTTTGATAAAAATAATTCTGGCATGGCCTGTCTAAATTTATATATACTTTGTTTTACATCTCCTACCATAAAAATATTATTATTGTTAGAAATGGCTGTTAATATATATTCTTGAACCATATTACTATCTTGGTATTCATCAATTGCAATCTCTATAAATTTGTCTCTGTATTTCTTAGCAACTTCTGTAATTTTTATATCTCCATCTTCATTTTTCAATAAAATTTCTAGTGCAAAATGTTCAATATCATTAAAATCTACTATATTTTTATTTCTTTTTCTCTTTGAAAACTCTTCTCCAAATTCAAATATAATATTTTCTAATTTTAATAAAATATCATGCATATCATATATATCTTGATTTGCTTCTTTTGAATTATATATTAATATCTTATTTAGCTTTTTAGAAAATTTCTTTTTGATATCATCTCTTACTTTTTTAGCTTGATCTTTTGCCTCTAAATCTACTTTTTGTCTTGGCCAAGTTGCAAATGTAAAATTCATATAGATTTGATATGCTTTATCCCAGCTATTTAAGTTTGTTTTTAACATTTCCAATTTATCTATATCATCATAAATCGTTTTTGTGTATTTTTCTAACTCTGGGTTTTTCTCTAATATTCTTTTTTGCTCTTTTAATGTATTTATATCATCTATAATTTCTTCTTCTACTTCCTTTAATAAAATCTCTCCCCATGGTCTTTTGCTAAAATCTTTTTCTAATTCATTAATATTAAACATATCAACTTTTTCTTGTAACCATTTATTTGGAAATGGATTACTTTGTATATATGTATATATTTTTAAAATTAATTCTTTAAGAGGCGTATCATCTCTATAGCTTGTATAAGTATTTATTAACTTTGCAAAATCTTCATCTTGCTTTTCATATTTCTCTTCAAACAAATCTTCCAAAACCTCTTGTTTTAGCAATTCTATTTCTGTAGTATCTGCAATTCTAAAATTAGGTGATATATTTTCTAATTCAAAAAAATTATTCCTTACCACATCTAAACAAAATGAATCTATTGTACAAATACTTGCTTTATTTAATAATGTAATTTGCCTTTGCAAATTTTCATTTTCTGGATTTTCATCCAATTTTTTATAGATAGCTTCTAGTACTCTTTCTCTCATCTCTGCTGCTGCTGCATTTGTAAATGTAACAACCAATAATCTATCTATATCTACTTTTTCATTTATTATTTTATTTATAATTCTTTCTACTAAAACTGCCGTTTTACCACTTCCAGCAGCTGCCGCAACTAGAATATTTGAATCTTTTTCTGTTATTGCCTGCAACTGTTCTTTGGTCCATTTAACTTCTGACATAGCATTACTCCTATTCAATAATTTGTTAATCCTTGCATTTTACTGTTTTTTATAGTTATAGTTCAGTTTCCAATTTCTTGAAGGTATATATATTATACTTTAACAAATTATATCATTACTCTTTAGCAATTACAACACAAATCTCGCTTTGCAAGAACTTTACGTTACTAGATAATGGTTTGTAAATAATATAATCCAGAATCATTGTAATTATAATATTTGAATTAATTGTGAATGTGATTGGAGAATTATATTAGAAACTCTTAAATGATTTTATGGAAAATGTTCGCGTCGAGCGATAGCGAGGACTAAGTGAAAGGGTGCCATAAAATTATTTTAGAGTTTCTTATAATTCGTATTGAGCCGAGCAATTTAATGAAAATATTATAATTACAATGATTCTGGCAAATTAATTGATAACAACCATTATCCAGTAACAACTTTACAACTTACTTATTAAATCCTGTAAAGCCAACTTCCTTGCACTTATATTATTCTTCTCCATTGAAGTCAACTCAGCCAATGTCCTTCCATCATCCAACTCAAAAATTGAATCAAAGCCAAATCCATTTTTGCCTCTTATGCTTTTAGCAATTCTCCCTTTTATCTCACCATTTCCTACTATACATTTTCCATTTTCATAATATGTAACACAACATTTCACACTTGCACTTCTTTCGGTATCATTTAAATCTTTCATTTTCTCTATAATATATTTATTTCTTTCTTCTGCTATGGAGTTTTCTCCTAAAAATCTTGCTGTATGGACTCCTGGCCATCCATTATATTTTTCTATACATAATCCACTATCATCTGCAATACAAGGCATATTTAAGAACTCGGAAATTTCTTTTGCTTTTTTCTTAGAATTGCCTTCAAAACTCTCTTGATCTTCTAATACATCTATACTGCAATTTATATCTTTTAATGATACTAAACAATAATCTTTTAAAATTTCTTTTATCTCTTTTAGCTTTCCATCATTATTTGTTGCTACTACAATCTTTTTCAATCTAATCCCTCTTTCTAAACTGTAAAATATTATACCTTATATTTATAAAAGACAGAATTACTCATTCTGCCTTTTATTTTATATATTAAGAAAGTCATGATGACTTTCCTATATATAGAAATTTGTTCTTATATTATTTTATATTATATCTTCTATATAAAGCATATGATCCTATTCCTACTACTAGTAAAGCAACTACTGCTATAAATATTCCTTTTCCTATTCCTGCATATGGTAATTGAGTTTTTGTAGTTGTATTGTTTCCTGAAATAGCAGTATTATTACGTGATGCGTTGTTACTTCCTCCAACTCCGTTAGTATTTGCATTATTTGTTCCATTTGTGTTTGTATCGTTTGTATTTGTATCATTTGTATTTGTATTGTTGTTGCTAGGGTCATCTGTGTTTCCTGGATCTTCTTCATCCACAACATTAAATGTTAAAGTTATATCTGGACTACTTGGTTCTCCATACCCATTTGAAGTTATTATATTTGAAAAAGTTATACTTCCTGTTCCTGTTGCATTATCACTTACTTTTAATTGTAAAACTGCAAATTGTCCATCTTGAGTTAATATACTTCCACTTAGTATAAAGTTACCATTTGCTGAATCCCAAGTTCCTTGACTAGCAGTTATGCTATCAAAGAAATCTGTATCATATTCAAAAGTTCCTGCCATATCACTTGCTCCTGTTCCAGCATCTACTATATTAACCAATTCAACTACTACATTTATAGTATCTCCTGGATTTACCTCTGTTTTATCAGGTGTCATTTGTACCTCTGCAGAATATTCTGCCTTTACATTTGTTGATAACATTCCTATTACCATTATTGCAATTAATAAAATTAGTATTGTTTTTAAATTTGTTTTCATTTTTTCCTCCTTAATTTTTTAATTTATTTTTTAAATTTAATTACACAATCTTAAATATCTTGAGCTCCTAAGATAACTTTTCTCATTATAGAAATATCATTTAAACTTATTGACCCATTATCTTCTATATCTGCTGCTCTTTCATATTCTCCTTGTAAAAGTTCTACTTTTAAATAATGTTTTCTTGCTATTGAAAGATCTGAAATATTTATTTTTCCATCACTATTTAAATCTCCTATAACAATAAGTGTATATTCTTTTCCAGTATCTGTTGTCAATTTATATCCTGTTGCTATTAAATCTGAATTACTTAATTCTTTTCCTGATTTATCTGTTACTTTATATCCTATCTCTGTAAAAATTTTATTTTTAAATGTAGATAAATTTGTATCAGGAGATATTCTATCTATATTTCGAGAGTCACCTTCATTCACTTCATAATCAGATGAAGTAATTGTATCATCTATTGTATTTTTTATAGAAAATTCTATAGTTTTCTCATTTCCTGCCTTATCTATAGCTGTTAATTTATATTGACCACTTTGTGTTATTTGCTGTCCATTTTCATAACTATTAACTATTGTTCCATCTTTTGTTAATGTAACCTTATCTAAATTATCATCTGTCACATTTGGAGTTACTGCTTGTTCATATTCTTTATCATTTTCAACCCCTGTAATTTCAGGTGGTGTTTTATCTATATTTTGTACAGATATTTGTACTTCTGAACTATTTCCTAGTTCGTCTTGAAGATTTATTGTCTCTTCAGTATTTGAACTATATGTTTTTGTCATTTCTGTATTATCATCATTTGTGAACTCCCATCCATCTACTTGATTAGCTATTTTTTCATCAGTTGTTATAGTTACTACAACATTTTGATTTGTTATTTCTTCTATATCATATTTTACTGTTGCTTTTGGTCCTTCATTATCTATCCAAGTTACTGTTGCTTTTGCTTCTCCATCAAATCCGTACTCATCTTGGTATATAAATGTGAACTCATCATTTTTAGTAAATACATATGTATTTTTTCCATCATTATTTAAAATTGTTGCTCCATTTCTATTAAATGTAATTGTTGCTGTTACATTTTCCTTTGTTTTATTTTGAGGACTATAAGTAATTGTTCCCTTTAATGCATCTGCTACTGAAAAAGTTGTTCCATTTGCTTGTCCTCCATTAATTATTACTCTTGCTATTTTGTTTCCTAATTCTCCTGCATTTACTTCTATTGAATTTCCATCACTTGAAAGTTCACAATTTTCTAATGTAAAGTCATTAGAAGTATATACTTTACTGCCAGAGTCTTTAGAGGCTATAAATATTTGTGGTAGTTGTATAACTACTGTACCTGTTTCATTTTCATCTAATACTTGTGCTATTTTTTGTTGTTTTACTTCAAAAGTTCCTCTTAAAAGTAATGATTCTACATATGATACATCTGATATTTTATTGTTATTCATATATAAATCAATTAGACTTGTTTGATATCTAATAGGTGATATATCCTCAATCCTATTTCCTGATATATCTAATGCTGTTAATGATAAATTAGTAATTGATTTTATATCTTGTATTAAGTTGTTTGACATATATAAATTTTTCAATCCTGAAAAATTTGATAATACTGATACATCTTCTATATTATTTCCAGATATATTTAAAGTATCCATATTAATATTTTTACTTATATAACTTAAATCTTCTATATCATTATTTGATATATTTAAATTCTGTAATGTTGATAAATTATCTAAAACTTCCAAACTAGATAATTTATTGTTTGCTAATGTTAAATTTGTAAGTTTTGGTGTCTTTCTATTTGCCGTAAGATTTGTTAAATAATTATTTAAACTATTTAAATCTTGTATATTATTTCCTGATAAATCTAAATTTTCTAATGAGTATAGATTTTCTATTGCTGTATATTTGTTATCAAGTTGATTATTTGCAAAATTTAAGGTTTTTAACTTAGTTAAATATATTATCTCTGAATCATCAGAAACTTTATTATTTGATACATTTAAACTTTCTAAGTTAGAGAAATTACTAAGTCCTTTCAAATTTTGAATTTCTGCACTAGATATATCTAATTCTTTTGTATTTGCTATTTCCCTTTGTGTTATATTTATAATATATGGAGCTCTTGCTATATATGAACTATCACTTATTTTTGAGCTTAAATATTTATATATTGCTGCATCTAAATTTGCATCTTCAAACCTTAAAGTTTCTATTGCAGTTGTTCCTGTAGAAATTTTGAAAGTTATTTTTGTACCATCTGCAGGTCCTCCATGAAGAGTAGTCGTTAATACATCTTTATCTGTTTTATCTGGAGTTATTATAACATTATAATATGGTGCAGTATTATATATCTCATCTTGGTTTAGTGTTACACCTTCTGTTGTAAATGAGGCATTTTCACTATAAGCTACACTTCCTTGTCTTTTTGCACTTTGCATTATATTTAGTAATATTACATAATGATTTTCGTTATTTTTCTTTTGATATATTGGCATATCAATTGTTTGATTTCTTAAATCAAGTCCTTTTGAAAAACTGAATCCTTCTATTGGACTTATAACTTGTACATGATTTCCTGCCAAATTTAAATATTCTATATCTGGTAAATATCCTAATACTGATATATCTTCTATTTCATTATTAGCAAGTGAAATTTGTGTAGCTGAAATAAGATCTTTAGTAACTGTTTCTCCTCCTTGTGTAGTTGTTGTTCTAAAATAACTTATGTCTCTAAGATCATTATCATCTAAATTTACATATTCTAACTTATCTAAATCAGCAATTCCAGTAACACTTGTTAAGCCATTTCCTTGAGCGTAAAGCTCCCTTAATTCTGTAATTCCTTTTAAATTAGAAAAAAGTCAATCCAGATTTAGTGGTGTATCCTACATCTAGCTTTTGAATTCCTCTTAATATCAATACATCTTGACCTTCAACCTTTTCTTTTTCAAACAAAGGACTTAAATTAGTTATTTTATCATTATTTAGATTCAATTCTACCAAATTGCTACAAGTTGTTATTCCTTCTATATTTGTAATTGCTGTACCAGCTACATTTAATACTCTTAATTGAGGCATTATAACATCACTTATGTTTCCTAAACTTGAATTTTGAGATACATTTAATGAAGTCAAATTACTTAATGACTTTACTGCTACAGCTGTACTTATAGCATTATTAGAAACATCTAAGGTTTGTAATTGTGTTAATCTTGATACTGGAGTAATGTTACTTATTTTATTTGAGTTAAGATTTAAACTCACTAATGCTGTTAATGAATCTAAACTTTCGATATTTCCTATTGAATTATTACTTAAATTTAATGTCTTTAACTGTGTTAACGTTGATAAACTTGAAACATTAGAAATTGAATTCTTAGATAAATCTAATGTTGTTAAACCTGTTAAACTTTCAATTCCCGATAAATCAGAAATTTGACAGCTACTTAAATCAAGTTCGTTTATTGTTGGAATATCATCTGTTATTATTTCTAGAGTTTTGGTTTCATCATCTTGTTCTATTATATTTTTCGATAATCTTGTCTTTAGATTTTGATATAAATTATAGTCTGAAAAAGTCACAGAGGTTGTTTCAACAGTTGCTGCCCAGACCATAAGTCCTCCATAATATATTAAAATTATAGCTAATAAAAAACATATTATTTTTTTTATTGATATTTTTACTCTTTTTTTCTTTCTTTTCATAATATCCCCCTTATCAAACTAGCTATTTCTTTTCTCTTAAATTATATCATATCTGTTTTTTTTGTAAACGTACTTATTTTTTGCTTTATTTTTTGTTTTTTTGCTAAAGCCTTTATATTCTCTGCTTTTCCTGATTTTTTTTTGCAAACTTTTTGTTTATATCATTTTTTTGACATTTTTGTTACAGAATTGTTACGATTCAATATTGTTGTTTTGTTGAATAGGAAAACTTAATTTTTCCTATTCAAGAACAATAGCAGATTTTTTCTATATAACAAAAAATTGCACAGCAATTTTTATGTGCAATTTCCTTTTTCATATGCAGTTCATTTTATTTTGCATTTGAATCATTTGAATTATTACCAAGGATTTTTACTCCACCAGTCGCTTCAACAGTTTTTGTTGCCATTTCTTTTATTTGGTTATATGCTTGGTCTAATTTATTTTGTAGTGACTCCTTCTCTGTATTAGTTTTTTGTAGTTCTTCTTTTAATGATTCTATCTTATCATTTTGTCTATCTATTGTATTTTGAAAATCCTTTTTTAATAACTCTATTGTATATTTATTTTCCTTTTGAATCTCACTTGTTGCTTCCTTCTTTCCTTTTTCGTATTCTGTTTGAAGTAGTGTTGGTATCTCTTCCACTTTATTTTCTAGCTCTTTAATATGTTCTACTTTTGCTTCTGCTTCTTCTAAAAGTGCTTTTACTTTTTTAATTAGCAAAAAATTTTAAAAAAATGAATTTTTGAAAAACATTTGACATATAATAAAAAATATAGTATACTATATTTAGCTTAAGCAAGAGAATTATCGAAGAACTCAAATGTTCACGAGATATGTTGACCACATATCTCTTTTTTTGTGCAAAAATAAAGGCAGTTGACCAGACTGCCTTTGATTAGTTTGTACTAATCC
>ERZ1643249.4983-NODE-4983-length-10847-cov-3.516401_pt1 | contig 10847 bp, 9 predicted proteins | sample MGYA00579263_ERZ1643249 | MGnify/ENA primary metagenome ERZ1643249 (study PRJEB29033, sample SAMEA4952264) | chicken gut metagenome | biome: Broiler Chicken; feature: Gastrointestinal Tract; material: Caecum | place: Ireland | collected 2018 | study: Broiler...
ATATTTTCGCTGCACGCGCCCGTTGCCGTAATCTCTCCCCCGCACATGGCGGCGGCAATAAGAAACGTGCCCGCCTCTATTCTGTCCGCCATCGGCTGAAAACTTCCGCCTCGCAACTTTTTTACGCCCTCCACCACAACCGTTCCGCTTCCCGCTCCGCGCACCTTGCAGCCTATGTAATTGAGAAATTTCTGCAAATCCTCTATCTCCGGTTCGCGGGCGGCGTTCTTTATTACCGTTTCACCCTCGGCCTTGACGGCCGCGAGCATTATGTTTTCGGTTGCGCCCACGCTGGGGCAGTCGAGCATTATTTCGTTGCCGACCAGCTTTTCGCACCTACAGAGTATGTAGCCGTTGCTCTCGGTTATATGCACGCCGAGCCGCTTTAATCCGTTGAGATGAAGATCTACCGGGCGCAGCCCTATATCGCACCCGCCGGGATAGGCTATCTTTGCCCTGCCGAAGCGCGCGATTACCGGGCCGAGGAGGAATACGGAAGAGCGCAGCTCGTGCGCGAGTGCCCGCGGGATTTCAAAGCAATCCGCGGCGGAGCTGTCGGTAATTATGTCCTCGCCGTCGTAGACCACCCTGCACCCGAGGCAGGTAAGTATGCGCACCATGTTGCTCACATCGGATATGTGAGGAGCATTGAGTATCCGCACCTTTTCATCGGTGAGAACGGCCGCGGCGAGAATGGGCAGAACGGAATTTTTGGCCGTTTGTATCCTGACTTCGCCGTATAACTTATTCCCTCCGTTAACAATATATTTTTCCATATCATCTCCGAGTATGTATAATAAACGCGCCGTGCGCCGCACGCAGGCGTGCGGCGCGCAGACAGACGGCGCACCTTGTGTTAGTTTATTATACGGATTAAAAAAATTTAATGTTAACGGACGGGCTTTTCCGCCTCCAAGGCCATCTTTTCTTCATCCCCGCGCGATATGTTGTACAGCACGCCCATCGACGCCATTGTTATTATCAGCGAGGTGTTGCCGCTGGAGATAAGCGGCAGCGGCAGACCTGTCGGCGGGATTGAGCCGCTCACCACGAGCGCGTTTACCGCCACCTGTATGCCATACACAAGCGTAAAGCCTGCGGCCAGAAGATACCCGAAGCGGGTTTTACACCTGCGCGCAATGCGCAGTCCGCGCCAGATTATAAATACGCACACGGCAAAGAACAGAAGTATACCCACAAGTCCGAGCTCCTCGCCCATGACCGAAAGAATGAAGTCACTTTCGGCAAAGGGAAGAAAGCGGTATTTCTGTGTGGAGTTAAAAAGTCCGACGCCGAACATTCCGCCGTTTCCCAGGGCGTAGAGCGACTGTATGAGCTGATACCCCTCGTCAAGCGGCGATGACCACGGGTCAAGGAACGCCGAAAGGCGCTGCAATCTGTAAGGTTCGGCAATAATCAGCGCAGGAACTGCAAGAGCGCAGGGGATTAGCACGAGCGCAAGCGTTTTTATGTTTGTGCCACTCAGAAATATGAGCGCAAGCATTAAAATGCCTATGCACATGGTGATTGACATATTCGGCTCGAGTATGACGAGCACGCACAGCAACACCCCCGCCGCAAGCACGGGCAATACGCCGCGGAAAGTTTTTACCTTTGCGGCATTGCGTGCAAAGTATGCGGCGGCAAACAGCGCATACGCATACTTGGCTATTTCAGAGGGCTGTATGGTAAACGAGCCGAAGCCTATCCAGCGGGTGGCGCCGTAGTTGGTAACGCCCACGCCCGGCACAAACACGAGCGCGAGCAGGACGACCGAAACCCCGAGCGCGGCGTATCTGAATTTATACAGCCTGCGATAGGGGAAAAAACAGAAAAATGCCATGGCGACAGCGCTGAACGCCACGCCGATAAGCTGTTTTTTTACAAAATAGAAACTGTCGCCGTACTGCACCCTGCCTATGTAGCAGCTGGCAGAGTATATCATCACGCAGCCGAACGCCACCATTGCGCACACGCATACAATGAGGGAAATATCCCCCTTGTTGCCGCGCCGCCGTAAAAAGAGAAGTTCAGGCGCCTTCATTCCCGTCCCTGAGCAGCTTTAAGAATGTATCGCCGCGCTCTTCATACCCCGAAAACTCGTCAAAGCTCGAGCTTGCAGGGCTTAAAAGCACATTCTGACCCGAATGTGCGACATGGTCGGCGATTTTTACCGCGAGCGCGAAGTCGTTGCAGAGCGAGATATTGCTGAACCCCGCCTGCTCGGCGGCGGCAAGCATCTTAAATCTGTTTTCGCCGTATAAAACGGCGTGCACCACCTTGCTGTCGCACAGTTTTTTGAAGAGCGGGAAATAGTCGTACCCCTTATCCTTGCCGCCGAGCATAAGCACCGTTTCCCGACGCATACTCTCCACCGCCTTTATAGTCGCGTCGGAATTAGTGCCCTTGCTGTCGTCTATGTATGTCTTACCGTCGCGTTCGAGCACCGTCTCTATTCTGTGGCGGACGCCCTTGAAGGAACATACCGCCTCCGCCGCCACGCTCAGGTCTATGCCCAGGGTATGGGCGGCCGCTATCGCCGCAAGCGCATTGTATATGTTGTGCGTTCCCTCCGTCTTCATGTCCGAGGCCGAAAAAATCCTCTCGCCCTCGCAGTAGACGGCGCCGTTTTCAAACCAGACGCCGTCTGAACGGGGCGTCATGGAAAAGAATATCACTCTGCTCCTCGTCTTTTCGGCAAACGCCCGCACAATTGGGTCGTCGTAATTGAGCACGGCGTATTCGCTGCCGCGGAGGTTGCGCAGTATTTTACTCTTCAGAAATATGTAATTCTCCATATTGTAGTGGCGGTTAAGGTGGTCTTCGGTTATGTTTGTTATAACCGCGGCGTGCGGCCGCAGAGAAGACAGCGTTTCCAGCTGAAAGGAGGAAATTTCTATAACGGCAAAATCATCGAAAGTCAGATTTTCCACCTCCGATACGAGCGGATTGCCCACATTGCCGCACTGCACGGAATTTTTGCCTGCGCGCTTTAAAATCTCGTCTATCATGGAAACGGTAGTCGTCTTGCCGTTGGTGCCCGTTACGGCTATGGCCGTAGCGCGCAGATACAGCGCGCCAAGCTCCTCCTCGCCTATTATGCACTTGCCCTGCCGTCTGAACGATACGGGCAGGGAATTATCTATCGGTATCCCCGGACTTAAAACGAGCACGTCGCAGGCGTTTACCGCGCGCTCAAGCCCGTCCGCCTCCACCCTGTGTGCGCCGAGCTTTTCAAGCCCTTCGCATACGGCGGTAATCTTTTCGCTGTCGACGTCGTCGTACACCCATACGTCTGCACCCCTGCGCAAAAGAAAACGGGCAGAACTTTCGCCCGATTTTGACATTCCCGCAACGAGAAACTTCTGATTTTTAAAATACAAAATCCACCTCACGAAAAGGTTAAAACGAGCAGTCCCGCCGCAAGCGTAACGGCAAAATATACGTAGGAGACCTTGCTCTCGGCATAACCTTTCATCTGAAAATGATGATGGACGGGCGACATCAAAAATATTCTGCGCTTCGTCCGCTTATAGTATATTACCTGCAATATTACGGATATTCCCGAAATTACAAACATTATGCCGATAACGGGAATATACAGCAGATTGCCGGAAAAGACGGATACGCAGCTTATAAGCGCGCCGAGGGCGAGCGAACCCGTGTCGCCCATAAAGACAGATGCTCTGTTGGTGTTGAAGATAAGAAAAGCGGCAAGCGCGCCGCACATAGCAAGCGGCACATAAAAGAATGTTCCGCCAGAAGAGGCGAGAAGCGCGCCCATCGCCGCAAGGTAGGCAAACGAAGTGCCGCCTGCAAGCCCGTCCAGCCCGTCGGTGAGATTTACGCAGTTGACCGTTGCAAGAAAGACGAACACAACGAGCGGTATTATACCCCAGCCTATATCCACGCTCACCTGAACGAAAGGTATTTTAAGCTCCGTGAGCTTGTTTACATAGCAGTATGCGGCGGCTATGCCCGCTATCGCGCACTGGAAAATTATCTTCTGGTACGGCCTGAGACCGAGGTTGTCCTTGCGGTAAATTTTGAGAAAGTCGTCGGCAAAGCCCACAAGGCAGTACCCTGCCGTTATTACAAGCGTAAGGTTTACCGTTACCGAACGAAAGCCGCAGAAAATAAAGCACACGACCACCGCCGCACACACAAAAGCCAGCCCGCCCATTGTGGGCGTGCCGCTCTTGTTTTTGTGCTCCTTTACGTAGCCGAGAATATACTGCCCCGCCTTGAGCTTTTTTAAAAGCGGCCTGAGCAGCAGACAGAGGACGAGCGATAATAAAAATGCCGTAAGTACGGCAGCATAAGCCATATTCATCTTTTCAGCCGATTATATTTTTTATTACCGTATTGTCACTATAACTGTGTTTTATACCCATGACTTCCTGATAATTTTCTCCGCCCTTGCCTGCAACCAGCAGAATGTCGCCCTCCTTTAAAAGCCTGACGGCATATTCGGTTGCAGTCTGCCTGTCGGTCACGGTCACATACGCCTTGCCCGAAGGGCGCAACCCCTCCTCTATCTGGCTTATTATGTCGTACGGGTCTTCATAGCGGGGGTTATCTGAGGTAATTATGCAGAAATCGGCATACTCCGCGGCGACCTTGCCCATAAGCGGCCGCTTTGTGCTGTCGCGGTTTCCGCCGCACCCGAACAGACAGTAAAGTTTGCCCTTGCACAGCTTTTTAAGCGAGGCGAGCGATTTTTCCAGTCCGTCGGGAGTATGCGCAAAGTCCACGAAGATATATGCGCCGTTGTAACTGCCTACGCACTCCAGTCTGCCGGGAACGCTGCACAGCCCTTCAAGCCCCTCGGCAATTTTTTCGGTGGGTACGCCCATAACCTTTGCGCAGGCGGCCGCCGCCATGGCGTTGCTCACATTGTGCAGGGCAGGCATTTGCAGGTTTATTTCATAAAGCTCGTCAAAGAGGTTGAGAACAAACGATACTCCGTCTATCCGCTCCTCTATGTCCACGGCAAACACGTCGGCAGGATTTTTAAGGCCGTACGTCACGGGCGAAGGGGCAAACGCCGTTATCTCCCTGCCTACGGGGTCATCGGAATTTATTACCGAAAAACGGCACTTCCCTCCGCGGAAGAGGCTCTTTTTGCACTCGGCATACTCCTTCATGTTCTGGAAAAAGTCGAGATGATCCTGCGTACAGTTGGTGAATATGCCCGCCTCGAAAGTGATGCCTGCAATCTTGTTGAATTTAAGCGCGTGCGCCGAAACTTCCATGAATACATACTTGACGCCGCAATCGGCCATATCTTTGAACACCGAATGCAGATATATGGGGTCGGGCGTGGTGAGTTCGGGCGAAATGAACCTGCCTGCAAACGATATGCCGAGCGTACCGATGACGCCCGCGCTCAGACCTGCCGCGCCAAATATGGAATTGAGCATATACGTTGTAGTGGTCTTGCCGTTGGTGCCTGTCACGGCCACTATTTTAAGTTTTTTATCTGAAAAGCCGTAAAAGGCGCGCGCGGCGGCAGTCATTGCTTCGCGGCCGTCGCCGACGATTATCTGCGGCAGAGGACAGTTGAGCTTTTTTTCGCAGACGAGGGCGACCGCCCCCGACGCCGCAACCTGCGCGGCACAGCTGTGCGAATTGAACCTTTCACCCTTGTAACAGAAGAAAAGGTCGCCCTTTTTGACCTTATGGCTCTCCGCGCAGAGCCCCGTCACTTCGACAGACATATCCCCCTGCACGGCAAGCGCGTTTACCGACGCAGCAATTTCATATAGTTTCATAAATCCCCCTATCAAGCACTCGGGCTGAGATTTTTTATTGTGATTATATCTTCAAAAATTTGTTTTGCCACGGGGGCGGCGACTACGCTGCCGTAGTATGCTCCCTGCGGTTCGTCCACCGTAACGAGCGCCAGATAGCGCGGATTATCGGCAGGGAAGAAGCCCACGAATGACGAGACGTATTTACCCGCCGCAATCACACCGTTTTCGTACTTCTGCGCAGTACCGGTCTTGCCGCCCACGCGGAAGCCTTCGATGTACGCGTTTTTGCCGCTGCCCTCGCTCACCACTCCTTCGAGCATGGCCGCCATCATTTCAGACGCCTTTTGACTTATCACCTTGTTTTTGAGCACGGGCGGAGTATCTTTATAAGTTCCGTCGGGTTCAACCACGGCTTTGAGCAGGGTAGGTATGTAGTAGTTCCCGCCGTTTACCGCCGCCGCCACGGCGCACGCAAGTTGCAGCTGCGTAACGGCAACCGTCTGACCGAAACCTATGCGGGCAAGGTCGCAATCCCTGACGAGCGACTGCGGAAGGAGCATTCCGATCGCCTCGCCCGAAAAGTCCAGCCCCGTGACCGAGCCGAAGCCGAACGCCGAGAGATATTCATAGAAAGTATCCTTGCCGAGCGAAAGGGCAATGTCGGTAAAACACGGGTTGCAGCTGTTGTTTAGCGCCTGCGCGAGCGTCTGATTGGAATGTTTGCCGTTTTTGTGGTCTGACCAGCACTTTATCGTAGTGCCGTCCACCGCGCGCGTGCGCGAGGAACTGAAGACATGCTCGGGCGAAAAGGCCGCGCTGTTACCGCTGAGATATTCCTCCACATTAGCCGCCGTAGTTATGACTTTGAAAGTCGAGCCCGGCTCGTAAATGTCTACCACCACCCTGTTGCGGGACAGAGTATTGAGTGCCTCGGGGTCGTTGCGCGGTACATCATTGAGGTTGTAAGACGGGTAGTTTACAAGAGCAAGCACCTCAAAATTCTGCGGGTCGAGCACTATACAGGAAGCCGCCTTTGCGCCGCTCGACTGATACACCGAACGCACTGCCTCCTCTGCCGCGAGCTGGATGCGGTAATCTATCGTAAGCCTGATGTCGCTGCCGTCCGTGGCGGGACTGTACACAACCGCGGCGTCCTCACGCTCAACGCCGACTATGTCGGTGGAATATAAAATTTCGCCGTTCTGACCAGAAAGAAGGTCGTTATAGTACTTTTCCAGTCCCGATATGCCGCTGCCGTCCACCGAGGTAAAGCCCAGAACCTGGCAGAGCACGTCGCCGAAAGTGTACTTGCGGGTGTTGTCGCGCGAGTAATAGACGCCGTCCATACCGAGGGCAACGAGCTTGTTTATAAGTTCGCCTTCGGCGTGGCGGACAACGGTCACCTCGGAAACTCCCTTCCGGGAAATTTTTGCGTATACGTCGTCTGCACTCAGACCGAAAATATCGGCAAGCGCGGAGGCGCAGAACTCCTTGTTCTGAACGGCGTTCGGACGCACGAAGACGCTGTAAGTGTTGTCGTTGCCTGCAAGCAGATTGCCGTTGCGGTCGTATATGTTTCCGCGCGCGGCGATTACCGGTATCTCTCTGTTCCACTGGTCGGTCGCACGCATTACCAGTTCGTTGTCCCAGAAGAGCTGAATATAGATAAACCTGCCCGCAATCACGCAAAAAATAAAGGCTATTGCCAGACTTGCCAGCAATAACCTCTTTTGTAAAACCGTGAGGGAAAATCCCCTCTGCTCTTTTTTTATTCTGTTTTTAATGATTGTCACCCCGAATTTTAATCAGCCGAGCAGCCATCCCTGTTCCAACGCAACTTTATATACGTTTTCAAAGGAGGTGAGTTCGTTGAGTTCTGCGGAGGCAGTTTCGTATGCGGCGCGTGCCGTTTCGTACTGACCTTCAAGATAGGTTATGTCCGCGCTGAGGTTGGATATAACCGCCGAGTTGACTATTATAAGAACGAACACCGCAAGTATGAGGCCGATTATAACGCCCATAACTATCTTATCGCGCTTTGAAAGGCTGAGCCTCTTTTCAGCGCGCTCTGCGGGGCGGGAGATTTCACCCTCCTGCATAACGCGGGCGGCGCTGTCTGATATGGCCACGCCGTTTGCGCCTATCGTCTGATACTGTATCGTGGTGGGCGTGGGACGGAGGTCTTCGTTCTCCTCCTCCTCGACCCTGGGCTGTGCAGCCGATATTGCTGCCGCCTGCGCCTTTGCCGCCGCATATGCCTCTGCAGGAGTAGAAGCATACATTGTTGTAGCGTGCATTGCGTTTACAGGACTATCCGCACGGAATATGTCGGCGTCTGCACGCGCGCCCCTTACCATATAGGCGGGCTGCTGTGCGGGCTGTACGTATGTCTGCTGCGCGGGCTGCGCCGCGGGAGCGTAAGCCTGTGCGGGCTGAGAATATGCAGTCTGCTGCATGGCCTGCTCGCGTACGGGCTCCGCCTTTATAACCTGCGAGCCGTCTGCGTCGATGCTCGCCACTACGTCCTTGATTTTGTTTTCAGGATTGAGAAGACGCGCAAGATTATCCCTCATGCGCGCATTGTGACGCTCGTCAGCAGAAACGTGCTGACGTTCGTCGTTTTCGATATTCTGCGTATAAACTTTTCTTTCGATTACGGGGGTTGCGACTGCCATGTTCCACTCCTTAAAATGCGCCCTTCTACCGCTTTATACTTTTTGCGCAATTCTTAATTTTGCCGAGCGCGAGCGGGTATTGAGCATTGCCTCCCTCGGGCCGGCCATCACAGGTTTTTTTGTAAGTATTTCAATTTCCTTTTTCTTTCCGCATACGCAGACGGGCAGCTCTTTCGGGCAGATGCAGTCCGTTTCCAGGAACCTGAACGCATTTTTAACTATTCTGTCCTCGAGGGAATGAAAGGTTAAAATTGCAATCCTGCCTCCTCTTTTAAGCCTTCGGGTAAGGCCTAAAACAGTTTCGTAAAGTCCGTCAAGTTCGCCGTTCACCTCGATCCTGACGGCCTGAAAGCTCTTTCTTGCGGCAGGTCCGTTCTGCTGGAATTTTTTGGGTATGCTATCTTCTATTATTTTAACAAATTCGCCGCACGTCTTTATCCGTGCCTGCTGCCTCGCCTTAACCACGTTTGCGGCTATCTGCGAAGCAAATTTTTCTTCGCCGTATTCCTTTAAGATGCGGGCAAGTTCGCTCTGCGGATACTCGTTCACAACGTATTCCGCCGTGAGCTGCGCCGTGCCGTCCATCCTCATGTCAAGCGGGGCATCCTTACTCATGTAAGAAAAACCGCGCTCCGGCTCGTCTATCTGATGGCTGGAGACGCCGAAGTCGAGCATTACGCCGTCAAGCTCCTCCACACCCTCTTTACTAAGTACTTCTTCAAAGTTTTTGAAGTTTGATTTATGAAGGAAAAATCTGCCTTCAAAGGGGGCAAGCCTTTCCTTTGCCGCCGCTATCGCCTCGTCGTCGAGGTCGGTGGCTATCAGTTTTCCCGTCGGGGACGACCTTCTGAGTATTTCGTAAGAGTGCCCCGCTCCGCCGAGCGTTCCGTCGAAGTAAATTCCGCCGTCTTTGGGTTCAAGCCCCTCCATGCACTCTTCAAGCATTACCGGTATGTGTGAAAACTCGCTCATATCAGATGCCCAGGGAATCGAAGTATTCGTTATAGTTCGAATCGTCGTCGGCGAAGTACTCGTCGTAAACTTCCTTGGCCCAGAGCTCTGCCCTGTTTCCCACGCCGCAGAAAACGACGTCCTTTTTGATTTTGGCAAACTCCCTTAAATTTGCGGGGAGCACTACCCTGCCCTGATTATCCTCTTCGGCAAGCACGAAAGACTTGGTGAATGCCCTTATGCCGCGGCGCTTTTCTGCGTCTGACATCTTTACCTCTTCTATTTTGGCAAACTGTTCTTTTGCTATCTCTTCGGGAAAAATGAATATGCAACCATCTGTACCCTTGGCGAAATAATAGTTGTCTCCGAGCTCTTTTTTGAGTTTGAAAGGCACCCTTATTCTGTTTTTCGCATCAAGCTGATGACTGTATTCACCCGTGAGAAAAAACATCTTTACTACCTAAAATAAAACGGTGATTTTATAGTATCATAAATTTTGACCACTGTCAACCACTAACGCATATTTTTTTAATAAATTTTTTATATTTTTACATTCTGTAAGCGGCAGACAAAATAATTACCAAAGATAATTTTTGACAAATTAATTATTATTTTGTTTTAATTGCTCAAAAATCGCCTTATTTTTGGCAAAATCACCACATTTAAAGGCAACTTCAGGAGGTTTTTCGCAAATGTGGTCAGAAATCCCTAAAACTGCACGCAGGTGGTCAGCTGTCCCTGAAATTCCGTCATAAACCTCACAATTATACTTCTCTTTTATAAATTTTTTAATAAAAATATAATGTGTACAACCTAATACAACAGAACTGTAATTTCCCGAGGGAAGCTCAGGTTCTATCCTCTCTCCGTGCGCCAATCCTTCCTCTATACGGCGGGCAAGGTCTTTGAGCGCAAAGACTTCGGCCATGCTGCCGTATGCCTTTATAAGTTTTGCAAAGCCTGCGCTGTTTACAGTTGCCTCTGTGGCAAGCACAAGGTACTTGCCGCCCCTCTTCCACGCCTGCTTTAAGGCGGGCTCCATACCTAAAATGGGGAAGGCATATTTTGCGCGCAGCGAAAGTATGCACTCCGCCGTCACGGTGTTGCACGCCACCACCGCCGCAGAAGGATGGAAGGAGGATATCTGTCTGAATATGTCAAAGACGAGAGAGTTTATCTTTGCCGCAGGCAGATTGCCGTACGGCACGTTGAAATTATCGGCAAAATACATATAATCTGCCTGTGGAATACGCCTGTAACATTCGGCGAGAAGATTGAGCCCGCCTATACCGCTGTCGAAGATACATACAAGCGGCCGCGAGTGGTAAGATTTGTTTTCCATACAGAATAAATATATTTTCAGCCAAAAATAATATGAAAAAAATGCGAAAGAGCTTTAAAATTAGTTTACAATGCCATTTTTTTATGATAAAATTACTCAAGAAATTTGAATGATACGCTTAAA
>ERZ1643249.4984-NODE-4984-length-10844-cov-7.980258_pt1 | contig 10844 bp, 10 predicted proteins | sample MGYA00579263_ERZ1643249 | MGnify/ENA primary metagenome ERZ1643249 (study PRJEB29033, sample SAMEA4952264) | chicken gut metagenome | biome: Broiler Chicken; feature: Gastrointestinal Tract; material: Caecum | place: Ireland | collected 2018 | study: Broiler...
GTTCCATACTGCATTATTTGACTCCTTAAGAGTCAACTTTTTCTAGGACAAGACAGCGTGCGAGAATTCAAGCTGGCGTCAGAGCCATTGTGATTATTCCCTTCGTAAGCAAAATGATCAGCAGCATTTAAGTTTAGCTTGCTACTTGCAGGCGGCTCGTGATCGCTTGGATATGCTGGAAGGGCAAGAACTCGAAACCAACTCCAATTTCCGAGTCTGTTTGAGACGCGCAGGGAAGATTGAAAGCCATGAAATCCTCTGTCGCCAAGAAGAGTACCAAAGACTGGAACAAATTTTGTTCGGCACAGTTCAAGCTGCACAAAACTTAAGCCCGCAGCCAAAGAAAGTGCTGGAAGAACAGCTTCTGTGGGAAAAAGATCTCGCTAAAAAATGCAAACGCACAGCCTTTGCCTCCATAGAACAAGCGGCTAACAACTACAAATGCCTTTGCGATGAAATCAATAAACGCATACGCCAATTGATTCATAAATAACCTGTGTACAACAGCAAGAAAACAAATACCCGGGATCAAATTCTCGGGTATTCTTATTTTGTAGTCTTGCCGGTTAGTCTCCGGAATCCTGTGTCCGGATAAATTGATCGTCCTTTGTGAAATAAAGTTTCTGTGTCATTTGGATACTGACCCAAGTCACGATAGCGGCTGTTGCGGCGATGGAGAAGCAGATCAGTAATTGATATCGAACTGCGATTAAAGGAGATTCACCAGCCAAAATCTGACCGCTCATCATGCCCGGAAGCGCCACAATACCTAAAACCATCAGCATATTAATCGCCGGCAGCATGGCAGCCGAAGCCGAAAGCTGAACAGTTTTAAGAACCGCTTGCTGCTGCGTTGCACCCAAAGCCAGCAGCGTCTCAATCTCACCCGCGCGTAAGTCGAGTTCACTTCTAGAACGTTCAACACCTAAGGCAGCTGAGTTCATCGCATTGGTCACAATCATTCCGGCCAACGGAACTAAATACCGGCCTTCCCAAAGCGGAGTAGGACGAATTACAACAAATTCGAGATAAGAGACCGTTAAACCAGCACCCAAAAAGATCGCGGCAAACAGGATGAAACGATACTTCCGGCGGCTTTTCTCATTCTGAAGTCCGCCAAGCCGTTTTAAAGCTGCTTGTGATGCTGCACCCATCATGAATAGAATTAGCGCAGCCAATATCCAAGGATCCGACTGTCGGAAAGCCCACAGGAGGATGTACCCGACGGCAATCAATTGAACGGTCCCTCTCACGACACCGATAATTAACGGCTTTGACAGGCATAGCTTGTATTTCCAAGATAAAAACAGAGCTATCCCGACAGGCAGTAAACCGATGCCCATTTGTAAGAGTGATATGTCGTTTGATCCGCTAATTGCCATCTTTTCCTCCTTAAGCCTCTAATTTTTTCGTGCTTTATGTGGCTTCAATCCGAATAACCCATTCTACGAATCGACCCGCTCTATGGCGGGTCTTTCAACTCAAAGTCGGCATGTGTGAACACTGTGAACATGTTCACACTTAAGTTTTCACTTCGAGAATGTTTCTCTGAAGGCTCCTTCTACGGCGGATTTATCAGCTCGATAAGTTCCTTGGACCATACCATCGCGTCCGCCGCCCCGACCGTTAAGCTGTCCGTTCAGAGACTTGCTGATTTTCGTAAGTTCAGGATCGGAAGATGCGATTGCGTAGTTAAATCCGCCGTCAATCGAACTAAAAACACCGACAGCATCGCTCGGGAATTTTTCTTTCAGCATACCGGCAAAGTGCTTTAGTTCAAACGGCGTTAAATCTTCTTCGAAAACTGTGACAACTCCGTTTTCCGGCTTGAGACCGGCTGCGACAAACTGAAGGTATCGATCCGTTCTCTGTGCGGTTTTTTGATCCTTCGCCTTTCCTTCTTCGATAAAGTTTTCCGCAGCCTTTGCAATTTCATTCGGTTTTGCGGAGAACAATGCGGAAACTTTGGCAATCTCCTTTACTCTCCAGTCGTAATCCCGCCTGGCGCGTTCGCCGGCAACAAATCGAACCCGTGTACCGCCGCGGTGCTTAGAAGCATCCAAAATCTTGAACATTCCGATTTCTCCGGAACGACGAACATGCGTCCCGCAGCAGGCACAGCGATCGCAGCCGGGAACCGTCACAATCCTCACCACTCCGTGCAGTTCTTTTTTGCTGCGGTATTCCATTGCTTGAAGGACTTCTTCACTCGGAAATTCAATCTTCAGATCAATGTTCTGAGTGATGGCCTGATTCACCAGTTTTTCCAGCTCGGAGATCGCTTCCATCGGAATTTCTCCGCTGAAATCAACGGTAATATCTTCCGGATCCATATGGAATCCGACGTTTTCAAATTTATATTTTTGATGAACGAGGCCGGAGAAAATATGTTCGCAGGTATGATTCTGCATATTGTCAAAACGGCGGTCCCAGTCGAGCTTTCCAGTAACGGTTGAACCGACTTCCAACGGCTTGTCTGTATAGTGAACGACCTCAGAGCCGATCCTCTTTACAAAGGTAACCTTGGCGTCTCCTAAAGTCCCTTCGTCCGATGGCTGTCCGCCCCCTTCCGGGTAAAAAGCCGTGTCGCTGAGGACAACCTCAAAGCCCTTCTTTCCCTCACGACAGGCGGTGACAGTTGCTGAAAATTCTCTTGCGTACGGATCACGATAAAACAGTTCCTGCATCGTTTCCATTGATTATCTCCACTGCTTTTATTTGACTGCAAAAATTATAGGCAGTCAGAAGAGAAGAAACCGTCTTACACAGAGCATTTCTCTCTTCCGTCTTTGTTCTCACTTTCGGGACCTACATAAAAATTGAGGAATAAAACTTCTATCTGCTACCTATAATGAAAAAGTGATAAGAAGGGTCAGATTCCGGAAGATGATTGCATCAAAAGACAAATTCCATTTTTGGGTCGGCATGACCATTGTGATCGTGATCGCGATATTCATTGGTCTGCTCTGCACTGTATTTACGCCCAATTATTTCCGACCGAAAACGGTCGTTGAAACCTATTTCACGGAATCTGTCAACGGACTTTCCCCGGGAGCTCCCGTTAAGTTCAAGGGCATCGACATTGGAAAAGTCACCGACATTTCATTATCCAGCAAGGTCTATCCGGAACATCACATCGGGCTATTCTCCCCTGACTCCTCTGTCGCTGTTGTGCGCATGATCGTGTATTTGGATGAAGATCAGCTCAAAAAACAGCTTCCCTCCCTCATCCAAAACGGATTACGGTTTCAAACGGAACTGGCAGGCGTCACGGGAACTATTTATCTTGCGGCGAATTTTTTAAATCCCACGCTTTATCCTCCCGAAATTAAAGACGTGCCGTGGAAGCCGAGATACCTTTATGTTCCGGCCACGATCAGCTTAACAAATGAAATTCTGGAAAACATCCAGAACTTCCTTGCCACACTGCAAAATTTGAAAGCAAAGATAGACGATGTGACACCCGGAGCAGTGAAGAGCCAAACTACAAAAGAACTGCTCACCACACTTAACCATACCGTAAGTATGCTGGACCCTGACAAACTGCGTGCTCTGCTTTCTAACGCGGAAAACTACATTAATTCCAGCCACGCAATTCTTTCGAAAGTAGATGTCGCCCGGATTAACTCTTTACTTTCCCAACTCTCGGGCACGACAGCAAAACTGAACGAAACCTTGAAGGAAACGAAAGGATCCGGCCTTGTAACGCAGTTGAATAAAACAATTTCAAGCGCCGACCAGGCCATTGTGGACAATCGCTACAACATTCGGGAGCTCATTCTCAATCTGAAGGATATTTCGGACAATCTCAAGATTTTGTCTGAGAATTTAGAGCAGGATCCGAACTTCTTAACGCCGCGCACACATCATCCGTCTCCGATCGGATCCGGCAAATAAGTTCTGTCATCTCCGTCAGCAGGTTTTGTCGAAAATTACGTCGCCAAAAATAAACCAGGGAGCCGAAGCTCCCTGAAAATTCTTTTCTAATTGATCAAACAATTAGAAGGTATGAGTCATACCGATTGTGGCATTCCAGCCGCGAAGGTCGTCCGTGTTGTGCTTCAGTGCCTTTCCGGCTGTACCCCAAGCTGCCTGGGTGTACATCAAAGTACGTTTAGAGAAGTGATAGAAGTAAGCTGCTCCGACGGAGAAGGAGTTGAACTTATCTTCTAAGCCGTCTTCAGATGCATTCTTATTCTTGCCGAAGGCAAACTGAGACTGAAGCATCACTTCGCCGCCTAAAGCGTTAGTGGAAGCAGACAAAGCAAAGGCGTGGTAATCGTTGGCCTTTCCATTGTTGTACTTGTCTTCCAGTTTTTTACCTGCTTCTGTCTTTGTATCAAATCCTACGAATCCGGGCAGGGGAGCATGAATAGCGTATTCATATGCACCGTACAGTTTGAAAGCACCGAAATCATAAGAAGCACCAAGGTTCAGCAACTGAGTTGTCTTGTTCTTGTCTTCTTTTCCTTTGTAGTCCAGAGCTTCGTAGATTAAATCAAAGTTCAGGGGGCCGTTGCCGTAAGTCAGGCCGGCACCATAGTAATGCTGGTTATAAGACCATTTGTTTTCGTCACCTTCACGACCATTGGAATACATGAAGGAGCCTTGGAAGCCGTTGTATTCAGGAGTCACGTAAACGATGGAGTTGTCATATCTGTCTGTCAGATAGAAGGCGCTGTACATGCTGCCGATCGTCTGGAAAGAAGTTGTGTAAGGTGTACCGCCTAAGATGGAATATGTACCGCAGTCAGAAGACAGTCCGCCAAAACGGCCGAAAGCAACTGTACCCCAGTTGCCAGAAACACCGAGAGCAGCTTCACGGCTGAAGGCTTTTCCTTCGGCAGCTTCGTTGCCGTTGCTTAATTTATAACCTTGTTCCAGTTTGAAGAAAACGGAGTTGCCGCTGCCGAGGTCTTCAGAACCCTTGATACCCCAGCGGTTGCCCATCCAGTTGCCGTTAGACATCTGAACTTTGGTGTCACCTCCGTGGACCTTACTGACCGTAACACCGGCGTCGAGGACGCCATACAAAGTTACATCGGTCGCAGCTGTTGCGTAGGAAGTAGCAGCAAGAAGAGCCGCTGCTAAAAGTGTCTTTTTCATTGTGAATCCTAGAGAAGTAAGTTAACAACGCTTTTATCTTATAAATAAATGTTTCCAAATTTGGCTTTGTCAATAGTTTTTTCAACTGCAAAAGAGAAAAACTGCATTGTTAATTTCAAAAAACAGGATTTTAGAGGTGTAATGTTTTAGAAAAATATAAACTTTCATGCCCTAAAAAGATTTGTCCGACCACAAGCCTCTAAAAGAAAATAATAGAGCCCTCTCCTTTTGTGAAAATTTCCTCCATCATTGTGAAATTTTCAGAATTTATTTCCCTGATAACTAGGGAAAACTCCAACATAAATTGCATCTTTTATTGAATTTTGAGGCCCTCAATTGTTTTATTCTGTTTCCGTTGATTCATTTTTTTACTATTACAGGAGTACCTCATGTCCTTAGAAACTTTAACTGCTTCGACAGGCATTCAAGCCCAAGAAGCGGAAGAAGCCGAAAAAGTAGGTGTAGGCGCATATATCTCACTTTTCTTTGCCGTCTGCTTCTTTTCCGGTGTCTTCTACAAAATGCCCGATGCCTATCGCTGGCTCGGAGCCTTCGACTTTACAACCCTGATCGGCAAATTCGGATCCGTGTCCGGCGCTGCAACTTTCGTCGGCAAAGGCGGTCTCAGCGCACGTGCCGGCTTCCTCTTTGCTCTTTCTTTGGTTCCCGGCGTTATGCTGGCTTTGGGTCTGCTTGAAGTGCTTTCTCACTACGGCGCTTTGAAAGCTGCTCAAAAGTTAATGACTCCGCTGCTTCGTCCGATCCTCGGCGTCCCCGGCATTACCGGTTTGGCCCTCATTACTGACCTTCAGAGTACCGACGCAGGTGCTGCTCTGACAAAAGGTCTGGTCGACTCCGGAAAGATCACTAAAGAGAACTTGATCGTTATTGCCGGCTGGCAGTATGCAGGTGCCGGTTTGATTAACAACTACTTCTCTATTGCTTCTGCCCTTTTCATGGCCTTCCTGGTTCCGGTTTGGATTCCGCTGGTTGTGATGTTCTGCCTCAAGTTTGTCGGCGGCGTGTTTGTCCGCTTCTGCCTCAAGACTCTCTATAAGAAGGATTTCGAAAATGCCTAATGCAACAGCAACACAAGTCAAAAAGAGCAACAATCCTTTTGATATTTTCATCACTGGTCTCAGAAAAGGCTTTAACGTCGCGATCAACAACCTGATGCCGAACGTGCTGATGGCCTTCGTTCTGGCATACATCCTTGACCTTTTCGGTGTGATGTCCTTCTTAGGCAAAGTCTGCGGCCCGGTCATGAGCATCTTTGATCTTCCCGGCCAAGCTATTACCGTTCTTTGCGCAACTTGGCTGTCCTGCGGCGCAGGCGTCGGTGTTGCAGCCAGCCTGCTTGCCAGCGGCACACTCAATGCACATGACATCACAATCCTCTCTCCGGCACTCCTCCTGATGGCTTCTCAAATTCAGTACATGGGTCGCCTCCTCGGTGTTGCCGACGTTCCTAAAAAATACTGGCCGATGCTCATGTTCAACAGCATTTTGATGGCTTCCATCGGCATGCTCATCATGCGATTCATTGTCTAGTAGAAAATCTTACCCATAGGCGTCCTTAAAAGACGTTTTTAGACCCACCTCCCGCTCCTCGGTTTCAATTCGGAACGGGCTTTTTTTGCTTTCCAGATAAAGGGTCCCGTTCAATCAGTCTCTCTCCCATTCGCGGATCAAACTCTCTCAGACCTTCCAACACTTTGTTTTGTCGCTCCAACTTCTACCGCTCAACCAAGTTGATCAATTAAGAAATAACTCGGCAATAGGCAGAAAATCTCTGAGATCCAACGGTTACTTTCTTCGATCTTGTCTCTAAAAAACAACAAAGAATTTCGAGCCTGTTAAACATGAATACGAATTTTCATCTTATGAAACGCAGCTTTTGCAATATGTAAAGAAGAATTTATTTTGTCTGTATTAACACCTAATTTAGGAATTTATTTTCATGTTTTCATATTTTTATGATTTTTTGTGTCATTATTAACCCGTAAGAATTAATAATTTTTCAATCGGAGATGTCTCATGAACATTCTTATTAAAGAAACAGGTGAACTTCGCTCTCTTTCGTTCATTGATTGGCACGACGGTCAGAAATACACAGAACAACTGATCTCAGCCTCCGGAGAAGACTGCAACTTCCTCTTTGATCAAGACGGTGAAGTTTTTATGACTGATGCGCCTACTTTTAGCAAGTGGAACGCCTTCTTTAGAAGTCACTGCGATGTCGATTCTGCCTGTTCTGCCCTCGGTCTGAAACCGATTTCTAAAGCAGAATACGACCCCTTCGTACACCTCTAAAATCTTTATCGGCTGTCTCTCAAGGTTGGGCTCAGACCCAACCTTTTTTGTTCTCAAAACTGGTAACAAGCTACTTCTGAAAGTGTCTTTGAGGGCCAAGCCCAAGTCTTCTGAATGTACAATCGAGGGTCGCACATTTTTTTTAGTTTGAAGAAAAACTCTTTTAAATCTTAAGGTTACATTAACAAATGGGCATTGAAATAGATCTCGAGCGCGACTCATTATTAGAAGAAGTCTCGCGTAAACGCCTTCGCGAAAGTTATATGAAGGAAGAAGAGCAAAGCCCGCAGGAACGCTTTGCAACAGTAGCAGAAACATTCGCAAGTAACCCTGCTCATGCTCAGCGTATTTACGATTACGCCTCTAAGCATTGGCTTTCCTTCTCGACCCCTATCCTTTCTTTCGGCAGAAGCAAGAAAGGACTCCCTATCAGCTGCTTTGAAGTTTATATGCAAGACACAGCTGAGGGTCTCGTTAATACACTTTCCGAAGTCAACTGGCTCTCCATGCTCGGAGGCGGTGTCGGCATTCATGTAGATATTAGAAGCGCGGACGACAAATCTGTCGGCGTGATGCCTCACTTAAAAATCTATGATGCGGCTTGCCTGGCCTACCGTCAGGGAAGAACACGCCGAGGATCTTATGCTGCTTTCCTTGATGTTGATCATCCCGACATCATTCAATTTTTGGAAATGCGTAAGCCGACCGGAGACCAGAACTTGAGAACGCTCAACCTGCATCACGGTGTAAACATCTCCGACAAATTCATGCGTTTAATTGAAAAGAGCATGGTTGATGCTGACGCAGACGACTCTTGGGAACTTCGGGACCCTCATTCCCACCGTGTTGTTGAAGTGGTATCTGCCAGAGATATTTGGCAGCGTATTCTTGAACTCAGAATGCAGACCGGTGAGCCTTACATTGTCTTTATTGATGCAGCAAACCGAGCCCTTCCCTCTTGGCTCAGCGACAAGGGCTTAAAAATTCACGGCTCCAATCTTTGTACAGAAATCTTTTTGCCGACAAGCGAAAAGAGAACGGCCGTTTGCTGTCTTTCCTCCCTGAACCTCGAATATTTTGATCATTGGAATACCAATGAACAATTTATTCCTGATGTCATGGAGTTCTTGGATAACGTTCTCCAATACTTTATTGACAACGCTCCTGACTCTGTTGAAAGAGCTCGCTACTCTGCCCTGCGTGAAAGATCTATTGGTATCGGTGCATTAGGCTTCCATGCATATCTACAGTCAAAACGGATTCCTATTGAATCCGTTTTAGCAAAGTCTATTAATTACCGCATGTTCTCCCATATTAGAGAAGAGTGCGCTCGCGGTGATGAGATTCTTTGCGAAAAGCGCGGTCCGTGTCCGGATGCGAAAGACGCCGGCATTCCGAGACGCTTCTCTCATTGGAACGCAATTGCTCCGAATGCTTCCTCCAGTTTGATCATGGGAGCCACATCTCCTTCGATCGAACCGATCCGTGCAAATATTTATCGTCAGGACACGCTTTCCGGTGCTCATATTATTAAGAACAAGATGTTGATTCCTGTTCTTGAAGAGTACGGATTAAATACGGATGAAGTTTGGACTAGCATCACCGCTCACGACGGTTCCGTTCAGCATTTGGAAGCCTTGCCGCAGGTAATTCGAGATGTTTTCAAAACCGCCCAGGAAATCGACCAGCGCTGGCTGATTGATCTTGCTGCTGACCGTCAGGAATTTATTGACCAAGGTCAATCTTTGAATCTCTTCTTCCCGGCTGATGTTTCTATCGCTTATCTCCATGCCTGTCACTTCCTGGCATGGAAGGTTGGTTTGAAGAGCCTTTACTACTGTCGAAGCGACAAACTCCGCAAAGCCGATAAGTTAGGTGAAAAAGTTGAAAGACATCGTCTTGAAGAGTCCATCAACATGCGCGAAGTTCTCGAGAATTCAAGCTGTCTTGCCTGCGAAGGATGAGCAATGAAATCAAGTTTGACAAAAAGCCGGAATTACTACAAACCCTTCTCTTATCCATGGGCCTATGATGCATTCATGGCCAGTGAGCAAATGCACTGGCTATGGACAGAAGTCCCGATGATCGAAGACATCAAGGATTGGAAGAATGTTCTGACTGATGGAGAAAGAGACTTTCTGACAAAAGTCTTCCGTTTCTTCACACAAGGCGACATTGACGTTAGCTCTGCCTACGTCAATACCTACCTGCCCTTCTTCCCGACACCTGAGATTCGTATGATGCTCTCGAGCTTTGCTGCTCGTGAAGCAGTGCATATCGCCGCTTATTCTCATTTGATTGAGACCATCGGTATGCCGGAAACCGTTTACAACGAGTTCCTGCAGTACGAAGCTATGGCAGAAAAGCACGATTTCTTCCACGGTCTCGCTGAAGACCTGCAGGAAAACATCGCTGTGAAAATGGCTGCTTTCTCTGCCTTTACGGAGGGCATGCAGTTGTTCTCAAGTTTTGTGATGCTCCTTAACTTCACAAGAAACGGAACCATGAAAGGCATGGGACAGATCATCGCCTGGTCCATCAATGATGAAACGCTGCACACAGAAAGCATGATCCGTTTATTCCGTGAATACATTATTGAGAACCCGGAACTTTGGACAGACTCTTTGAAAAAGCGTATTTATGACATCGCCGAGAAAATGATTGAGCTGGAAGATGCCTTCATCGACCTCGCTTTCGGCGTCAATGACATGAGCAAACAGAATCTGTCTCCCGCAGATGTGAAAGCCTACATTCGCTGGATCTGCGACCGCAGACTTGCCGCGATGGGCATGAAAGAGATTTTCAAGGTAAATGTCAATCCTCTGCCTTGGGTTGACTCCATGCTTGGCGTAACGCATACCAACTTCTTTGAGAATCGTGTTGTCGACTATGCCAAGGGAGCTTTGAGCGGCTCTTGGGGAGATGTTTGGGGACAAGCAGGAACAAAATAATCCCACAGACAACAATCGTTCCAATTGAAAAGGGGGCCCGCGAGGTCTCCTTTCTTTTTATTGACTCGTACATTTGACTCTCCCTGCCTATCTACAGACGGTAGTTAATTTCTGGTTTTCATATGTGTGAACATGTTCACACTCACAAAAACAAACCCGACGAAACCATTTGGTACCAGAGAAATTCAAGGACAGTAGAAAAGGACAAGAACAAAATGTTGTTGTATAAAACACACAACAATTAGAAACATTTGTAAGACGTGCTCAACTTGCGCACACCGAATTGTTTCGTTAAGATGCACGTCCTGTCGCTAATGCACAGCGCAGCAACGACAGACGGAAACGAAGTTTTACACTTGAAATTCTCTAGTCATTTGACAGAAAATTTTAAACGTGTAGAATTTTAATTCTTCGCTCACGAAACTGAGCGGCGGCGAAAGCCGAAACGATCTTTAAAAATTTATCGACGACCGA
>ERZ1643249.4988-NODE-4988-length-10836-cov-10.945274_pt1 | contig 10836 bp, 11 predicted proteins | sample MGYA00579263_ERZ1643249 | MGnify/ENA primary metagenome ERZ1643249 (study PRJEB29033, sample SAMEA4952264) | chicken gut metagenome | biome: Broiler Chicken; feature: Gastrointestinal Tract; material: Caecum | place: Ireland | collected 2018 | study: Broiler...
GAGAATTTAGTGAAAGTATATTTTTTGGACTGACTATGCGTCAGTTCATTTTTTCCTTATTGGCTTGTGTGATAGCAGTAATTCTATACTTTACATTAAAACCTTTTTTTGGAATAGAAACATTATCTTGGATATGTATTTTAGGAGCAGCACCTTTTGCTGTTTTAGGTTTTGTTAAATATAACGGAATGACTGCTGAAAAATTTATTGTAGCATTTATTAAATCCGAATTTATTACACCAAAGAGATTAACTTTTAAATCCAAAAATATTTATGCAGAAGTTTTTAAACCTACAATAGAAAGAAATTTGAAAAATGGATTAGTAAAACCACAACATAAGCATAAAGAAAAGAAAAATAAGAAGCCTAAAAAGTTAAAAAAGGAGGTAGATAACAATGCTGAAGACACTAAAAAGAATATTTAAATTAGATAAAGAAAAATTTAAAGTACCAAAATGTGTGCAAGATATAATTCCCGTGAAAGCTATATGGGAAGATGGTATTTTTTTAGTAGGAAAAAATAAGTATTCGAAATCATATAAGTTTTTAGATATAAATTATGAAGTTGCAAGCAGAGAAGATAAAGAGGCAATGTTTTTAGACTATTCTTCTCTGCTTAATTCTTTAGATACAGGAGCAACAACTAAAATAACTATAAATAATAGAAGAATAAATAAATTAGATTTTGAAAAAACAATACTATTAAAAGATGCTAATGATGAATTAGATGAGTATAGGCACGAATATAATCAAATGCTGATAAATCAGGCAAAAGATGCAAATGAAATAGTACAAGAAAAAATTATTACGATATCTGTATATAAAGATAGTGTAGAAGAAGCTAGAAATTACTTTACAAGAGCAAGTACAGAGCTAATGAATCGTTTTAATACTTTAGGCTCAAAATGTATAGAATTAAATGCAAAAGAAAGACTAAGAATAGCACATGACTTTTATAGAACAGGAGAAGAAACATCTTTTCATTTTGACATGCACGAAACAATGAAAAAAGGTCATGATTTCAAAGATTTTATTTGTCCAGATACTGCTGAATTTGAAAAAGATTATTTTATGATCGGAAATAGGTATGGTAGAGCCTTTTTCTTAAAGGAATATGCAAGCTACATAAATGACAGTATGGTTTCTGAACTAACAGACTTAAATAGAAACATGATGTTATCAGTAGATATAATTCCAATTCCTACTGATGAGGCAGTTAAAGAGGCAGAAAATAGAAGGCTAGGAGTAGAAACAAATATTACTAATTGGCAAAGAAAACAGAATGCTAATAATAATTGGAGTAGCATAATACCTTATGATATGGAACAACAACGAAATGACTCTAAAGAATTTTTAGATGATTTAACTCTGCGAGATCAAAGAATGTTTTTAGTAGTTATAACAGTTATAATTACTGATGATACCAAAGAAAAATTAGAAAGTGATACAGAGGCTATTAAACAAATTGCTAGTAAAAACTTATGCCAATTAGGTGTTTTAAAATATCAACAGTTAGACGGACTTCAAACGGTATTACCTTTTGGAGTAAGAAAAATAGATGCTTTAAGAACTTTGACAACTGAGTCATTAGCTGTATTTATGCCATTCAAAGTGCAAGAGATAAGGCACAAGGATGGTATTTTTTATGGTCAAAATGCTATCAGTAAAAATATGATTATTGCAGATAGAAGACAATTATTAAATGGAAATTCTTTTATTCTTGGAGTTAGTGGAAGTGGAAAAAGCTTTACGGCAAAACAAGAAATTTTATCTATTAGATTAAGAGATCCAAATGCAGACATAATTATAATAGATCCAGAAAGAGAATATGCACCATTAGTTAAATCTTTTAATGGAGAAGTAATTAAAATATCTGCTACAAGCGATAATCATATAAATGCAATGGACATGAACTCAGAATATGGAGATGGAGCAAATCCTGTCATCTTAAAATCTGAATTCATCCTGTCTCTGTGTGAGCAGTTAATAGGTAGTGGAAATCTCGGACCGAAACAAAAGTCTATTATTGATAGATGCACAGCAAATGTTTATAGGGTATTTCAACAAGGTAATTATCAAGGCATACCACCTACATTGCAAGATTTTAGAGAGCAATTATTAAATCAACCAGAAGAAGAAGCAAAAGAAATAGCACTTGCTATTGAATTATTTACGAATGGCTCATTAAATACTTTTGCAATGAATACCAATGTAAATACTTCAAGTAGCTTAATTAGTTATGATATTTTGGACTTAGGTAAACAACTATTACCTTTAGGAATGTTAGTTGTGCTTGATTCAATTTTGAATAGAATTACAGCTAATAGAACAAAAGGAAAAAATACATATATTTTTATAGATGAAATATACTTACTATTTCAATATGAATATTCTGCAAATTTCTTATTTACACTTTGGAAAAGAGTCAGAAAATATGGGGCATTTGCAACTGGTATAACTCAAAATGTAGAAGATTTATTGCAAAGTCATACTGCTAGAACAATGCTTGCAAACTCTGAATTTATTATAATGCTTAATCAAGCAAGTACAGACAGAGTAGAACTTGCAAAACTTCTTAATATATCAGATTTACAAATGAGTTATATAACAAATGTAGGAGCAGGAGAAGGTCTAATAAAGGTAGGATCTGCATTAGTTCCATTTTCTAATAGATTTCCAAAGAACACAGAACTATATAAGCTAATGACAACAAGACCAGGAGAGGGATTAAATGAATAAGAAATATAAAATCGTTTTAGTGCTACTAATAGTTATAGTTGCTATTAGTAGCTATTTTATTATTAAAGAATTTGCAGAAAATAAGAAAGAAACAGATATATATGAAGATTTACAGGAAATAGTTGTAGAACAAAATGATGAAGATACTAACATTAATGAAAATAAACAAAAAAGCAATATAAAAGACTCCAGAAACAATTATAATTTAGAAAACATTGCAAAAATCAATTCTGATGTAATTGGCTGGATAAAAATAGATAACACAAAGATAGATTACCCCATCATGCAAAATGGAGATTATTACCTTCACAGGAATATTTATAAGAAATATTCGAGTCATGGAACACCATATTTAGCAGAATATTGCAATGTCCAATATAGTGATAATCTAATAATTTATGGTCATCACATGAACGATAATAGTATGTTTGCTCAATTAGAAGATTATAAAAAGAAAAAATTTTATGAAGAGCACAAATATATAGATTTTTATACTTTTTATAATGGAAAAACAATAAAAAACACTTATGAAGTTGTTATAGCTTTTAAAACAGTAGTTTATACAGATAATGGTTTTAAATACTATAATTATACAAATTTTACAGATAAACAAGAATTTGATGAATTTATAAATAAATCCAAAAACTTGCAGTTTTATGATACTGGAACAGATATAAACTATGGAGATAAATTAATCACATTATCTACTTGTGAATACTCACAAAAGAACGGAAGAATGGTGGTTGTAGCTAAGAAAATATAAAATCTGGAGGTGGTAAAATGCCAGAAATAAAAGAAAAATCTAAAGGAACTATAAAACAATTAGACAAAAATATAGTGCAACTTCAAAAACTAAAAAATAATATAGTAACAACAAAAGAAAAAATAAACGAATTTACAAAAAATGAACAAAATGATACGGCTGAAAATTATGCAAGTATGAAAGTACAAAATGATATAAGTTATTTATCAAGAAAAGGACTAGAAAAAGGCAATGAAATAGGAAAAAAATCCTTACAAGAAACAAAGCAAAATTTTATAAAAGGCAAGCAAAAAATAGAAACATTAAAAACTAGAATAAAAAGCAAAAATACGAAACAATTAAAAAATGTAATAGATAATTCTAAAAAGACTATAAAAGGTGTTTCTAAAAAAAGTATAAAAACAGCAAAGAACACTAAATTACTTGCTAAAAAGGGAATAAAAACTACTGAAAGAGTAGTAAAGAATACAAAAAGAGCTGCCAAAGAAAGTGTAAAAATGACTCAAAGATTAGCAAGAGCCACTAGAAAAGCAATTCAAGCTACAATACACGCTACAAAATTAGCAATTAAGGCAGTAATTGCAACAGTAAAAGCCATAATAGCTGCAACAAAAGCACTCATAGCTGCAATAGCAGCAGGAGGTTGGGTAGCAGTAGTCATTATATTGGTCATTGTTCTTATTGCAGGTTTTGTAGCTCTATTATTTAATGGAGATGAAGAATCTGAATTTGATGAATCTCAAATGCCTAATATGCAAATAGTAATGGTGGCAAAAGCTCAAATAGGCAATGAGGGAGGAGATAAATTTTGGAGTTGGTATGGATTTGATAGTAGAGTAGAATGGTGTGCTTGTTTTGTTAGTTGGTGTGCAAATGAATGTAATTATATAGATAAAGGCATTATTCCTAAGTTCTCTGGTTGTGGAGATGGTATAAACTGGTTTAAAGAAAAAAATCAATGGCATGATAGAGGAGATACTTATTACCCTATTGTAGGAGATATTATCTTTTTTGACTGGTATGATGAAAATGGAAATCAAGACGGAGTTAGTGATCATGTAGGAATAGTAACAAGAACAGATATAACAAATAGGAATATTTATACAATAGAAGGTAACACAAGCGATAAGTGTGCAGAAAGAATGTACTCTTTTGATAATGAGCAAATAATTGGGTATGGGAATATTAAATATAATTAAGTAAAAGTTTCCATAATTAATTAAGTTGATATCAACTTTTAATAGAAAAAATTTGATAAAAAATTGAATAAGAGATACCAATTTGATAGAATATTTTTATCTCAAAAAAACAATATTCAAAAGGAGGTATCTCTTATGTATCAAATTATACAAAAGATTTATGAGAAAAACAATAAAATTAAAAAATTATTTGCCAAAAAAAACTAATAATGATATAATTTTACTAATTACAAAGAGATTTATAATAATAACTAATAAAATTATTATGCTAATAAACATTTTTATTAATTTTATAATGACTAATTATATTTATCATATTTAATGAGAAAAAATAAAAATAAATATAGATTTACTAAAAAATTAAACAATATTATTTAAATTAAATAATAACATATAAAACTGTTGTTTAAATTAGATTACTTGAATGTTTTTATAAAAAAATTTAAAGACATAAAAAAACAAATGAACAAAATTATGGATAATATAATTTATTTAAATAAAATGAGAGGTAAATAAATATGGTAAATGTTTTAATTGCAGATGATAATATATATTTTGCTACAGCATTAATGAATTACATTAATCAAAGGAATGATAATATTAGAGTACGCTATGTAGTTGAAGATGGTCAAAAAACGTTAAATATCTTATTAAATGAAAAAAATAATATTGATGTTATTTTATTAGATTATAAAATGCCAATTTATAATGGAGAAGAGATTTTAAAAAAAATAGAAAATAACAAAAAATACAAAAATTCGTGTATTATTGTTACCGGAATAAGCGAAGCGAGAAATAAGTTTTATAATAATGATGTTGTTTATAAAGTAATAGATAAATCAATAGGTTTAACGGATATTATTGAAAATATTAATGAGCTAATTGAATATAAAGAAACTGTAAAACAAAGGCATCATATAAAAAATAAAATTATATATGAATTAACTTCACTGGGATATAATATTTCCCATAATGGTACACTGTATCTTGTTGATGTAATATACTATATTTTTAATAATAGATATAAAAATGTAGATAATCTTACTAAAAATGTTTATCCGATAATAGCAAGTAAATTTAATAAAAGTGTACATAATATAAAATGTAGTATTATAAGAGAGACTAATGAGATGTATACAAATTGTCAAATAGAAAAACTAAAAAAATATTTTTCATATTATGACGATATAAAACCGAATGTAAAAACAGTTATAAATACAATTCTTAATAAGATAATATAAATTGTATCTTTTTATATCTTTTTGTGTAAAAAATGTAGAATAATGTATAATAATAATACATAAAGTATTTTAAACGACAAAGTAAAGAAAGGGGGGAGATTATGAAAAAAACTACAAAGATATTTCTTATTATTTCAGTGATAATGCTTTCTTTAATTGCATTATCTTCAATAGTATTTGCGGAAAGTACTACATATACATCTTATCTTAATATGTTATCAGGAAACACAACATTGAAAGGAAGTACAAGACAATATAATCAAAGAAATCATGAAATTTCTTATACAGTTACACAATTAGACGCTCCTACAGTTATGTATACATCACTTGAAAAAGATGGCTTTTTTAGTGATACAACAGTATATGAGCAAACGGTGGAATTTAATTCTGCAAATCAAACTTATACATATTATATGGGAAATCACGATACTGGAAAATATTATTATTATTTCTCTACATTTGGTCTTGGACATTGTGGTGCATTCTATGCAGAACCAGTAAATATGAAATGTTATGATTAACTTTTTTGATACACTATAGGCAAATATTTGTCTATAGTGTATCCGTAGTAAAGGAGTAAATAAATGATGAATAATGAAATAGTGGTGCACAATGCAAGCAAAATATTTCAGCTTAGAAATGAAAAAAAAATATTTGCATTAAATAATGTTTCAATTACTATTAAACAAGGAGTGTTTTATGCTATTATGGGACATTCTGGTGCAGGAAAAAGTACATTGATACAAATATTAGGATTATTAGATAACTTGTCAGATGGTGAAATATATATAGATGGAATAAATGTACATAATCTTTCAGAAAAAGAAAAATCTTATATTAGAATGAATAATATAGGATTTATTTTTCAATCTTTTTATTTAAATTCAAAATTAAAAGCAATAGAAAATGTAATGTTGCCAATGTATATTAATACTAATATAAATAAAAAAGATAGAAAAATTAAAGCAAAAGAATTATTAAAGAAATTCGGACTTGAAGAAAGGATTAGTCATTATCCTAAAGAATTGTCAGGTGGAGAGCAACAAAGAGTTGCTATTGCAAGAGCTTTAGCAAATGATCCACAATTTATATTAGCAGATGAACCTACAGGTAATTTAGATGAAGAAAATGAAAAACATGTTTTTGATGAATTAAAAAAACTTACAAAAGAAGGGAAAACGGTGGTAGTTGTTACACATAATGAGATAGTAAAAAGATACGCAGATAAAGTATTATATATGAATAATGGTGTTATAAAGGAGGAAATATGAAAATATTAGATGCTTGTTATCTTTCTATTACTAATATAAAAAAAAATAAAATAAAATTTTTAAAAAATATTTTACTAATATCTTTTTCATTATCTATATTAATAATATCATCAATTGCAACTAATTCTATAAATAATGTTATAAATAAAAATATAAGATATAATTTATCACATAGAAGTATTTATGTAAGAAATCATGAACTTATCAATCAAGAAAATCTTATGATGAATTTGGAAAATATAAATCATATATCAAAAGTCATAACACAAGAAGAATATTCTGTTTCTGTAGATGTAAATTCAGTTGGAAAACAGCAAACTTCAGGAAGTTTATCATTAATTGGGTCGAATAATAGTATATATCCACCAATTTTGGCAGGAAGAAAAATTGAAGCAAATGAAAGAAATGTGTGCATAATTCCAAAAAAATTCAAGTTAAAAAATACAGAAGATTTTTCAGAGAATATAATTGACGGAGAAAAGCTATTAGGTAAAGAAATAGAAATAGTTTATTATAATTATGATTATTCAAAAAATTATCCAGAAAGAGTAAACACTATAGTAGAAAAATATACTGTTGTTGGAATATATGATCAAGATTTAAACATGGGAGAATATAATGAATGCTATATTAATTTCGAAGATGTGTTAAAAATACAAAATGAGATTCTAAAAAATTCGAATTATAGTAACACATATTCTTCTGTAATAGCTATTGTAGATAATGCTGAAAATGTAAATAATGTACTTAATGAATTAGAAAAAAAAGGGTATGATGTACATTTACGTTCTACTCCTAATACTAAGCTGGTAAGTACAATAGAAGTTATTTGTATAGTTTTTTCTGTTTGTGTAATGCTGATAGCTATTTCAAACATAATAATTAACACAATAAAATCGGCTGAAGAAAGAAAAAATGAACTAGGATTATTAAAAGCTTTTGGATATAATAATGGTACACTTTGGAAATTAGTTATAACTGAATCAATTATTACTGCAATAATTAGTTTTATATTATCATGTTTATTATCAATGATTTTGGTGCTAATCCTCTATACAATAATTAAAAATTCCAATAGTGAATTAGAAAGAATAACCATTGTAATTAAATATAATATTTTTATTGTTGTATTTTTTATTGCATTTGTAATTCTGTTATTTATAAATGGCATTGTTAACTATAATATAATAAAAAAAGCAACTATTTTAAAAAATATAAAAAATTAAGGAGTTGTTTATGAAGTTATTAGAACCAGCTTTTATGAGTTTCATTAGAAAAAAAAGACTATTGTTATATATTTTTTGTATAGCAATTATGCTTGGAGTTATAATGGTAATATTAAATTATAGAGAGTATTTAGAAAACTTTTATAATAATGAAATTGAAAATAATATAAAAAATAGAACTATTTTCGTTTCAAATAATAACTATGATAATGTAGATTTGGATGAAATAACTAATTTAAACAATGTAGAAAAATGTGAATATTTTTTTAATACATTAAATGTAAATATATATGGAAAAAAATATAATTTACAATCCAATATATTAATTGATGAGAATAAAATAATAAAAGGAAAAAATTGTGAAAGTGATGATATAGAAGTGGTAATTCCTAATTCTGTAGAAAATGCAGATAATTTACTTGAAAAATATATAAATATAGAATATAATAAAAGCATTTTAAGTGTAAAAGTTGTGGGAATATATAATGATGATATAAGACAAAATTATTGTTATATTTCAAATGGGGCAATAAAAGAATTAATAAAAAATGATAAGAATGTTATTAATTGTTCTTCTTGTTTAGTGGTAATAGATCAATATAAAAATTTAGAATATATAATTCAACTTTTAAAGGAAAAAAATTTAAGTGCAAATTTATATAATACAAATGGATTAAATGATATAAAAACATATAAAACTGTTTCTATTATTTTTGATTTGTTAATTATTATTATATTTATATTTATATATGCTACTTTGCTAATAATTGTAAGTAATATACTAAATGAAGAGAAAAAAGACATAGCTATATTAAAAGCTTTGGGATATAATCAATCACATATAATAAAAATTATATTTTATAGACTATCATATATTATATTAATTTCATTTGGAATTAGTTTTTTTATTCAAATATATTTAGAAAAAATATTTAGTTTTCATTTAATGAAAATAATTAATTTAGAAATTAATTATAATTTAGGGCTTAAACTCATAAATTATGGTATTTTATTTGTTTTATTAATTTTTTTGATTTTTATTATATCTTTAAAGAGTGGAAAAAAAGTTAAGCTAATAGATACAATAATTTTGCTAAAAGAATGATTATAATGTATACTAAAATAAATTTTTATGTTTGAAAAAATAATTTTTAAATGAAATACTTTTTTAGTTTGGTGTTAATTTAAGTTATATTAAATATTGCTAACTTTTTGTATACTTAAATGAACTTTGAAAAATTTATGTAAAAATATTTTGCAAACTGCAAGAAAAATTCATCAATAGACCAAAGATGTATCAAACAAGGAGGAGAAGATGGATTTTTTTGTTGTATATAATAAAAATTTAAAAGCATACTCAAATACCCTAATAAGGTAGGTGTATGCTTTTTTCTTTATCTATAAATAAATCCATTCATATACATATAAGCATTTAACATACTAAAAGAAAAATAACTTTGAAAGATTACAACGAAGATTTAGTATGTTTAATTCAATATTCTCAAATCTTCGCTTATTAGGGAAGTGTAGATGTGAGAATTGCTTTTAAACATGATAAAAGTATAATTATATATAATAAAAAAGAGGACATGTTAATCCTAATGGGTCAGTTTGTCTTTTTTTTAGTTTCTGTTAATACCTACAGAGGACCTCCTGTAGCTCAAATGTGCAAATTTGAGTTGATAGGAGGTCTTTTTTTGGATAGAAATAATGAAATAAAAAACGATGTTGTTTTAGCAAAATTTATAAATTATATGAAAAAAGCATTATTACATAAAAAACTAAATTATATAAGAGATAAGAATAGAATTACACAGCAAGAATGTTCAATTAACGAATTGGACAATTATTATCAATATAATGAAGATTTTAGATTAGAAATATTAAATACTTTAAATAATAAAGAGATTACAGTTCTTAAACTACATATTCTTGAAAAATATACATACAAAGAGATTTCAAAAATCTTGAATTTAAAGCCTGAAAGTGTCAGAAAAATACAATATAGAGCAATTAAAAAGATAGTAGAATGGAGGAAATACAATAATGAAAACTGAATTTCATAAATTGCTTGAAAAAGCAGTAATAGAAGATTCTGCATTAGTAGAAGTAATAGATAAAATAATGCCTATGATTAATAAATTATCAAAGATGAATAATGGAGAAATTGATGAAGATTTAAAAAGTATTCTTATAACTTATTCTATTGAAATTATAAGAAAAAATAAAATTTATAAAATTTTTTAAAATACTTGTCCCAGTTTTATGATTTTTTTGTGCTGTTCATAGTAGAAGCTAAAAACTTCTGGTATGGATTGCACATTGAAAATTGAATAATGTACTTGTTAGATCATAGAAGAACTGTGTTTTAGGTGGGTTAGCAACCACTTAAATTAA